>Ga0065711_1044272_pt1 | contig 14195 bp, 15 predicted proteins | sample Hoacrofraction12_FD_59098 | JGI IMG/M metagenome (GOLD analysis project Ga0065711, IMG submission 59098) | Hoatzin crop microbial communities from Cojedes, Venezuela - Epithelial fraction 12 v2 (version 2) | ecosystem: Host-associated > Birds > Digestive system > Esophagus > Crop | place...
CCTCCTCATCCTCGTAGCCCTCCACTGGACTCTCTCCAGCAGCTCCTCATCTTTCTTGAACTGGGGAGCCCAGCACTGGACACAGCACTGCAGATGGGGCCTCACCAGGGCAGAGCAGAGGGGGAGGAGAACCTCCCTGACCTGCTGCCCACACTCCTCATGCACCCCAGGATCCCGTTGGCCTTCTGGGCACCCAGGGCACGCTGCTGGCTCATGGTCACCCTGTCGTCCACCAGCACTCCCAGGTCCCTCTCCTCAGAGCTGCTCTCCAGCAGGTCGGCCCCAAGCCTGAGATGCCATCTAAAAGCCAGGCTTAAGTCCCAGAACAGCCTGGGGTACAGAGGCTGTCTTAATTTCACCTCGACCCAAGTTAAGGGCTAAGAAGAGAGGATACCCGATCCAAAAGGCTTAGAAGCAAAGGCTTTGGAGAAAGAAACGCTGCAGGACAGCAGTGAAGGACAGAGCATCCCGCACTGGCCTGACCTGACGCACTCACCTGGAGCATACTCCAGCACGGAGAAGACTTCTCCCTTGGCACTGGTGAAGGTGACTCCAGGCTTGCCTCCACTCTGCTGGCAGAGCACTGGTGTCTCACTGGGCCACTCAGACCTCACCGGTGTCTGTGCCTCTGCTTTTTCTTCTTTCTTCTCTGTCTCCACCATGGCTTCCATCTTTTCCTCCTCTGCAATAGCCACATTGTCCAAGGTCTTCTTTAGATTTTCCTGCAGTTTTTTAATATCGTCCAAGAACTTCTTTTCCCGAGTGGGTTTTTCCAGCTCCACAGTTGGGGAGGTGGGAGAGCCAGTCAGCAGCTGCTCCACAGTCATATTTTTCAGGCTTTCCAAGATCTTGATGGCCTCCTTCAGTTCCCGGAAGCTCTTTGGGGCTCCGTCCTTGCCAGCTTTCTCTGCAGCCAGATCTGCAGCTGCCATAGCCACAGCTCCCTGGACTTGTTCCTCTACTTTTTTCACCTCCTCTGCTGCCGGCTCCTCAGGCTCTAACTCTTCAATTTTTGGGTGGTCGTCTTCCATGAGGCCATTGTCTGTCTCCCAGCTGTCGCTTTCATCCTCCCACTCAGAGGATGCCCCGCTGGTGCTGCCGTCAACAGAATCGTAGTCTGACTCCTCAATTTCTGATTCAATATTGTATAAGTGCTAAAGGAGAGCAGAGTTACCAGAGACTTAGGCTGAAGCACAGAGTTTCAGTTGTTTTTAAACACAAGTCAGTCCTTCCCTTGAAAAGGGAGATTCCATCTAGGACTGCTCAGGCTCCTTCAACCCCTTCTATCTACACAGCTCGGACTGTGTTTGATCCAAACAACACGCTCATCAACGACCGGCACAGATTATGAATCAGCACAGCCCCATCCTCCACCTTTCAAAGTAGGGCACCGGGGGAAAACTAGGACAAGTTCTAGGTGGGCTGCAGCCACCCCAGTGACAGGGATCCAGCCAAGGAGAGCACGTGGGCACCAAGCAGCTACCTGGATGCCCGAGGGTTTCTGAGTGCAGAGCTAGCTCAGGAGGCATTGGGTTATCGTGTGCGGAGTTAGTATTTCTGGTCCTGCTTCTGCACCATCAACTGTGCTGGCACAGAGCCCTGGTTTGGCTGCCTTCACACTCTGCGCCTTCCACAGAGACAATGCTGGAACTAGGAAAACATTCCCACACCAGCTTTCTTCTGTGGCACACAACGCTGCTTTAGCTGTTGTGTGTCACTAGGGCTTAAAATTCAGCTGGGACAATGAAGCCTAACCCAAGCTGCTGAATAAGCTCTTACGTAAAATGATCTCTTCCCCTTCACTAGTGGAAGCTGAACCCATCCACACCATCTAGCCTCACCTGCTATAATCATGCTTTCGCACATGCTACGTCTCTTGCAAGGTTTCCCTTACACTTATACTCTGGCTACGAGCTCCAACATAGAAGCAGGGGAGCAAGAACAACTCTGTAAGGCTGTGTTAGGAGTTTCAAGATGGAGCATTTTATCCACAGGCTTCTGACACTTGAATGACGGCCCAAAGATCCCCTTAGTCTTGCTAGATATGACCCCAGAGGCTAAAGTGCATGGACACTCGGTCACCTTGCCAAGGCCCTGAGCTGAACCAACGCTGTTCAGAAGGTGCTGTGCCACCCAGAGACAGGCAGCCCGCAGGGCTGCTGGGTTCAACACAAGTGACTGCAGGCAGGGAAAGACATCAAAACTCACTGCCCTCAAAGCTAATCCAAATCTGATTCAGAAAGTTAATTAGCCAGTTATGCCATCTTTATTTTTAGAGCTGAGAAAAAGCACCCAGGCAGCTCGTCTCTGGGCACATGGACAGGCATTGATAAATCGTGGTTTTACCAACTGATAATTCACACTCCTGACATTTCCCCAGCTCCCGTAATTACGCAGAGGAGCAGAAGCGAAGGGACTGGCGGGACTGGTGTGACACAGCAGGAGCTGCCGCAGAGCCCCAGCAGCACAGCGTGAGAACAGCCCTTTGTGGAGCACGCCTCAGACCCCCGATTGTGCCCGCGGTCCCAGCACATGTGACAACAGGGGGAAGGGAGACAGCAGCCTGCTTTGTAACGCTCCAGTCCCCTGCCATAGTGCAGGCATTGACTATTCTGCTGTAATTAATGCAGAGCTGCTTGGTTTGAAAAGAAAATCTCCATCGAGTGCTTTGTACTTGCAAACGCATCTCTGCGGTGGAGGCAGTGGTGTTCTCTGCCACCATGATGGAGATGGCATCCTGCAGAAGCAGGTCTTCTCTTTAGTCTGTCTGCTTTCATTTGAGGCAACAAGAAGAGACATGGGATGAAACTGTACATGGAGCAGTGAGTAAGATTAACGAGCCAGTACAACAAAAATCTTAGGAAAATGCAGAGGACAATTCAATGGGATTAAGTGCATTAGTGTGGCTATATGGATATTTTTAAGTTCACACTCAACTTCTTTCCCTCCCCAACCTGGGAAGAGATTTGGGTTTGATCCCTTGGTTAGCTGAGGTCACAGCTTGTGGCTCCAGCCCGGTTTCTGGAGGAGCTTCTTTGGCCAAAGAAAACACTACAGCGCCATTTCACAAGCAAGACAGAACAAGCAATCATCTTTCAGCAGTGCCTTCGTTGGGCAATGCGGTGAACCTGGGCTCAAGTCAGAACCGATGATCCCTGAGCTCTGCCACGCTCAGGAGCTGGAGGCCAGGAGCAGGGCTGTGGTCAGCACTGCGAGCGTGCAGCGCAGTGTGCGAAGGCAGCAGCAGTCTGCCCGTACTTTCCCAGTCTCTATATTCGAGAGCAGAGATGACCAATCAGTTGCCCACTCCTCCTGACAAAGGAAGGATTCTCCTGCGCTAACAGAACCGCGAAGCCACACTATCACAGGGGAAGGAGCAATAAATAGAGCAAGATTCCCCTACACAGTCAATCTCTGTGCACCCAGGATTCAAAACCAAGATTTGTCACTCGGCTAAGAATTACAGGGATATCGTGAGCTGGAACAGGACCTCACCTGAGGGAGAATGATAGTTTTGGAGTTATCGGCCCACACCACTTCCACTTTACTGCTGACATCCACACGAGCCACCTGTCCGACCGAAGGCTGTGGAAACAAGAGCAGTTTGTCAGTCCCCGTCCTTTCCCAGGCATTTCAGTGCAGAGCCAGGAAGGTTTTGAGAAACAGATGTTCCCCAGGTTGGAGACCCACCTAAAGCAATGACTGCAGCCTGCAGCAGAAGTGGCAGGAGTCCTGGGGTCCCACGTCAAGAGGGAAAAAAGATAAATCCTACAGACAGGGTTTCCACGAGAAACCCCCCAACACTGCCACGCAGATTGGGGATATTCCCCTTCAAGCAGGGCAGGACCAGGAGGGCTTGGTCTGGCAGCGGCTCCTGCCTTCCGCTCAGGACCAGGGCCATGGCAGGGCTCCAGCAGCGGGCCCCAGCGCTCCCCGAGCCTGCGCCGGGGGCTCCCCGCAGCCCCCCCGGCAGGGAGAGCGCAGGCTGAGCAGAGCAGCGCCTGGCACAGGGCGTGCGCAGCACGTAGCACCTTGCACTGCAAGAAAGTTATTTAGGTCAGCTGAGCAAGCTCAGATGTGTCTCATGCTGCTGAAACTACAATCCCAGTAAGAGCCTCACTCCACCTTTTAACCCTTCCTAGGGCAGCAGTCCCAAAAGCTGGAGGTCATCCCTGCACAGTACGGAAGCCTGTTTTCTAGCAAAGAGTGTATCCTCTACGAATTGCTCCCCTCTTTCTCCCCAGGAGATCAATCAGCTTAACAAAATTAACATGTACATAACTCAGATGAAGACCAGAACCCCAGTCTTCTGTAGCCAACTGAAACTGGTTTCATGACAAATCCACCTTCACTCTTGCTCAGGAGCCCACAGAATAAATATCCTCATATAAGAAGTTATTCTGAAAGCCTAAGCAAGAGTTCTGTTAAAAACCCTCAGGCGCACGTTCAGTTCTTGTCTCAAGTTTGTTCTCGCTCTCCTACAGACTCTGTCACTAAGGTCAAAGGATTGCAAGGTTACATCTCCACCAGACTTTGAGATCTGACGTGTTACGCCTGCTGGCAGGGGACACTGATACAAAGCTACAAGCTAGGCAGATCGGGATGCCCACGTGGGGCCTGAGGCCCTCCTATCGACTCCGGCGTCTCCACTAACACCTGATGACATTGTGGTCACCTAACTGTGCCCAGAACCCACCTCATCTTCCTTAGCTGTGGCTCCATCCGAGTTGCCAATGCGAATCACAATGTCAGTGGTGCGGAAGCGGAAGTCTGGATGATCAGCAATGTCATACACGCTCACATCCTCCTCCTCCCCGATCAGCTGCACCGGAGACAGAATGAGAACATCTCAGCCCCAGGACACCGCACTGACCCTCAGAGCAGCCTTCAACACTTGAAAGTACTTTGCATTATATTTTGTCAGTTTTCAGTTGCTCCAACAGCCTGCAAGGAGCTTCTAAGGTCCCTTCTCGTCACCTCATCCTGTAGCACCTCAGTCAAGGCACAACAATGAAAGGAAGCAGAAATTCTGTCTCTTCTGCTCACCCTCGCCTTTACTTCAGGTTTCATGTCACCATGGTCAGGAGACATGCAAGAACAACATTTTATTACCTTCTCAACACCCAGATTTCTCAAAGCAGTTCACTGGGGCCCAGAGGGTTAGAGTTTACTTTTGAAACGATCCAAGGCAACCGCAAGCGTCTGACAAAACACTTGTCAGTTAACAGGAAACATCTTTCCTCTGGGTTCTCCTGGAGGAAGAGAGCGAGGAGCCCACTAATAATGAGAGGAGTAAGGTGGAGCACAGCCCCAGGCCAGACTCACGTTCTGCTTCTGGATGTAAAGAGCCCTGCTCAGTTACGACAATGTGGTCTCCCACCCCATGGCAGAAAGCAGGACACCAGATTTGCGTGGTGCAAGTGCCCCTCTGTCCCCAGCTACACTGTAGTCTATCAAGACTCTGCAAAACAAAGCTTTCCTACAAGCCCCAAGAAAGAGCTACTGGACTGACTGTAGGCAACAGTGCCTGGCAGAGGCAAGCAATACACTGCTGCTCTTTCCATGAGCCAGCAAAGACACGGAAGGGAAAAAATCTTATGGTGAACTTCAGTCAACTGTGACAACTTCAGCAAAAATCTTCATCCATACCAGAGCCTGACATTGACTATAGGACGGAAACCCTCTGCTAAGTCTTCACTGCCTTGCAGGCATCTACAAATATGAAGCGACACCACCTCCAGCAAAGTCTCCCAGGCCCAAAATCACATTGCTGTTCCCATCCTCAAGGACAAACTCCGCTGCAGAGCTGACACTCAAGCTTATCTGTGTTTATCTGTGAAGCTTGTGCTGTTTTGTGGCTGCTCTCTCCTAGCTGGTTCCAGTAGGCACTAGCTGCTCCACTTACCTCCACATCATCTCCGCTGCATTTCAGCTTGAACCACTTCACCACACAGGTACGGCCGATGTGGTCACCAGACTGCACCACTCCATACAGCCCGGGGTCCTGTGAGCTCTGAGCTTTTGGTCGCAATGGCAGGGAAGAGAACAGACAAGTTCAGTGGAGGAGCACAGACTTCGCACAGCACCTGAGGCTGTCAGCTCCCAGGCTCTCCTGGCTGAAACCTTCCAACTGTGAATGGCATGAGGAAAAACAGTTCTTCCTACACAGCCAAAATTGTACTCAGCTAACGAGCTGCATTTTAACAGAGCATGGAGTGATGATAAAGGGAGATTACAGAATCACAGAATGGTAGGGGTTGGAAGGGACCTCTGGGGGTTATCTAGTCCAACCCCCCTGCCGAAGCAGGGTAATTATGTTGCATTGGACTGCGTGAACACATTCACTTCGGGACCACTTTTGAGCTCTACCACCAAGAGAAAACATGCTGTCACCTTAGTACTCTGCCCTCCACGTGAGCTCCGCACCAAGACTGTCTGAGTTTCTGGACAGGCTGGCCAAGAGCTCCCCGAGAGCAGTCCCAGCTGCCAAGCTCTGCATCGAGAAATCTGCCACCCCAACAGCTTCACTCCTCTGGAAAAACGGACTGGACGAGCAAGGCGGAAGGCAGGCAGGATGCAGGCAGGAATACACGTGTGTGTGCGTGCATCGGCGAGCCAACAGCCTCACAGCTGGGCCTGGGTCACCTCTCCAGGCCTGGGCTGTTCTCCAGCACACTGGTATCCAGACATCCCAGATTTATCTGGCTGACAAGGATCCACCTCCTGGCATCCTTAGCAGGGGGATGCAAGGAACTGTGGGCATCTCAGACTGCTTGGAGAGTACGTCTGACTAACAGAGGAGTACAGATTCCCAGAGGCCAAGCTGAAATGGCAGCGCCGGAGCTGATGGGGAACTTTAGCTTCCAGTAACTACGTCTAACCCACAAGACCAGTCAGACTACTACTCCTCAGAAATGGCCACGCAAAACAGCGCCTTTTTTTGCTAAGCTAGCTTTCCCTCTTCCCAACTTGACAACACCTTGTGCTCCCCACTGCTGAGGGTCCACCCCTGCTAGAAAAAGGAGAGGAGCCGAGAGCCAGATGCTGTGCCATCAATATTTCATATCCAAAAGCTGTGAATCTCCTTGAACTTGTAACCGTGACCCTCACTAGTGTCGCCAGCTGGTTTGCTGAAGGGATGCGACCTCTGAATCCCAAAATCCTCCATGACAAAATGAAGGGTCATGACAGACAAACCAGACGGAGAAAGCAGCCTGACGTGAGCTGATCCTTCTCTCCCCATTCTGCGAGAGAGCTCAGAGCCATTCGTACTCTCAGGACAAGGTGGGCCACCTCTACTCTACAGAAACACTGAGAATCCTAGCTTTGCTCCTTGGCGTTTATTCCTTCCACATCTTGCCTGTTGTCATAGTTCATCTTGGGTATTTGAATATTGGTTCTCTGCTGACATTCATGTTAAGTCAGCTGAGCCACTGCCTGTCCCTTGTCAGGCCCTTGTGCCTACCTCAAGTGAGTAATTCTAACATCTACCGTAGAAAGGGCTACAGTGTGCATTAGGAGACCCAGACTGAAGAAAGCTTCGCAGTTAAGAGCATGTTTGTTCCCCGAGGAGCGCATTGTTTTGACACCCAATACCTCTTTTGTCCACCACAAAATCGCCAGGGCAGAACTCGTTGTTGTCCAGATGATGGACTGGAATCAGCTCGTTGGAGCGAATGTTTGTCTCCACGGTGCCATCCTGCCACATCACGTCAGCCGAAGTCATCGTGGTCACCACTTCTACAGCAACCCTAGGAACACAGTAAGGCAACAAGTTACCAGAGGGAACGTGCACCAGCACAACCAGAACATGATGCTGCCAGCGTCAGGAATCGAGGTGGACCCTGCTTTGGCAGGGAGCTGGACTAGATGACCCACAGAGGTCCCTTCCAACCCCCAACATTCTGTGATCCTGTGGACCTCAGCAGCACAAAGGCACACGTCTCAGCAGGCTGGGAAGCAAGGTGGGAAACCCCATCTGGTCCCAGCAGAAGCAGCTACGCAGCAGGCTTTGCTTTGACAGGTTCTCAGTCGCTGCAGATGTTACATCGCTGCACGTCTATACTGCAGGAGGGTTTACTTTCCAGGGAGTTGATGCTGAGCTCACTTTTATTCCTAGTGGAGCAAATTAACATCTACCAGCACCCACTTTCTACCCTGGCAGAGGCAGAACAGGAGCTTCAAATACTTTGAAAACTCAGATCTTCTCCACAGAAGCACCTTCTAGCCTGGCAGCTGAGCAGTCTTTGAAACTAGAAGAGCATGGGGCTGGAAAGACAAAGCAGCATCCATCCCAGCCCTTCCGGAAAGGAAAAATCAAACGAGGCAACACACTGAATGTGGTAAAGCAAAAGGATTTTGTTTAAAAGAGAAAAGCCTCCTTCCCAGCTGTTCAAACACATCCATGTGTGCCTCTACAGCTCAGAAATGAAACCCAAACAGGCAACAATGCACCACATGCTGGCACTCCGCTGCGCAGCCCGACAGAGTTGCTTGAAGCAGCAAGTCACTCAGGGGCAGGAGGAACAGAGCTGCAGCCTGGCCGGACAGACTCTTCCGACGAGCCCTCCACCGTTTTCATCTCTCCTACAGCACAGAACAAACTGAATCCCATGCAGATCTCAAATCTTGTCTTTATTTTGCTGGCCAAGCCTTCCAGACCTAACACGAGTGCTGCATTTATGTTGGTTTCAAGTCAAACCATAAGGAAGCTACAATAGGCAAATCTGTTTTCCCCCAGCCCTGTTTTTATGAATGTCAGATAAATAATATGAAGTTTCTAGCAGGGCCAGCACTCAACAGCAGAAATTATCAGAGAAGGAAATCTGCGACAGGCCAAGCGTGGGGGGTGACATGCCAAGAGATGGCTCCTTGAGGGACGTGGGGGCACGTGCAGCTGAGGACGGGAGAGTGGAAAGGCAGGCCACCCAAGGAGACGACACGGTCCGGCCTGCAGCACAGGTTATGCTGCTTCACAAAATCCCCACTTGGCATCAGTAAAAATCCCTGTGTGTCCTTACGGAACAACCACCCAGAGGTCTACGTGCTGCCCAGAGAGCTGCAGCAAGCCGCACGCCGAGTTCCCCCTTGCAGTCAGAGCTGCCCGTGAGCCGACATCAGATCTGGGGAGCAACTGCGCCCAGCCCAGCCGCCCCGCGCTTGTGGGCAGTGCTTGGCAGCACACCTACCGACAGTCTCCCAGCTTCGTCTGAACATCCCGGCGGCACAGACCCCTCGTACCGAGCTGCGACCAGCTCCCACACAGCCCCTTCGGAGTATCAGCTGGGGCTTCACGTTCTGCACTTAAAAACCTGCATTTCTTATTCTCTGGGACATGATCATCTCTGCGCTTCCTTGCGCGGAGCTGCCCCGATCCCACACAGGAACCTCTCCGTGTTGTCACAGGGATTTCTCCCCACTGCCTGGCCGGTGCAGAAAGCTGCCGGGTTTACTAGCTAAGCCCTCCTTAGCGAAGCCTTCAGTGAAGCAGAGGCACGCGCAGGGGCTGAGAAGTGAAAACTGAACCGAGAATCAGTTCCCAGCAACTCTTATCATGTGCTCCCGTTTTTTTTTCTTTCACTCTAGTACTGCTCTGCTGAGGTTTGTGACCTTCAAATCCTATTTCCCCAAAATCAACAAGGACTAAAGGTACAGCTCTCCTCGCATACAGCCAAAGCTAAATTACCCAAACAAAATGTGAATGAATTTCCTGGCACTCTCAAACGATGTGATCCCTTGAATTCTGGTAATGTCACTTTTCTTGGAGGGTTCTCGCGCACCTGCGCTGGCCAATTTGTGATGCAGGCTCTGTAGGGAACTAACCAGCCCAGGGCAGCCAGCAAGACGGGCCAGCCAGCTGTCAGATGTCTCTGCATCCCCTGAAAACAGTTTAAACTTTCTCAAGTTAGGACAAAGGCAAAAGCTGCTGAGATCCAGTTTTATTTGGAAGCGGAAGATGCATGCAGTTCTCCCTCCCCCAACCTACTGAAATCAATTCATCCAAGGCTCTCAAGGAGTGCGTTTTGTCCATTAAAAAAATTCCAACAGAAAGCAAAACCATCCTGCTGGCAGACGTCGCAGATTCCTCTGCAGCGCAGGGCAAGGATAACAGAGACCTCTGCAGCACGAACCCCTGCCAGCACAGCTCCCTACGAGGACGAGTCGCCCGCTCGCGCCAGCGTGGCCTCTCCGCGGCCGCTCGGCAGAAGCTGCCCAGCAGGTCACCGATGAGCGTCACGTGCAAGCTGTATGATCTTTATTCACCTGCCTCCTCCTCTGCACGCAGTCTAGTGCGGCACAGATATTCTGTCGGTGCCTCAAGGCACAGCATCAGTGTCACGTCACGTGGCCCCAGTTTCACCAGCAGCTGGGCTGAGACCGAGCTGGTTTCACACGGGCCACAGCACAGTCACCACAAGATAATCGCTGTTGGTTATTACCAAGCAGTGCCCTAACACGAGGCACATCACCATCCTCCACCCAAGCTGAGGAGGTGGTTTACATCCGAGAATTTTGGTAAGGGAGATTTTGGCAAGTATACCTGGGGTTGGAAATCCAACTCACCTGTCTCCTGGCTTAAATTCTCGTGAAACCTTGGTCTTCTTCTTCTTGTGCTTCCGCTTCAAGTTTTTGATGGAAAGAGGGATGCTCTTCTTGCGGCCAGTGCCGCTGCCACTCTGCGACGAGGCCGTGGAGCTGGCAGAAGAGGTGACAGAGCTAGTGTCATCTGTGTCATCAGCTGCCTCATCATCAGCATCTTGCTCCATGGACTGAAGGCGGTAGTCAGACGACCCTTCGTCTTTCAGCAGAAAGGGAGGCTGCTGCTGCCGCTCTGCTGCTCCCCCCTTCTCCTTCCCCGTTTCTTCCGGCTGCTCCTCCCTTCTCTCCCCAGGACTTGGTGCACTGCTGGACGAGTCATCCAGCTCACACTTTGATCCAGGCTTCAGCTCTTCCGATTTCTGGTCAGCAGCTGCAGCAGACTCTTTGTCAGGGGCTTCGCTGGTACCCTGAGACTCTGGGGAGCACGACATGATCTTCACTATCTGCTTCTTCAGCAGCCGCCTCACCTAGAGGAAGCAGACCTGGGTCAGACAACAGCCCTGTACGCTCAGCCCGCCGCCAGCCAGCCTGGGAACCGCTAGCGTCGTACACGGAGGGAAGCAGCACCCCCGGGCCTCGGCGCAGCCCACCTGCCCCAGAGGACTCCGCAGACCCGCATCTCACCACTGCTCTGCTCCGGAGCAAACGCCAGCCAGCTCCTGAGCAGCGCTGGACTACTCCAAGGAAAGCCAGCTTTGCTCTTTAAGGCTATTTTAAGCGTGTTCTGAACCTTTTGCTACGGGAAGTCACAAGAGGCTGTGCGCGCTGAGCTATGTAACAGACACTGCTCTGCAGGGAGGGCCCCATCCTCACGGGGGACATCCCGTTCTTCTAGGAACACCGCTGCTCTACAGCCAGCGCGTGGAAGCCATAGCATGACTCATCCGGCCTGGGAAGCAAGGACTTCTTCCTTGTCTGACTGCAGCAAGGGTTTAACTGAACAGTTCAGCTCCCTAAGGACCTGAGGTTGTGCTAATGAGAACGACGTGTGTCTGACAGCCCTGGCTGTCACGGCACACCAGCTCCAGCACAGCCTGACCCCTGCAAGGTGACACCTCTGTGTTCAATGTCCTGTCCATGTTCCCTTGTGGCATTAGCTGCATGCTTCACCCAGCGCAGCCAGGCTGCTGTACAAGGTGACTTCGCTGCTGGCAACAACAAGCCATTACTCTTCACAACCACTGCCTCAGGAATCACATTTCAGACCACATGACTACCAGGAAGATTCCTGCCTTAAAAGCCACAGCGACCAGAAATGCTTAGAGAAGTCAGTCCCTCCCTCAACCCCCAGCTCACCTTTTTGGCAACCGATCCTTCACCGAGGACACAGTTCCTCTCAGGGCATTCACAGGTGATTTTCGCAGGTTCCACCTTGTCCGGGAACACATAGAGGCACCTCTCCCCAAGCTGCCTTTGGGCATGGTCAAAGCACCCCAGACGCTTTACTCTGGTAGGACGGGAGGACAGCCATGAGCAAAGGGCAAAAGCAGGAACAGAGCCCAGCAGCGACGGGCGCCTTCACAAGGCCGGCACCACCTGACGCCAGCAGCACTTCTGGGGTGGCAGAAGCCAACACCACACCAAATCCTTTCCAGGCACACAATTCTACAGGAGGAGTGGGAAACCTCACCAGGGACTGGGCAGGATAAAAGAGTTTGGGTAGGACATTGGTCACTCCTCCCCCTCCCAGAGACAGCTGCCAAAAGACATCTGAAGCTGGCCCTGGTTCTTTGCTGTCATCCCAGAGCTCCTCTCCAGCTCCCTTAGGAGCTCCTGGCAGGAACTACGCTGCATTGTGCTATTGCTCATTGACTTCTCTCCCTGAACTTTGCCCAGGCCATGCAGCAGGCACCAGCCGCTCCCTCCGCACCCGCCCAGGCCCAGAGCAGGATGTCTCAGCTGCCCACCACACACGCAGCCTGCTCCAAACGCGAGTGGAAGGACACGGGCAGAGTGAGCTGCTGCCAGACACTGCTCTCCTCCATGCACTTGTCAGCTGGAGCATACCTGGAGAGGACTGGCAGGATGCTAGCCCCTGTACTGGTAACTCAAGTGTCTGCTGAACTAATTTGGAAGCTACTCTCCCACATTTTTGAAGTTCTATAATATACAGGCATACAAAGTGAAAAACCCACTGGAAACAGCAGCATTGTGCCTCACCAGTCGGTAGGCATGGCACCCACTGTCTGTGGGGGCCCTGGGTGCTGGGAGTGACGAGGGGCTTTCAACTAATCTCACCTGGACAGCTTCTCCTGGCTGATTATGGAGGGAGGAGGGCTCACACTGTCAGTACCTCCAGGACAGAAGCTTTTAGTGATCCAAGTAACCTTTAGTTCTACCACTTGCACCTGCAATGTAAACAGAGAAAGCAATTTAATTTTTCAGAGGCTCTCCTAGACCAGTGTCTAGGATCTGAACATTTACACACAGGGAAGTGGCAGTCCTGCTTTTATCATTTAAGAGGTCAAGCGCAGTTTCACCACATCCAGGACCCAGTGCTCCCACAGCATGGCTCTTGGCAACACCAAGAGCTTCTACAGTTTTTAACTTAAAGAACAATGGTATCTGGCTTGGTAAGGAAGCTACAGTACATACGAATCAGCAGAGACATGCTAACGGACTGCGAGCTGCTCCCTCTTCCAACAAAGGATCAGCAACGTTTCTCCCTTTCTGGATACCACGCAGCATTAAGTTTCAGTAGAAGAGGTGCTTCTGCTGCCCTAGTGATCAGCAGTACTGGCCTCTACGTGTATTGGCACCCGGTCACCTTACAGGGTGCTGGCAGGGACCCTTGGGAGGAAAAGCTAAACCGCACTCCAAAGTCCTGTCAGTCCACAGTGAGAAACTTGTCACCTCAGAAGCACAGGGCCACAGTGCATCTGCTCTTGGGAGGTCACCACGGCAAGCTGACTGCTCCGAGAGCCCAGCCAGGGACAGCGCTGTGCAGAAGGTGTCAGCCGGTCAGCCCTTACCTCTTCCACCACCACTCTGAACTTGCTCTTTGTGCTCAGAACAGGCTTCACACCCGAGAGCCACTGCACGCTGGAGAAAACTTTCGAAGGCCCGATGAGGACTTGCCCAGGATAAAAGCCGTACGAATCATCAAAGAAGAGACCCTGTGGGGAAAACGGAAGGGAAAAAACCAGCATAAAAGACTCTCACTCTTAAATCTTCAGATTTCAGCATTTCTCTTCTCATTCGTGATCTTACTTAACCATAAAGGAAAAGTCTGCAAGTTGCCCATCTCCTAAAGCTCACTCCTCTCCTAAGTCAGCCCAACAGTTCCTACAGCAAGCTGCTCCGCCACACATCCACACCAGCCTGCGACTCCGAGGGGGGGAAGCGAAGGCACTTGGAGGAAACAAGAGACATGGAGTTCTGCACAAGTGTTCTCAGTTACAAGGGAGCCAAGGTAGGCTGAGTCCTGGGCAAGTTCAACACGGGCAAGGGCAGGGTCCTGCACCTGGGGAGGAACAACCCCAGGCACCAGTACAGGCTGGGGTGGACCTGCTGCAGAGCAGCTTTGCGGAGAGGGACTGGGAGTGCTGGGGGACGACAGGGTGACCATGAGCCAGCAGCGTGCCCTGGGTGCCAAG
>Ga0065711_1044273_pt1 | contig 14194 bp, 12 predicted proteins | sample Hoacrofraction12_FD_59098 | JGI IMG/M metagenome (GOLD analysis project Ga0065711, IMG submission 59098) | Hoatzin crop microbial communities from Cojedes, Venezuela - Epithelial fraction 12 v2 (version 2) | ecosystem: Host-associated > Birds > Digestive system > Esophagus > Crop | place...
CCGGGCCGGGCCAGGCCGGGGTCCCCCCCCAGCGCCCGGGGCTGCGCGGCCTGGCTGCCGGCGGTGGGCAGCCCCTTCCTGTCTGGAAACGTGGGGTGGGAGAGCGCTGCGGGCGTGTGGAAGCCAGGGTTAGGCCGTCCCGCCTTCCTCGATGGTCGAAGCTGAGGTGTGAGGGCGTGACGAGGCCGGGGCCGGGACCGGCACCGGCACCGGCTGCGTGCACCCGGCTCCGCTTAGCGTTGGTGCTGTTGGTGACCAAGCAGGACCTTGCGCTGGCATCGCGCAGTGACCAGCAGGCGATGAACGCCCTGATGTTACCCGGAGCCTGTGGGCCTTGTCTGCTGCCCTGGCGCGTCCCAGCTCACTCCGCTCCACCGCGATGGCAGCTGCCGGGGTCGCCCTCCTCAGCCCACCCGCTGCCCGTGTCGCCTGCCGCGTCGCAGCGCCCATGCGCGTCTCGTCCTCGCCTTCCCTGCCGCGGCCGCATGCGCTCTCGTTAAGGATCGAACGGGATCTGTCGCTTCTCCGGTGCTCAGACAAGCCGTTTTTCTCATGCGTTTCCAACTCGGCTTTGCCACAAGGCTCACAGCTGATCGCAGCAGTACCAGGCTGCTGCCTGCCCTGCTCTGCAGCGTTGCCGCATTGTGTTGTCCCGTCAGCCTCCTCCCACGCTGTGCCTCTGGACTCGTATCTTGGCTGGAAGCTCCTTCAGATGGGGGAGCTGTGTTTGTCACTTGAGGGAGAGGCACGGGGAAGCTCTGCTGGGCGAGGGGCACGATTCCCTGCTCAGCTTGGATCAAACCAAAGGGTTAAGCAGGAAACGGTCTCTGCCTGTAGCGCTTGGTCACTACCACAGTATTTTTTCCTGCCCAGCAAGCCATGGCTGGTGGCAGGAGCTGTGAGCAGTGCCGTGGCTTTGTCAGGCACAAGTGGATCTCAGTGTCTAGAGCTGAGGCTTCTCCCCCAACCCAGACCCGTAGGGTATAAATTTCTCGGACCATCCAAGTCACTCGGAGCTTCCTCACGTGAGGCAGGACTGCATGCGGGGTGCCTGCCCTCGCGGTGGTGGGAATCGCCGGCACTCAGAGCAATCTGCCCTGTTGGTGGGGTGTGACAGGCGGCAACGCAGCTCAGCAAGGGACACGGGGAGAAGATGATGGCACTTAATTTTTAGGCTAGCTCGATGCTATCATTGTGAACAGCAGGCAGCCATTCTGAGCATTTGGCCAATATTTATGGGATCAAATACCTGCTAATAGCAGGGAGGTTTAAATTGTGGGATACGGAAACACTCCGAAAGCAAATGCCCCAGTGTCCATTTCAGTGCACATGCAGAGTGATTAAAGCCCAGACTGTCATTTACCACCCGAAAGCTGGCTCTCGCAGCATAAAGCACAAGGAGAGATAGCTGCAGCGTAGCTGAATCCTCTTGTCCATGCCCAACAGGAAGGCAGGGGCTTTACCGGAGCGTCCCGTGTGCGACGCCGCTGGGAGCTGCTGGAGCCAAGTGAGACGGACACAACAAATACCTTCTGGATATAATCGTTCACAGGCACAGCAGAAGGAAAGGAGAGGAAGACTTTTATAAACAATTATCTATGCAAGCTGCAAGAGTAGCATTTGCACTAGCTCTCCAGGGCCCTGATAATACTCCCTGAGACATGCCGAGATGGATAGGATTTATAAACCGTGGATAGGTATTTCCTACGTTGCAGCTCTCTCGGCAGTATTATTCCATGAAGCTCTCTGCAGAAGACATATATGTTCATGAAAACGTTTTATAGCCCTGTTGTGCTGGGATTAATATCAGACAACAGTCCAGACCACGTGCACTTTGTTCTTCCCAGCGCATTTCTGAGTCCACAAATAGAAAGGAGCCCACAGAAGCATATGACTATTAAGTAACTAATATTCTTGCAACTTGATGCAATTTCAGCATTTCATACACAGTTTTCACAATAATTTACAGGCGATGCGTTTCTTCAGAAGCAGGCAGCAGTTATGTACGCTTCCAAAGATGGTGTCTCAATCTATAGATGTACAGATACAAATAATATTTCTTGACATATAAAAGCAATTAGTCAGTGTCGCATACAACTTTATGCAGAAAGTCACTGGTCAAACCCAGTGAATGGTTTTGCGTTACCCAAAATGTGCTGCAGGGTGCCCTGCCATGGGGATGTATCTAAAAAGGCATGACACCTCCTTGCAGCAGTGGCATTGCATAAAACCCTACAAGCACCCACCCCATCCTCACCGCGGAGGTCCCCTGCACTGTCCACTCTCATCCTCCTCATTCTTTAGGAACGTTTGTTTACTGTAGATGCTGCTTAGTAGCGATCATAGACTGCCTTCAAGTAGCAGAGAAGGATGTGAGCTGACCAGAACATTTTTGGAAATGGCTGTCAGCTGGACGAAACTACCAAGGGCAGAGATGGGTTCTCCACTTTGGTGCCTTCAAATGGGGCTGTATGTGCCTTTCTGAAAGGAACTGACTCCCCAGCGCAGCACAGTAAAGGGAACTTACTGGACAACACAGCACTGTAACTGGAGGGAACAGGAGGAGATGCGACATGCAGGAGGTCAGGTTAGAAACCCATCTGCCCTTGCAGCCCCAAGCTCCGGGGAGAGAGGTGATACCAAGATACCAGCCCCAGGTGCAGACTACTGACACTGAACCAGTCCACCTCATTTTTGAGACAATTACCTTGTTATGACAGCCTGTTTTGTTGAAAATGGCAGGTTCTATTTCGTGAATAACATATATGAAGACTGTTCAGTCAAGCTTCCTCAACAGAGGAAGATAGTTTCTTCTTTCACAGGCTGGCGTGGACCCATTTTGACATACACCACCGTGAGAACAAGCAGAGCCACCTTCAGAAATCTGATTTCCCTTCTGTAAGAAGGGGAGTATGACTGCCTTACAATGTTATCTGCACACAGAACCTCTTCATGTGGAGTGAGCTGCGGGATGGGTTGAGCACGGCAGAGCCTTCTCTCTTCAACATGACAATGAAATCTTACGCACCTTGAACATTCCCTGTCACCCTCTGCTCTCAGCTCCGCCGCTGTCTGACCAGACTATCTCCGTGTGTTGCAGAACCAGTGGTGTGCACAGAGCCTTTCCATCTGCCTACGGGAACCTATAGGATCTTTAGGCCGTGCCCTGTTTTAAGGAAGTCAGTATTTGAGGCAGCCAAGGACGCACAAGCCATGCCTGTCTCGACTGCAGCCCTCTTCCTGGGCAGGAGCACTGTCAGATGAGCGCCTTGCAGGGAAGCTCTTAAAAGGGGAACTGAACATGTTGTGCCAAACATGTTTTGTTTCACATTAGGCTTATAATTTTAGGTCTGATGTTTGGTTTGGAAACTCAAAGCCGTGCTCGAGCCCACAGCTGCCAGCTCTAGAGCAGGCAGTGGTGTAATAGTCATTTAATTCCTCTGTACTGTAATCTGATGGTGGGATGTGCTCCCAAGCTGCTTTTAGGTCTGACTGGGGAACGAAATCAATCACAGAATGCACATTACGAGAAAAGCGCTGTTGGTGTCAATTACCTAAGCTCTGTGAACGTAACTCTTCTAATTTCCTGTTAAATCAGTAATGTTACCAATCTCAGTCTATTATTTTAATTAGGACTGTGACTGCAGTTGCTAGGAGCCGAGCGAGCGCAGACAAATGCGAGTGTGTAATTAGTCCCACAAATGAGTGGCAAGTTGAATGTGTCAACATTGTGGATAGTTACAACGTGGGGTGCAGCAGGAGGCCAAGTGATTTGGGCCAGATTCTGATCTCACTGGCCTCAGTGCCAGCCCAGGCAACCGCGCCGGTCAGAATTACCCCAGACGTGAGCCGGGCTTAGGGAATCTGGATCTGGCCCCTGGTCATCACAATCTCTTGGAGCTTCACTCCTGGTTATTTTTAAAAAGTCTGTTGTCCCATCTTGTTTGATTAATCTATTTTTTTCTTGCTGTAATTACTCCTCAGAGCCTGTTATCCTGCAGTGAACGCTGCAGTCAGGTTAGCTGAACGTGGGTGTTCCCAGTGCCAGTCGGCATCAGATTCCAGCCCTTCCCCGGGGACTGGAGCTACTGGGGTGGGTATGGAAATGCTTGGCTCCCTCCTCTCCCTTCGTAGCTGTGAAAGAAACCTCTCAGCTTCTGTCACATCTGACTGCCTCATGCATCCCAAGAACAGCCCGCGCATTGACAAGGGAGGCAGGCGTACCGACAGCAGAGCAGCATTAGCTACCAATCTTGATGGAAAAATATAAGCCGAGGACAGAATCCCTGGCTAAATATAGTGCTGAACTGGGAGAGAAAACAATGTGGCAATGCAGCTCCATCAAAATTAAGAATGAAAATCGTAAGCCACTGCTGGCTGACGACCCCAGGCTGCTCAGAGCGAGCACCGTACGCCTGAAGCTCCAGCCTGGCCCCGGTACATGGCGCAGAATGGCACAGGAGGGAGAACGCCACTTTTATTGGCACTTGGCTATCGGTTAGCAGTCCACACTCCACAGATAAATGAACGGACTGGTTGCGTGTCATCCCAGTTCACATGTTACAGAAATAACACTGGACTGGAACCAGAGTTAACACAGCTGAGATTTGGGATGGAGCTGATTTTGAGAGAGGGAGGATGGCAGAGCCGAGTTAGGCTATACCTGCCATTGGAGGCAAACCTGATTTACAGCTCAATCCGTCTTCTACGCTGTAATTTCCCTGCTTTAGCAGGTCATTCTGCCACTTCACAAGGTACTTCTCCAGAACAAATAGACTAGGAAAAAAGTCAAAGGTTTGGTGTATATTAGGTGGACTGATTCAGTCACCTTTCCTAGTCAAAAATATTATAGAAATAGTACGATAAAGAGAGAAGGTTGAGGTTTTTGTGTGAACATTATCGATAGGGGACCTGAGGACCATGTAGTGGTACTGTGGCGACGTGGTTGTTGCAGTGCCATAGGTCATGGTACCTGCTTTGGGGCTGGCTATGGCTTCATGCGCTCACTCCTACGTTGGTTAGGTTGGGTTTTTTCATCCTCTCACGTCTTGTAAACAAAGGTCAGGCACCATTACTGGATGCATTAATCTTTGAGCCCGGTGCCTCGGTGACGGAGCCTCTGCTGTTGCCTTGTAACAGCTGCCGCGACTTTGCAGAGGGTGCCTCACCTAAGCCGTTGTTTTCTTCCCACTTACTTTCCTTTAGTCCTACAGGAAATTGCTTTAACCAAAACCACATTGCGTATGTGATGTATATACTAATAATCTGTTGTTACTGCCACTGATGAGTTTTCAGACTTTAGCCCTTGCCCAACACACATGTGTCCTTGCGACAGAACAGCCAGCAGCCCGCCTGGCCGAGCAGGGGAGAGGAGAAGGAGCTGAGGCTCACCACTCGTGATGGTCAGGCACCTGGTCCATCCCACAGTGAGCCCTGGGCCGGGTGGCTGTCACCGCAGGCCTCTGCGTTGATGCGAGTCAGTATACCCGTAGCCTGGATCAAAGAGCTCGGGGATGGGCAGAGCTCCCCGCTGCCTACGCACCCCACGAGACGCCTGTTTGCTGCAGAAAACCCTTGTCTGTAGAGAATCGCCATCCCCGCGCTCTTCTGGCCCGAACGCGGCGTGGACACTGCGGGAGCTGCAGCTGTGGTGCAGTGCAGCACGGCACGTGCTCCGGCAATCCTTTGCTCCGGTGGGCCTTTTCTCTGGCTTTCCACAGGAGGGGAGGTGTGAGGCAGCTGTGCTGTCACGGCTCCGGGCCGGCTGGGTGGCATCCGTTGGCAGCCGCACAGCCCTTCGAGGAGAACAACGGTTACCTCGTGGTTACAGTCCGTGTGATGTCATGGGTGTATAAAGACATCCATAGCCGTAAGATTGTGCAACCAGCTTGTAATGTGCATGTTAATAAGGCTATTAAGGTTTACAAATATTCTGCTCTTCCTTACAGTTTATAATTTAATTAATTGCCAGTTAATTGTCTTATTTTCCCCCTGTGATTGATGTCACTGAGTGGGATTAGGCAGCATCAGATGACAGAGGAAGGAGGAATGGATGCAGCATCCTATGACGGTACAAGAGGAGATGTTTTTATGGACAAATCCTTTCCGACATGGATGAATACCTCAATGAGATATCACAGAGTATCAGCTCAATACATATTGTAATGGGATCATTAGCGGAGGTACCAGCTGTGTGAGGTTTGTGTTCACAAGCCATGAGTAAGTAACGGGGAAATATTGGCTCCTTGGAAATGTTTGCCAAGCGTAAATCTTTCCCTTTTTACACAGCCGGTGCTCAGTTTACATAAAATGGGAAAATATTATCTGAGGCCCGTGGGACTGCTCCAGCTACCTCTGAAGTCAGTCACAGCAGGGGAGCCTTTGGTGGAGGAAGGGAACCTAAACGCAGCCCTGTTCAGCAATCTTCTTCTTGGGGAAAAAGTAAAGAGGAGGGTCTTTCACCAGTGCGCGTGAGCCAGGCAACGTCCCCGTCCGTAAAACAAGAGGCATCTTTATCTGTAGGCAGGGAAGGCGGGGTGGCTGAGCAGACGCCGTATCTTCTTCTCTCCCAGGAGTAGGATTCTGAATCTCTCGCCGGGCTCGTTCACACCCTGCCCACCCCCAAATGCATGTCTGATTGACGGGTCTGTGTATGACCGGAGTCCGGACGTGCCGGGAGCATCACTCCTTCGGGTGCCATCATGTGTGCGGACTGGGGCAGCTCGTAACCGCGTCAGCCAAGTGGGTCACCGGGCCGCGGGCTGGCTCCCGACCTGCAGATGCTGCAGAAGGTGCTTCAGGCATTTTGCCTTCCCTGAGTCACTTGGGGTGACTGAAGGCAGCGGGCTCGGGGTGGGAAAGGCACGCCTTCAGCTCCCAGAGCCTGCAGTGGTGCCAAGCAAGGGGATCCAGGGTAAACGAAAACCCAGTCCTATGCGACTTCTGATGGGACTTTGATCGCATTTCAGCAGAATAAACCTGGAGCGATTCCAGCAGCTTTGGTGCGAGCAGGATCGGATGGCGAGACTGGGCTGACCAGCAAATAACCTGGACGTTCCCCTCTGCTGGGTGTGCGACGTGTTTGAACCCCTGCATAAATCAGCACGGACTAACGAGGTTATTTCTGAGGCTGTAATCGGAACAAAGAGTCAGCCAAGCCGCATCTGTCTCTTTTAATTCATCCTTCCATTTTGGGGACGTAGCCTTTAGAAACAGCTATCAGTGATTACATAAAAGAGATTAGCTAACATTTCTGCATAAATCAAGGCCAGCGCAAGATGTTTCCTACGGGCGTTGCGAAACCCAGGGCTGGTGGAGGACAAGTTCCTCCTCAGGGAGGGAGGCAGGAGGCGCAGGAGCCGGGTGGGGCTGAGGGCGAAACCCTCCTGCTGCTCAAAACTGCCTTTCAGAAAAAAACAGAAAAACTCTCGAAGAAAACGTGTGCATGGTGGGGAATGGGCTGCCTTGGGTTTGTCTGGTGTGGTTTTCTTCACGCCAGTGGATTTTCTAGCCAAGATACATGATGGAAACAATGAAAGAAAGGAAGGGGCAGCAGAAAACCTTGTTGCGAACCAGATTTCCATGTGTGAATGCAAATCAGTCTCGCTGTTAATGGAAGAGCCAAACCAGAATGTGTTACATTTACTGTTTCAGCGCAGTCACTAACAAAATATCTTGATGCGAACACTGTTGGATGACTCAACAAATCTTGTCTTTGTTTCTTTTTTTCGTTTTGAGGCAGTTTCATCATTTTCCCTCTGTTTGTTGCTCTGTTAACATGAAGAGTGAGGTTGTCCCAGGGTCAGGGAATTGGAATTTCCCTTCCAGTGCTGTCTTACTGCTCCGCTCCTTTTTTTTTCTTTTGTTTTGCTGCAGGTCAGGGCAGATCTATAATGAGGTTGGTGTGGGAAGGCTCAGCCCTTCTCTCCCGTTCGATCTGCCCTGGGTAGTGCCAGTCCCCTGACGGGACAGCCCCTGACTCAGCGTTGTCCTTCCACCCCGTCATCGATATGTCTGCATCCCAGCTTCCCTAATGAGCTTTTAAGCCAAAAATACCAAAATTGGTCACGAGCTTTTGATTCCTTCATTTTTGAGGAACTGAACTTGAGACACTGCAGCTGAGTTTCAACACTGCCGAACACGAGTAGCTCCCATTAGCTGCTAAGTACTCGTCACTTCTTGAAATCAGGCCTAGAGTATCTCTTCATGGTATTTAATAGATAGAATTCTTAGTGCAGAATTGTACTTCAAAACTGAGCAGGACCTGGGAGAATCCGAAGAAAGGGAGATTCACCCTCCGTTCTTTTCAGGTGGGAAACTGAAACAAAGTGTAGTTTCAGGTCTCCCATTTAAAGGTATGTTGGTTTCTCATGATGAAACCAGCTACCCAAGGGCATTTAGTAATTTTTAAAAAAAGCTCAAGGGTGCCCATTTCCTATTGAAACGTGCAGGAAATACACACGCAGGAATAGATCTGAAAATGAAGCTGATTGTCTTTCTTCATCCTTTGATCTCAAGCACCTTTCAAAATCTGGCCTCCCAGCGGTATGCCCAAGGATGCGTGAAATCAAGTGCCGAATCTGTATCTCCTCCACTTGTGCGTCTCTGCACTGCAATAGACAATGCAGATGCGTTTCTCCTTGGGACTATCCTTGACTAACGGCAATTGACAAGACTAATCCCAGAAATGAGGATACTGGCCAGGCATTCTCGGCACGGCGGGAAAGGAGTGGTTCCTGGGAAGCCTCCATGCTCCGAATTACACAACGGTGAGCGATTGCCCTGCACAGACGCCCTCCCCATTTCCTCCCATCCAGGTTGCAACTGCACTTGGCCCTCAGTTCTCCCTAGGTGTGTGATGAATTTAAAGATGCAGCCCAGTCCTTGACCTACACTGAGGACCATGGAGCAAGTCATTTCTGAAATGACATCGATAGAGAATCTGAGACCTTTTCATGCTAGAAATACCATAGGGAGGAAAGTGCCTGTAGACACCAACCGCCTCTGTAGTGAAGGGAAATCTGAAGTTTCCCCTCTGCTTTTTCGTGCATAACAGCATCTGTATGCCTCATTTCCATCTTCACAGCTCCTGTAATTTACATAATGAACATTTGCAAAGCCTGAGATCTGGGTTCACTTTGTATCACATTTACTGTAGATGACCTTCAGCGTATCATCAGAAGTTTCCCAGGCAATTTTCCCAAAGGGTATGAACGTGAAACATAAGACCAACAGGAAAGGAGAAAAGAGGAACAAAATCAAATTTCTGAGACACCCATCGTTCAAAGATGTATTTTCTCTTCTACAGCAGGACAAAAATATTTGAGTTTTAAAAAAAGGAGCTTTCTCTGTAACAACTTGCTTCTTTAAAGCAAGCGTTGGTATAAGGTCCCTCAATAAAGTAACTTTAATTAGGTTTGCCTTCCTAGATCTACAGAAAGAATATTTCCATAATAAAATGCATTTGAAGAAATGTTAATTAGAGGAAAAAATAATCAGAGAGCCAGTTTTATTTTCATTCCTTCATAAGCAATGGCTGTAAAATGAGTTTATCCATTTTGGTCCCCTGATCAGGTAATGAATCCAACAAAGTCTGGTGGCAAATAATTGGCAATCTAGGCAGGATTCAGGACAGGAGGAATCCTGACCTGGAGGGATAGCAACAGGACATCAGGGTAAGAGCAAGCAGCTGATGCTAGTTATGCCTGCTCTGAAGGTGCTAGACGCGGCCCTGATGGCTCCTCCGGAGAGGAGCAACAATCACAAGGTGATAAAGCAGGAACTGCCCCGTTTTGCCTTCTGACACCCATCCCCAGCGCACTGTCCTTTTCAGCCTGCTTGCAAGTGCCAGCAGAGCTTGTCTGACCGCGTCCTTCGAAACTGCATCTCTAACATTATACTGAAGTTTATGTTCTACTGATGCAAGAGAGCAAGGAATAAACTTCTACAGGTGTTGGCTGGGTTCTGAATAAGCACAACTCGGGGAGAGTCTCTCATCTGAGGAGGACCTGTGAGTTTACTCTTCTTTTCTTTTGTTGTTTGGGCTATCAAGCTGATTATTGTTCACTGAAGTAATGGAGGATGCATTGAAAGAAGAGGTGTGTTTTGTAACTGACTCAGGACTTCTGTTTGTATAGAAAATGAATTGAAAGCTGAAATACAGAGACTTGTTCTGGTGATGAAGAAAGGATCTCATGTCAGCTGTCATAAGACTCTTCAGATAAAATGGATCTTAAATGCCACTGTGACAGGCATGCTGGAAATGCCCAAAGTGGATAAATCTGACGCTGTTCTCATTGCTGTAGGCCAAGCATATACAACGTATTGCTCCACACAATAAGCCTGAGCAAGAATGAAAGCTTTTTACAATCCTTTGTTCTTTTAAAATAGTGCCCTGTGTGCCCTCCTTTCAGGGCAGCTCTGGATAGTCGCATGCTGTCAGGTAATTACAATGTGACTGGTATTAGCTCGTATCTCTTATGTGTTGCAAGAGGTTTATCCATGTGTCCTGTGTGGCTTGATGCTGCCATCATAGGGCCAACATATGGGTAAAAACTACAATCTGGGTGAATCTTCACCAGCTTGTTTCTTTTGGTTTGATCTGACTCTTGGACGGTCATTAGCTTGGTCTAGACATAATTTAGGTATTTGGAACATAGGTTGCACGTTGCGAACTTTCTACCTTGGGACCAAAAACGGGGGGCTTGAAGGGAGAAGAGGAATGTCCCTGTCCGAGGGGCCCTGTGAGGGACCTCCTGTCCTCGGTGGCTGCTGCGCCTGGCACAGCAAAGGGGATTACAAGAGGAGCGTGCACATGTGTTGGGTGGGGCCTTTGGCGTAGCGTTATCCTGAGCCAGATACGGGTTCTTTGCAGCTCCCCTACCTGTCCTTCTAAAATGACGGGAATCTGCTGTAGTCGCAGTTCAGGGCGAATGGACCTTCCTTTCGGGTTGGGAGGGTTTACGCTTTTAGTCATCAGAGCTCCCCAGGCAGTGGTCGCTGAAGTCGTGAAGAAATGGTCGACATGGCTGCATGGCAGCCAGAGAAGCTGTTCCGTGGGCTTAGGAACGTTTCCTTCTTTCATCCTGCCTTTGTTTCTTTCCTTTTTTTTTTTTTTATGGTACCATATAGTGTTTAATAATTCAGTATGCACATAATCCAAAATAAACACGCTAATTAACCTTTGTTTTGAGAAATTTAATTAGTTAATGCTTAGTCTCTGTTCCGATTCCAAACAGTTTGGAGTGGGAAAGGTGCCATGGGGAAAGCATGGCAAAATATGTTTAATGCTGAGCACCTTCAATTATTTAAACAGTAACGTGGGCTGGACCAATTAAAAAACCAAAGTTATCATACAGGCATGTACATGCTAAAATATCTTCAGGCAGTGTTCCCAAGCTCCAATCTTGCTGCAGAATGGTAAAATATATCCACAGGTAAAGAAGTTGTATGGAGGAGGGAGTCTGGTGGCTTAGGAGCGATTCTGCTGCTTGCTGGGAACCCCAAAACCTGCTGCTGGAGGCAGGGCCCGGGAGGGGTGAGGGAGGTGCTAAAACTCTGCTGCTGGCCGCGACTGCCCACCCTGGCTGGGTGAAGCTGGAGGGAAAATCCTGCTCTGTGTCCCAAATTAACGATGAATTCTCCGAAAGGTCAAATGCTGTGCTCTGACTCATGAGTACGAGTCATCTACAGCCCAAATGCCTTCAAAATATATTACTGTGGGATAATATTTTTAGCCAGATACTCAAGCTTTAATATTCTTCCCCAGCTGAACTGTAAATAAAATTATTTCCTAAGAGCACTTATTTGAGCTTGATTATTAAATACATTGCCAAAATCTCGTCGGTTAATATACTGCCTGCTACTTGAGCTGAAGTATCTAAAAGACAAAGAACGAAGTAAACGAAAAGGAAATCAACATTTTGCTAAATTGCATGTTTTTTAAAATCCTGTAATTGAGGCTGCTACTTCATTTCCATTTGTAAAACAGATTGAGTTCCCCTTCCATCTACTAATGGATCTGGTTTATCTCTGATACTAATTGCTGCATTTGTGTGGTTTGCACAGGCTGCTGGTGACAGGACGCTGGGTAAGACAAGTCAAAGTGCTCCTGCTGAGCTCTGTCACTTCGGAGTGCTGCTTGGCACCCAGCTCCGCTGAGCTTCAAGCCCTCCTTCTTCCTATGGCTCCAAAGTCTGGGTCGAGCAACCAAAATAAACTAGTTAATTCACTGTCAGGATTATGTGCCTCAGGTCTCGCTTGAGAAGCCTTGGGAAGGTTCAGGTGGTGATAAAGCAACACCAGACAGTCTGGATGTTTAATTAAAACTCGTCCGTGCTCTCTTTGACCTAGTGACTGGGCTGGAAATGTCACCAGCACAAAGGCTGCTCATGAGGTTGGCACGGGGGCCTTTCTGCTGCGCAGGGCTTTGGAGAGAGGCGCCGGCTGGCAGCGTCTTTTCTCATTCTTTCACATTATGGTTGGGAAGGGAATTGTGCTCTGAAGGTCTGGGGGCAAAGAAAACAGAGGGGTTTTAGATGAATGAGCCTTTTCTTGGAACCTGCTCTAGCAAATCTGTTTGCACACACCTGAATTAAGCAATCCTGGGCCTCGGTCTGGTGAAAACATGCTGTGCTCAACCCACCCAGCACTCCGCTCCTAGTTAGCAGCTATTCAAGAGCTCAACTATATGCTTTTTTATTGCTGGGGTGGGGAGGGAAAGCAGCTTTTCAGAGGATTGTAGCCAGGAATGTGAGCTGGAGACCTCTCCTTCTCCCCTGCCCCACAGTCTCTCCAGCGCCTAGACTTTTCCTGCTATCCCTGTGCACAGATCTGTGATCAAACCATCCGTGGTCTGCTTCAGCCTCTGACACCGCTTCGGTATCGGCACCTGCAGGAGCAAACTGAGGATTCACCCTTTGCTTTCCCTTGTTTCATTTTACATTTACAAACAGATTTATTTTATATATAATTTTTTTTCAGGGACTTTCAAAAGCAATGCGCAGTTCCCCGGGAGCTCAGCCTGGCAGAGGGAGCCCGGGGGACAGAGTGGCCTTTGTGGAGCAGGTCCGTGGGCTCTCTGCCACCAGCGCCGCGGGGAAGCCTTGTAATAACGACACCAGCATGGACCAGATGTCTTCCAGGGGGTTTGGTTTCAAGACACATGGCTGCTAGTCCAGGAGAATGTGGAGGGGGGGGTTCTGCTCTAATATACATGGTTTGTTTAAAAAGTTTGCAGGTGTTAGAATTTTTATTGAAGTCAGGGAGCTGAGAAATGATATCCAGTGGGTGAGGTAATGCTTGCTCTGCTCAGACTGGGAGGGGGGAGCACAGGCAATCTGTGTTAAATAAAGGGCAGCTGTGTGGCCAGCACAATTTTATACCCATGAAAACTAATCCCAGCCATACCCAGCCAGGCCTCCATTCCTGCAAATCCTTGCAGAGAACAAGAAAATCCACCGATTGCTTGCTGCTTTCCTCCGAAAGCTGGTGGGGGCTTGCAGGGCAGACCCTCCCTGTGGCGGCGGCAGCCCCTGTCCTGGCCTGCACCTCGACAGCCGCGGGGACGAGCCTGGAGACCGGGGCTGCTGCTGCCATGCAGCCATCCCCGCAGCTTGGCTTCGGGGGAGCGGGAGCAGCCGCTGTCTCTGTCGTTGCCTGGCTGGTGCTGGTGACAAGCATTGCCGGTGGGGCCCAGGTAGAGATGGTTCTTCGCTTCTACTCCAGCTGCGGGGTTTCGCTCTCCTAAGCCAGAGAAAAAGGAGGAGAACATGCACTGGCAGTTGTTCCCGTGGAGCTGTTCAAAGGTTTTGGGGTTTTCTTCCTCTTGCTCTGGGCTGTTTCGCTACTTCCTGAAACCCCAATATAGCTTTGAGATTTTTTTATTATTTTTTTATATAGGTAAGTTGTGGTATCAGGATATGAGGTTGAAAGGGCAGATCTGAGTCAACTCTCGGATGAATTCCGAGTATTTCCTTTCTACATGGATGAGATCCAGGAATTTATCTCAGTTCAATAAACCCCACTTATTTCTGATGCTCATTCAAATAGACTTTGAATCCTCTGCACCTACAGACCAGGGCTGGTCATTCAGGTTCTGCACCGCTCTCTTTGGCGAGGTCAGGACATGCAGAGTCAGAAGGGGAAATGTTTCTGGGGTAGCAACTGAAGTGGGCTTTTTTATTTTATATATATA
>Ga0065711_1044274_pt1 | contig 14194 bp, 12 predicted proteins | sample Hoacrofraction12_FD_59098 | JGI IMG/M metagenome (GOLD analysis project Ga0065711, IMG submission 59098) | Hoatzin crop microbial communities from Cojedes, Venezuela - Epithelial fraction 12 v2 (version 2) | ecosystem: Host-associated > Birds > Digestive system > Esophagus > Crop | place...
GCTCTCTCCCCGCTGGCAGCCCGACCCCTCTCGCCAGGCTGAACGCAGGGCCACGGCGTTGGGGTGCCATCGATTCACACGGCTGTGCTGCGGCGGGACCACGACAGCCCCGACGTCGGCTCCGGGTGCCGCGTGGGTATCTTCATAGCGCTGCACTAGCAAACTAGCGCCAGTCTGCTTCCGCCTGAATTCCAGCAATTTAAAGCAAAATGTCTGAATCTTGGAAATCAACCAAACACTGAATGGTCTTTTACCAGAAGGCGCTGATTTAGGCAACTACTGCTAGCTAAACAAATAGACATACTGGACAGATTTTTAACCAACTGGGATGTAAATATTTTTACTCTTGTGGATAATCTTACAGCCAAATCAGTTCTACAAATACCCACAATAATCCCTTTTCCTTTTTTCCTCTCTTTGCTGTCTGTCTCGGGTAGAGCCGCGTCAGTGCTCGGCGGTACGAAGCGAAGGCGGCTTCCCGCGTGCAGCTCGGGTGACGCGGTGCCCTCGGCCTCGGGAGCCGACGCAGCCGACCTGGACGCAGCACTACAGCCTTTACATCTGCCGCACCACAGCTCTGACCCCAGGCTTCCTCCCAGGTGAGGCTTTCATTCCAACCTCTTGCTGCCATTTAGCGAGGTGGCGAGCCAGGTCCTGGCAGCCAGGCAGCAGGACAGACAGACATGTCCGCACCCGGCTTTGTTTCGAAGGAGCAGCGGCTCAGCCCCATGAGCTGGCTGATGGAGCCTAAAATCCATGGGGCTGCAGACTGCAGTGTTGAACAGAAGGCTCTGGGCCTTGCAAGGCAAATTAAGAACAGGTCCATCTGTGGCACAAAATCTCCATCCTGGAGTGAGGGGAACCTTCACATTTATTTAAGAAAAATACTTTAAAATTAGGAAATAAACCCCTTTTCAGTATGAGGGTATTTTCAATTCTTTTCACAAAGGGAGGTGAAACTAAAACCAAACGTTTACTGGGTGTCGGGAGACCAAATCAAGCACGTATGATGTTTCAACAGCAGCCCAGCGAAATAATCAATACCTTCCAATTCATGTCATTGACTTTTTCACATCCTTGCAGGCATGAGGCTTCAGATGAAAGTATTAGAATCGCCAAATCGTTCAATTTGCTCCAGTTCAGATATTTCACTCTGATGTTTTTTATGCTGGTATGGAAGCTTGTTCGAGAGAAGCTCTTGGAAGTCAGAGTGGACTTTAACTCTCCACATTCCTTATCTTGCTTCATTGGGGGATCCAGGGCTGCTTTGTGCAAATTGTAAGATATACATGAAATGTTTCTTTCTCTCTGCTTTGTCCTCTCTTACTGTGTTTCAGTTCAGAAGAAACAAAAACGCCTTCTGCTGCTACCTCTGTTTAATCATATCAGAATTACAGAACATTACACACCTCTAAACTGCATTACCACGGAAAAAAAAGTACATTTCTGTGCCACCTACCCAGCCCAGCAACATACACATTTCCCGCGGAGTGGGATCAGCTTCCCCAACACCCCATCTTGTCTTTTTATGAGACAGTTTCGATAATATAATTTTGCACTATAGAACAGTCACAACAAGCCATTTGGACCACTGCAAAACAGCAAGAGCTCCTTAAGTCTTGGAGAATGTTTGCAGCTATTTCAGCGCGGGCGTGATTTGTTACGACACAGGAAAACGCTATTGTTTCTCCAGGTTTAATAGGTAATAGGTATGCCGAAGCACATGCTTCTTACAAGGCTCTGAGAAGCTTTTAGCAACAACCCTTGAGGACGTATTGGGCAAATTATCTTGCAACATCTCAAAATATATAGAGAAAATGGTCTGGACGATGGAAAATCACCGTGATCCACGGACAGTGCACTAGACTAGAAGATCAAAGTTCTGCTCCAGCTCCCTCAAGACACAGTTAGGTCAGTGCTTGTCCCTGTTGCCTTTTCCAAGTATTTAGATGATGACTTTTCAGCGCAGGGGCTGATGTAAAACAAGAACCAGCTCTTGCTTAAGGCCTCTCTGTACTCATTTCATGAGAATAACGATAAGGATTAAAAAAAGGTCAAATTCAAGCCTGGCGGAATGCCAGTACTCTTCACTGTGATTCAACGGATGCATTTCAGTAAGTAAATGAGTAAGTAAATGTAATATATCATAATTTATTTCCTTGTACTACTCCTTGTTCTGCATTCAGATGTATGAAAACTTCCTAGCTGGCTTTTTTCACTTTTCAGTGAGGCTGACAGCCATGAGCATTTTATAATCATGTCCTGAGCTCATTTGTTTAGTTTTCCATTAGGCCCTGACAACCACGAATGCTTTATAATCATATATAATCCTTCTATAATATGCAGCAGGCTGAAACTGTAACAATCTCCAGTACAACACAGAAGATACACAGAAAATCAAGTGGACCCATTAACATTTAGAAAGAAGCTATTAGGAGCTCCATTCAACAGATCAACCCATTACAAGATACGTATTTATCACACATGCGGGTGCGCGTGTGGGCGCATACCTTTGCATAGGAATACAGGTACACAAATGTAGTCATGTGCTCTCTTCTGGTGCAAGTGAGGAGGATTTCTTTTAATTACTACCAAAGCACAGCTGTCAAATTTATCCAGAGTGAAGGAGGGAGGGCAGCACTAGCAAATTATTCTGGTTGCATGTAGGGATCCACACTCGCTTCCCAGGCTCCACTTCGAGAGGGATCCAAACCCTCCTTCTCCCAAGAGGTGCTAAGGCTGCCATTTGTGTTGGAAGCTCTCCAGCATCCACTTCAAGCTTACTTACAGTTTGTTTCTGACTAGTGTAGGGGGGGGAAAGACAGTTTAACATCTACCAACAGCCAGCAGTTTTACAGGAAACTGTTGAAAGAGTTTAACAACTTGTCCTCGGGAGGAACGAAGCGGTGCCACAATGAATTCATGAAACATTTTCTCCAAGTTACTCTTCTCGGAGTAAAGCTTAAAACTGAATTCAAGATACAAAGCAACTTTAGAAATACACAGAAGGTTTTAGGAGACACAAAATTCTGTAGCCCAGGAAACACGTAGAGGAGGAGATGCTGTGAAGGAGGAATTCACTGGCACGGCTCAGTGCTCACACGTGACAGGGGCAGGGACCTGCCCCTTCGTTTTCCACGCACGACTCCGTCCGCGTGCTCTGTCCCTCCTTCATGAGATGCACAGTCACGCAGAACACACCTACAGTCCCACCGCAGCTCACGCGGGGACCCGAAATCGCCCGCTGCCTGGCAAAGGCCTGCAGAGCCTGCTTTGCAGATGCTCTCGTTGCCTCCTTCCAGCTCCAGCCCACCATCCACCTCCAGCTCACCTCTCCGCGGCTTTTCGTTCATCAGTGCCATCGGTGGCACAAACCTGCCAGGCGTGTAGAACTTAAAGGTCTAATCCTCCTGCTTTCACAAAGACCAGATTAGCTTGAAGTTAAATACTCTTGTTCCTTAAATTTCCTCCTTGTCAGGATGCCAAGGGAAGCCTTAATCTTACAAAAGAGCCTGAGGACATTCTGATGCCTCCACACGAAGACAGAAAGCAGTCCACACTGCCAAGATAAAGCTAAGGTATTAAACTAATCCCACAGACCTGGAAATGTATATGCAGCAGGGCTCGCTGCTGTTTATCGCTGCAGCTGCTAGAGGGGGTCATTAGCTGCAAAGGGGGTTCTCGCCATGCGCCTCGCGGCATCCCCTGCTTTACCTACATCAAACAGAGGCACGGACGAGTTATAAACTCATGCAAGTTATCAGCTGCAAAGAAATGAAATCAGCTTGCGATTTAGACACAGAAGCCTAACCGCTAACTAATTTGGCCAGCTCGTCTACACTTGCCGCGTCAAGCTCCCTTTGCTGGCAGCCCGGCATGGCCCGCGGCCATCGGGAGCTGGCTCTGCAGAGGGGACGTTGCCCAAGGAGAGATGGAGCACTTCAATTCACAACACTCTTCCGCAGAAGGGAATGGCAATCGAATATGCAAGCAATCTCGAGTCTGATGGTTTGAGAGTGCAAGCTCCCTCGCAAGGCACGACACGTGAGAGTCTCTGGAGCAGCAGCGCACGAAGCACAACGGAGCTTCCCGCTTCCTCACCAGGCTGCTACGATTACAGCCTGTTATTAGACGATAGCACAAAGTAAACATCTCCCTAATCTTGAAAGAAAACCGCAGAGCCTTTATTTGCAGGTAAAGACCAGAGTACATTTGTGAAGCTGCTAACGCTTCTTTTCACCCTTCCCATCCACACTTTCCAAGAGACCACAGGCATTTTACTTGAACAAAACCCACTGTGGCACATGTAGCTTGGTTAACCACTCCTCACTTGTCCATACGGCCCCCAACATGCTACAAGTGACTTCATTCCTGTAGTAACTCCCCATACTCTGCACAGCCCTCCAGGGACCCATGCGGGGACCAACAGGATCTGCTGGAGCAGGGAAGGTCCCTCCACTCTCTGCAGAGTAAACCCTCTCTGTACCAGCTGCAGAACACTCAAAGCTAAGGCTGCAAAACCAGCTTAAGTATCAGTGAACAACATCAACCCATAGCTTCTGTAATTTTGTATTTTTAAGATCAGATAAAAAAAGGAAAGAAAGGTTTTTACCCGCAGACTGCTTAACAGACTTTCCAACAGCTTACACACAAAGCATTCAGATGCTTTAATTTCCACTCCAACATGAATACTCTACCCCCAAATGAAACCTATTAAAAATTAAATTCTTATATTAAGCTTAAAATGCGGCTCTCTTCTCCCCAGGTCCCATTAAATACTCTCCCTACACACAGTTTAGAAGACAGAAGAGATCCTAGAGAATATTTACAAAGAGAACAAAACCCCCTGAGGGTTTTTATGTTACTACAACATTAATCTATTTTAATCACACAACAGATTAAAAACAAACAACATTAAATGATTCTGCAAAGTACCGAGTGAAAGTCTATCTTTGTTGCACAAAAAAAAAAAACTGAGAAAAAAACCCACAAAGTGCTTGGAAAAAGGGTGATTACGTTGTTCCACAGAGACAGAGCGCAGCAAAATCAAGACCGGGCCACAGAGCCACTGGTGGGAAGAAGACAGAAACCCACCATTCACCAGGGTCTAAGCTGACTTCCACACACTCGTATCGCGGTGCTCGGTGCTCGCACTGCAGAGCGCTCCGGGGCACATCAGGGGCCAGGTCTGCAGAGCAGCGGGCTGGCGGAGGGAAGGGAAGGGACGGTGAGGTCCAATGCTGCCTCAAGGCCCTTCTCTGAGCAGGTCCTTGGGTGGGATCTCCCACCCCTGGGACATCCCCAGAGCTGGCACAGCGGCAGCGCTCTTGCGGGTTTTGGATACATCTCAGTGTAGAAAAAAGTGCTAAAATATCTACCTCCCTCCTTTTCCCCGTGGTTTTCGAGCCAGCCTCAGTGCTCTCGGGTCCACTGTTTGCACCAGTGGGTTCCCCACATTAATTACGCATTGTCTGGAGAGAACCTGACCAGCACCACATGTGCCCTGGGCTCACACCACGTAGGAAGGAGATGGATTACTTCAGCTATTCCTTCTAACATTAAACATAATAACTCTGATGTCCTTGCTATTTCCTCCATACCCAGTTCCAGTCCCTCCAGCCTTGTCTCGTACCGTGGCCTTTCCTTATGCGTAAGCTTTTCCATCGGCCATCTACAAATCCTTACTTCAGCTCTGCCCTTCGGGGGACAGGGCGCAATGAAAACAGCACGTCCTTCAGAGGCTGCCCTCCGCAACTGCTTGAAACTGCAGCAATGTTTCCTATTCCAGCCTCTAAGATTTCATTCAGCCTTTAATTATTTACATCTTTTTGAATTGTTTCAGTGCACTGAACAAAAATATCTATTGAGCTGCCCGCAGGTCATTTCCCTGAATCACCCTAGTTAATTCAGAGGCCAGGGCTGTTTATGAACAGTTCATTCTTCCAGCAGCCCCAATCTTGCAGTTGTTAATGCATAATCTCATCTCCTGTTGCTGGTCTACTCAGCGGCTTTGCTATCTCACTCTGGTGCTCAGCGTTGTTTTTCCTCATCTTGAATAACCCAAATAATTGTGCTTTCATAATTGAGTTTGCCATCTCACTGCTCAACAGACTGTTAATGAAGACACAGCAGCCTTCTCCAGGACGTGTTCTGCTACCGTCGTACATCAGATGCACACCGCGCTGCAGAGACAAGTTTTTCCAGTAGTTACAAGCCAGTGTTTTTCACCACAATTTTATAACCACCTTTGCCCAGCAGACATTGGATCGGAGCACTTTGATTTGAGCTTGAAATTATCTAAAGAAACCACAAAGAAAAAAAGTGCTTTTGTTCAAAGCCAAGCAGCTGTTAGACTTACTTAAATCAGTGGATGCACTTCACACGGAGGGCTCGGTTAACACGGGGTGCTCTAGGCCGGCCTTTTATCTCCGCACTTACCAACTCGGCTGCCAATGCAAACCGAAACCTTCAGGGGAATCATCTGTGTGGTTACCCTGCTCCCAGCACTCCAGATTTAGCAGGAGATACAGCGCACACAGTTAGTATTAATGGTAGTAGCTGCAGTGAAGTAGTTCCTGGCAGCATTACTACTGGTCTGAAGGGGAAAAACGCAGGGGTTTCTGCACGGTAGCAGTATTAAAATCTTTCACCTCGTTTGTTCATTGGATGTTCTAACAAGTTGGTGCAATCCCCGGCAGAATTTGATTACTTGATCTCAACATTGCTTCTTCCCAAAACAGCTGTCTGTGACGGATAATCCACATTCAACCGCAGAGGACAAAGAAGAGGAATGAGGAAACTTTGACCCCTTGTGCTATTGCATGGGTCTCTCTTTCCAGGCGAAGAGCCAGCGAAGGAGGGCTGCTGACCTGCTCTACGGACAGAACATGCACTGCAACCCTGCTTCCCCGCTGGGGTTGCAGAAGAAAGATTCACCTCCCTTGCTCTCCATGACTACGCACTGAAACACAGATGAAGAAAACACTACCAATGCATGCCAGCATGTCTACAGCATGCAAAGATGCCTGGAAATGCTTTAATGACAGAGATATTGAGTGTCTTCTTGGCTGTGGGGACAGGGGACAGCTGGAGCCAGGGGCGTTGCAGACCCGCAGAGCAGATGCCGTTACACTGGCACGAGCTCACCTTTACTTTTAGAGCTGGCTGTGCTTGGGACAAGCTAGGAAAAGCTCCTAGGAAACAGCTGTGCTAGTGGAAGCAGTGGCCCAAGCACGACTGCCATCCCCACACAGCACCCTGGTGACACTGGTGTGGCAGCCCCGGAGCTGCCAGGCTGTCGGAGCGACCGGGCTTCGGGAGGAGGCACAGCCCCGGCAAACCAGCTGCGGCCGCAGCAGCGACGCGCACGCACAGGCCCAGATGTGCGGGACAGAAAGGATGCTACCCCGGACACCGCGACTCCGCTCCGCTAACAGCAAGTATGAGCAAGGTATAAAGCTACGCCTATGTGAGATGCTTCACTGCTGCTTACAGCGTGGCGCAACGTCGTAACGTTTCCAATCTCAAGTACACAAAGTCACCGTGAGTCAATGCCTCCCTCCTACGAAATCACTTCAAAAACCATGCCATGTGTATTCAGGGTGTTCTTTATTTGCATTTCATTTTTTAGCCTCATGAAAGGGAGTGCCTTTCACCTAACGATGTTACTTCAAGATCTAAGATCAAAAAAACCCCCCAAAATCATGAGACTCCTGATAAAATCATGAAAGGCAGTACTGCTGCATCTTATTACCACCCCATGGCAATTCAGCTTTTCTTAATAGCGGCAAGGGCCTCGCTAATAGCAGACAAGAGCCTGTTGTTGAGCTCCGCTAGTGATGCGGAAGATGTAACAGCAAAGCAGCCGAGACGCTGACTCCTTCCAGGGCTACGCACTCGGCAGGTAATATTCTCCTCTGCATTTTACATTTTTCCGCAGTAAAAAGTCGCTTTTCAAAATCATATGAAATAACACTTTGAACGAACTTTAAGCTGTTTAAGTAACCATAAACTCACGAAAGAAAGACAGAATGTACCTATGCTACAGTGAACAGCAGTTGCCAGTGCACCCCAGACGTCCGTTAAGGGCAACCACTCTGTGGGTCAATCCCTGCAGGCTGGTTCCCTCCGAAGCCCCACGCGCTTGAACGGCAAGGGGAACCGAGGAAGGCACCATACCCACCCCGCATCTTGCACGCGTCGCTACAGCTCGCAGGCAGCAGCTTCAAAAGATACCAGTGCATACTTAAGGACAATAAATGCTCAGCTTTACGCCTATCCAAGCTCCTGGCACGCCACCTTTGAAAAATCACTTTTGAAACAGCCACTGCCATACCACCAGAGCATGCGAACAGGGCCCACTCCACATCTCAGTCTTTCATCATTCAAAACGTTACGACTATCCACACAACGGGTTCTGCATCTCCAAAGGATCCCCCAGCATAACCTGAGTGTGCATTAAACACTGACTCAAAAAGAAAAATACCACTCTGAAATATTAGCATCAAGCTGGTGTCATTTGGCACAAGGAACAACACCCTTTAACCAAGCCAGATTTCAATGAAATGCCCAATGTTCCCCAGTAATAACCACAATATGTTTCTCAATATAGATAACAAATTAGTATCCCAGGTCATGCTCGCGTATCAACACGTCTTTTTGTCCACAGAATAATCACATCTTGGCTGATCAAAAACCTCATCATTGGAGCCCTTCTATTTATTTAATATAAACAGGTGCTCTGCATCAGACTAAAACTGGAGATATCTGTACCTCTCTCTCCGCTTGAAACCTTTTGTGGTTCCTCCAACTTTTTTCTAGTCCGCAGTGCCTTTGCACACAGGCAGCAATAGAAACACCCGCCCTGCCGTGTCTGCACACCCCGCTGCCTGACAGGTCTCGGTTTGTGGCTTAGGACTACCCCAGAGGTGTATTACAATCCTAACAGGTATCGGAAAGCCTACCTGCATCTTCCCCTGGCAGAATGAGATGCAGTCTCAGGTGCTCTCCATTGCTGCCTGGAAGGTTTAAGTGGTCACTCACAAAGTCAAGTATGACAGCAGAGAGGAAATATCTGCTCCCGCTTCACTAGGAAGCTGCCCTTCACTTCATGTTACTTGGGAAATTCATTCAAGCAGGGCAGACACAGCTGAGTTAGCCACATTTGCTGAGTTAAAACGCATTGCTTTAAATAGGTATCACTCCTGACACAGTCCCTCCCTCGTCCCAACTTCAAGTCCACACTGGGTAGGCTACGGAAGCTGCTGTGGACGGAGGCTAAGTCAGCACACCACTGCGGGCAGCCCCAAGAGCTCTCCTCCTCCTCCTCCTCCTCCCAACCAAAAAGCCTCAGCTCTGCTGCTGCACGGGCGCTGAAGTTCGTAAAGGCAACACCATTTCACCAAACCTATGGCCAGCCCGGGGCAGTCACATGAAGATATACGAAGTCTGAATACAACGCAATACTTAACCGTAACCACTGTATTCTGCTCCAGGTTTGCTTACTGTAGTGTCTTCTGGGAACTACTACATTCCCAAAGTGTGGTGGGAACCTTGTTGTATCAACAAAAGGGTGAGATCTCAGCAGCTCTCACAAAAAATAGTCTGAGGGAAAAGTTTGGGGGAAGTTTTTAGTATTTCTACCCAGAAAATAATCCTGGATATCTGTTCCAGAACTCCAATTTTGGTTATTAGGAATGGCCACAGAGCTGCTCGTTCAAGTAAAAACTATTCAGAGGGGGGTATTTCACCCAAGTACGTGTAATAATTCGGTACTGTTTGATACACTATTTGATACACACAAAATGCAGCAAAGAAAATCACTGAAAGAAAAACACACTTTCTCCACCTGTGCTATTTTCTTGAAATTAAATCTTGAAGGGATTCTTCTGTGCCCTGATGCCAGCCCTTTCCCACACCAGCTGGCAGTCAGACATCATTAAGGCTGGGAGCTGGGCTATCAGCTAAACATCCCATGCTCTCACCAAAAAATATGTACTTTTACTAAATTAATCTTTTTTAAAAAAGAATATACTCTCTTCCAGATTCTAAATTCCAACACAGCCAACTAAATTAAAACAAAGTACACACTTCCTAGTGTTCTCATTAATAAGACTAAAATCACTCAAGAGAAATTTAACAAGAACTAATCTTCCAGCTAAGAATATCACATCGACAAGAAGAGAGGATCTTGCGAATAATCTTGAGATGAAGACTGGTAAGACAAAAAAATAACTCACAGCAGCTTGTGCTCGCTTAATATTCTCGTTCCTAGTTAATACTTTCAGCATCAAGGGATGCTCACTGATCCAGGGTCACGGTGCTTGTCCAAAATAATCCCCAGGAAGAAATAGTCTAAAGGGTTATATTTAACATTGTATCAGCTTCAGTCAAAAAAGTCCATTCAGCTACTTAATCCCCTTCTGAAAGAGGTTACGTTGTGTTTGGTAATCAGCTACTTCTTCTGTTGTGTTTTGTTGCCATAACAGATGAGCGGAGCTCTAAAGGCTGCCCTTTCTTCTCTGCCGTGACACATCACAGGTTGTTAATCCTGCCCCAGGATCAGACTCAGTCCAGCTTTCATGTTGGCTTCTGGAGGAGGACGGCAGCTGGGGGAGCAGCCGGGGCTCCTCGGGGAGATGGGTGATGTTCGGCAATCAGAGCACTTTGTTCAGCAAACAGGCTGGTGCGGAGAGAAGTCGAGGGTTCGGTCTGGCATCCCGGCGGCTGTTGCACTTTCATTGCCACACGGCTGAAGACGCAAGGAAGAATCATTTCTGCCCGGCTCCTTGGACAGCTCGGCGTCTGAGCAACCAGAGCTGCCAGCCAGAAAGGCTCTTCACAGAGCATCGATTCGGGTCGGCGTAGCGGACGCACAAACTGACTGCAGGAGTGGGAAATGGGAAAAACCAGACAGGTGGGTGGGCCCTGTTCTGAGCCTTGCCACAGCCTTCGGGAGGATCTGGCTGTCCTCGCTCTGCACCCTCCGTGCAAGCAATGGGCAGCGCCGGGAACGACGTCCAAGCCGGCAAACTGAACCCTGGCACAAGGCGGCTTCCGAGACCTTGCACCGGGCATTTCCGAAGGTGGGCCCCTGTGTCCCACTGTCATCTCAGAAAAGATACTCATCACTTGCCTAGGCTGTTGTGAAGCTTATTAAATTAGAACATCTCGACAAACCTCACAAATAAGACCAAGACTGAAATGAGTTTCATCAGCTTCTCTGTTGGGAGCGTAGGAAAGTTGTTTTTCAAGCCCAAACATGAACAGGATCTAAACAGGAGCTGAAAAACAAGAGGAATTCCAACCCCACCTCTTCTCTGCTTCTTGAAAACCTTTTTCTTAGATAACTAAAAGGCAGATAAACAGTAACAAAAAAGATCCACGCTAACTAGATCATTTGTTTTCAGGGATGTAAATGGCAAGTGCTGACCTTTTTTTTTTAATCTTGCATTGAGTTTCAGCAAACTGTCACTCTTACACGGGCAGCAAGGGAAAAACATACATATTATTAGAAAACAATCACTGCCAAATCCGGTAACAGTCTGACATTAACCACTGTGGGGATTCTGCTGCCAAGGATGTCTTGTATTATTTAGAAAACATAAAGGAAAAGATTCCTGAGGGGGGAAAGCACACAAACAAATAATTGTTTTATGTCCTATTAATAAACCTCTACAGCTCATGTTTCCCTCAGAAAATGCTTACAGTACTGCTACCATTTTCTAGAGCAAGTTTACCAAATGACATTTAATCTTCCTGAGGTTAAAACAACAATCGCAGCTATTCTAGAAACTGCCACGGATACGGCGGGTGTTGTTTTTCACCAGATCAGCACATCCATTTTACAGTGGGACACAACCTTGCGTCTCCTCCTTTTTGTACCGGCTCCTGCTACCCATAACCCAGGCTGGAAGAATTTCACTCCCTTCTTTGTTTTTCCAGTCTTAATTCCTCTACCCAGAGTCATCTCCACCGGCAGCACCATCCTCACAACCAACCACAACACAAAGTTCAAGATCAGTTTTTAGATAACTCAGCTTGGGTAAAAAGCTCCGAGTTTGGCTTCTGACTTAGTTTAAACTGGCGGAGATCTGTCAACCTACCTACGCCATCCAACCTGAGCTAGAGTCACAGCCTCTTGACAGCAAGTATTTTGGATGTACATTTGGAGGACGCACCCAAATGGATCTCAATGTGCAAAGGTAGTAAGAGTCTTCAGTAACCTGGTGAAATACCAGAGGGTTTCTGAGTTTCAATGAAGGCTGTAAGATTGTTTGACTCCTCTGCAAGAGGTTAAGAAGTCACTTTAGACAACATTCCACAAAAAATCAGACTTGATCACAGTATTGAAAGGGCCAGAAAACCATAGCATGTGTAAGTGTGCACATCCATATACATCTAAATATGTGAAGTAAGAATATATACAGTTTAAAATAAGAAAGACAGTCTTTCATTTTAGTTTTTACATGTGCCTTGAAGGAATCAACACCACCACGCACTGCAGGTGTTGCAGAAATTGCTACGTTCATTGAGCCATTTGGGCTTAACACCAGGATCCTTTCCACAGGGGAATGACACCATTTGCAGGTGTTTTTTTTTTTCCCCACACAGCTGATGCTACAATGTGCACTGTAGTTTCTCATGGAGTTTGTATCTATTCATGTATCTTCTAGGATAAGGCTTTTTAGGCTATGGTTCAGGTTACTTGGGTGCAGACAAAGCAGGACTTTGAGTAGGGTCTGTGGAAGCAATCTGCATAAGACTCTCTCACCTGAAAATGAAGTTTTTCCTTCTGCATTGGGATTTTCTGGAGTTCCAAATAAACCTTTACACTCAGTATCATTCAGCATTACTGTTCTGCCCCCCTCGTAAAGGACCTCCTGCAAGGTGACACCTCCAGCTGCCCCGAGCACCCCAGTGCCCTGAGCCCCAGAGAACCCACTCCGATACTAAAAACAGGAGAGAAACCACAACCGAGTCTGAAACGCATTACGGAAACCTCTCCATCTTCGCCAAAGTAACCGCCTGCATACTGGCTGCAATTTCAAAACACACACAGCTATCTGATACCTATGTAACATGACCAAAGCATGTCCTGACATTGCTTTACATTTACGCAAAGTACTGGATTACCGAGTAAACCAAGATGTAGCCCACAGACCGGCTGTTACCGCAGAACTGCATCACAGCACTCTGAAATAACCCAGAGCAGCCCGAAACTGCTGACAAAAGCTGCAGCCTGAACCAGGCTGACCAAAGGAGCACCCCTGTGCTGGGGCATGACTGGAAACACTGAGCTTCTTGAAGATGCTCACATCTTGCTCACGCGGCCATCCCTACCAGCTCCGCCATTTATAAAGAGCCTTTGCAAGACCAACCCCGCCAGCATGAGACTCCCTGGCTAGATTTCCCTCCTCCCCTGTGCTCTTTATTGTCATTGTTTTGCTCTGGTTGTTTGGTTTGTTTGTTTTTTTTTTTCTTGTAAGTGGTGGAACATAGAGCTTGTGGTCTGCACAATGCTGACAGCGCTGGAGACTGCCTGGTGTTCAACCCCAGGCCACCAGCATGCAGTGCCAGCTACTGCCCCCTCATTCCTAAGGCAATGCCTTCCAAGGCTGACCTGGGGACCAACACTTCCCCCGTGTGAGTGCAAATCACTTGCCAAGTTTAGTTTCATTTTGACTGTGCCTACCAGGGAAGGGTCACTTACAGACTCCATCATTTCTTTCCTTGTCTCAAAAGATTATAATTTGTCCATCGTAATTCACATCAGGATGCAATTTGGCAGGTAAGTTAGAACTCTGGAGGCAATTATTTTTCTTCCTTTGGAGAAATGGATCATATTTATTCAGTTATTTTCAGTTATTTATTTTAGATGGAGCACAAGGCGGGGGAAAAAAGGAAAAGGAAAACTACATGGGTTCAGACTTTATGACAGGATTGACTTTCTGTGTTTTGACATCTTAGCAGGGTTGATTATACTGAGACACACAATCCGGGCACCTAATTCTATCCAAGAGGAAAGGACAGTAACAGAAATGCCTCAGCTCTTACAGTCAGGTATTAGTATGCCAGTGGAAACAACCCTTACTATAAATCTTTAGAACTCACTCCCAAAACTTCTAGTTACAGTTCTTCTTAGCAAGTGCAAATCACCTCGTTTATAACAGCTGAAATGTCTTCCTTTGAATCC
>Ga0065711_1007968_pt1 | contig 14193 bp, 14 predicted proteins | sample Hoacrofraction12_FD_59098 | JGI IMG/M metagenome (GOLD analysis project Ga0065711, IMG submission 59098) | Hoatzin crop microbial communities from Cojedes, Venezuela - Epithelial fraction 12 v2 (version 2) | ecosystem: Host-associated > Birds > Digestive system > Esophagus > Crop | place...
GACCCGCCTGGACAAGGTCCTGTGCAGCCTGCTGTAGGTGACCCTGCTTCAGCAGGAGGGTTGGACTAGATGACCCACAGAGGTCCCTTCCAACCCCTACTATTCTGTGATTCTGTGATTCTGTGAAAAAACATATATGGCATTCGGTACTGTATGCTTTGTGCATGAGCATCCATAGTTAATGAAGTTTAGCCTCCCACTATCAGCTCCAGTAATGTTGCACTGGTTTCCACTGGGTATCTGTATTCGTTGGGGATAGAAAAGAAAGACTGAGAAAGGCAACGGATGAGTGTTTATGGGATGTGCCGGTGAGCTTGAAAGGATAGCACAGAAAAAGAGATGATTGCACAGGGTCTCCTCATGCATCAGGACAATTTGCTCTGCCCTCTGCTAGAGGCAATACCCCCAGTCTCCTGGTTAACCCACACCACCCTTTGGCAGTCTGCCCCACTCTCCATGGGGTGGGGATGGGCACTTTCATAGTCCCTGTATCCAGGGGGTTTGAAGGCTGAGGTGCTTTCACGACAGAAGAAAGGAGAACTTCCATCCTTTGACAAGAGCCTCTCCACCAGGCAGACCCAGTCAGCACAGCCCAGGAGAGGAGCTGGAGATCGTCCCTGCTGAAAGCGGGGTCAGGCGGGATCCAGCCCCTGCACCCAAGGCAGCCTCCTCAGTTCCAGCTGCACCAGGACATGCTCCTGTCCCTGTCTGGCCCCACTGGGAAGACGTGGAGCTCAAGTGCAGTGCAGGACACCAGTGTTCCCAGGCATGCCCAGAAAACAAAGGCAAGGGGAAACCAGAAACAAAGAAGGATGAGCCAAGAAAGTCACCAGGGCATGTCAGCTGGCCAGTGCCACCAGCCTGAGTTCTCACACTGGCAAAGCTAATGCTGAAATCAACCCACGTCCTTGAAGTCAACCAGAGTTTGCCTGAGTAAGGATTGAGCCAAGAGGTTTTGCATGAATAAATCCCCCAGGCATGGCGAACTGTGAGAGAAACAGAGTTAATCTAAGGGAGGTTGGTGGCGGGCAGGCAGGGGGAGCAGATGAGACTGGAATTTGGAATGTCCTAATTATCCCGGCAAGTTGTGTTGACTTGATTAAGCCAAGGCTCTGGGTGGGTGGGAGAGTTTCTAAAAACTCGGAAGCAGGGTGGGGCCAGGACAGGGTGAAGCTCCTACCTCATGCTGCCAGTGTGGAAGGGGGAGGTAGCAAGGGAGCAAGATGGGCTGGGTGGAGAGAGGAAAGGTGGGAGGGGGAGGTGCACATCTTAGCGCGTCTCTGAAGCTGAGCATTAGTGAATGCACAGGGTTTCTATCCTCTCTTCTGCCTTGCATGCCACAGTACAAGGCAGTGGTCTGCACCCTGACTATACTTCACTGCCATCTCCAAGCAGAAATGTGACCTCAAATGACCAGACCTGTTACCCGAAGTGCGGTGAGCATCGCCGGAAAGAGGAGAGCAAAAACAACACCAGCACAACAGGCAACTGATGGACTCCCTCCATGAAGCATTTGCAACCCTTCTCACACTGGGGAGAAGGGATTCTGATTCTGATTCTGGAGCAGTCATCCCAGGTTGAGTGTTCAGGCTGCCAGCAAAAACTGAACTGGATATGCATTGAGGTTGATCATTTGGTTTAGCTACATGTCCTCACAACTTGTGCACAGCTCGCACTAGCATGGGACTGCAGCTGACACATCTACAAGCTGGTCCTCACATCCACTCAGGACACAACAAGAAGGCACAGGTCAAATTGCACCAGGCAAAAGGGATTTAGATTAAGCACAGCAACAAATTTTCCGGCAGGGAGGGGAAGTGAATTATCTAGGGAGGTTCTGGAATCACCAACACTGGAGAGTACTTGTCCTTTCTTCAGAGTAAGGTTAGAGAGACATCTGTCAGAAGTGAATTAGGTAGAACTGATCCTGCCTTGGGGCAGCGGAAGAACCAATGTAACCTCAGACGGTCCCCCCAGCCCATTTTCCATTACTGTACACTACAGTCACAGGTACAAGACAGATATTGGCACTCCTTGTGAGTGGGTGATGTGGCACTATGCCCATGCCTGGTCCACAGGGAGTGTGAAGGACCTGCCTTTACAGGTGCTCCCTGCAGGAGAGGCAGGTCTCCTCCAACCCAGGCCAACGCTTCAACTCAGGACTCATTTATTACTGAGCAAGGGAACATGCAATGGCCAAAGTCTCTGAGACCAAGGGAAGTTGTGACCTGACACAGACTCTCACTGGAGATAGAAAGTCAGAGATATCAGGAGTGGGAACGTGAAAGACATAAGCACGAGTAAACAGCTAAATACAGGCTGGCATATTTTCCTACAAGGCAAGAAAATATTTCTTAGATATTTGCTAAGATGAGGGTCCCAGTCCTGTGGCAGCAGCAGGACAGCTGTTGGCCCCAGTCAGGAAGGTCCGAGAGGATCCACTCTGGCTTCAGACACCTACACAGCCAACCCCATGTCCATATGGAGGAGTGAGGGCCACTGATTGCCCTTGGTGACAACAGGCTGACAATTTGGCCATCGCAGCCTCTCTTCAGGTGTGGGGTATGTCTGGGAAAACAACCAGCTGAGTATCTAGGAGTGACTCTTGTCTCTCTACCTTCTGCTTCCTCTGCCAGTCTCCTCCTTTGCCCACCTCCTCCTCTACATCATGGCCCAGTTTGCCAACAAGATCACTAAAGTAAGCAGCTGGTCTGGAGGCACAGTGGCAGGAAACTCTGCAGATGGGCTCAGGCTATCACAAGAAGCTGCGAGCTCCAGAGCCTTTCCTTACCTCACCCTTTCCTGCTGGCACATCAGCCACAGCCTCCACTCCTGCTCCAAAATCAAAATCAGGTCTCTGGAAAGCCTGTAACCGCTGTGCTCTGCTATGTCAGAGCAAGAAAGGAATGGGCTGTTTTGTTTGGTGTTGGCATAAGTCCTGTGTTGAATAGACAGGGAACTGATTAAAGCCAGCATGCCAGCCTGAGGAACACAAGAGCCATTCACCAAAGCCACCTGAGCTTGTGCTGAGGTGGGCATCACAGATCACAGGCAAAGGTCACATTAACAGGGTAAATATCAAAAAACAGATTTGGGAAAAGAGAGGAGAAGGCGGCGGTGGAAAGACTCCCCCAGTTTACAGTTGTTCCCAAGAGTGGAAGACAGTGTGGATGAACCACCCAGCTCTGAGCACATTCCTGAGTGATACCTGCAGGAGAATTAATATGTACTGGAGAAGGGCCAAAATGTAAAGGATCAGCATGTACTAGTCACATACTGCTTGCAGTGAAAACAGCCTGACTCCCAAAGAATGTACTGGGGAATTAAAACACCTCCCAGAGCAGACTTGCTCACCAGTCGTGGAAGCAGGTGAGGGAGTGAGGTGTTCAGGAGCACCTGAGTTTCTCCAGCACTGCTTTTACCCATGGGTTTCTTGGTCCACAGGCAAGGTATCCCAAAGCTATTCTGCAGCACAAGAAGACTTGAAATTGCCACTTCTGCAAGTCACTTCAAAATTAAGCCAAAAAAATTTCAGAGGAGAAGTCCTAAAATCTCTGATTTTCTTCAATGCTGTTTCATTAAAACTCTCTGGTGTTGAGGGAAAGCAAAGCAAACACAAAGGTTGCATCAGCCATAACGTTCTTTGCAAAGTGCTTGTCTATGGGAAGAAATACCCCTCAAGCTGCCAGATCTCCTGGTCTTTATGCTGCTTGCTGCTCCCAAGGACAGCACAGTCTTTGTCAGGGTCCACTTGTCTCACGGAACCCCTCTTTATTGCACGCAAATCACCCAAAATGAGAATCTCAGACAGAAGTCTTTTCTGGCTGCCAAATCCCACTTACAAATTTGTTGGAGACAAAAAACAACTGTGAATTCCATCTCTTCCCCCAGAAAGGATGAAATTCAACCCTCAGTTTGCCATACTGTGGAAAACTCAACGTTCAAATGCAAACAGTGTATTTCAGAGCACTTGTAAGAGGTTTTTGAGTTTGACACTGACGCTAGCCAAAATGCCGGGCTGTAATCTCCTCCCCTGTCACTGTGGCAACAAATTCTACAGATGCACTGCATGGAGAAGGTGGCCTTAAAGCCTGAGGCAGAGGGATGGAAGGCAGATTTGTAAGCCTCCACTAAGCCTGTGTACCTGAGCTGAGTTCCCCTGTTAGTCTACTGCAGGGGCAAGATAGCACCATTTTACCCAGCCTATTTCAACATAATAGTGTTCTGAGGTGCTTTCAAGTGTAGTCTACATATGACCTGGTGGCACCCAAACCCACATAAATAACATTAAATAAATTAAATTAATATGCAAAGTTCACAACTGACCAGAAAACAAAAGAAAACCAAAACCCAACCAGGCAGCTTTTGACCTAACTTTTTAATTCTGAAGTGCACTTCTTTATCACTACTAAGTCTCCCAGAAGAGAGCAACAGCTGTGCTAGTGGCCAGTCCCATGCCCTCTACCACATGCGTGAGGCACATACACTATTCCCATGTCATAGAATCATAGAATCGTAAAACGGTTTGGGTTGGAAGGGACCTTAAAGATCATCTGGTTCCAACCCCCCTGCCATCAGCAGGCACATCTTCCACTAGACCAGGTTGCTCAGAGCTCCATCCAACCTGGCCTTGAACCCTGCCAGGGAGGGGGCAGCCACAGCTTCTCTAGGCAACTTGTCCCAGTGTCTCACCACCCTCATGGGGAAGAATTTCTTCCCAATCTCTAATCTAAATCTGCCCTCTTTTAGTTTAGAGCCATTCCCCCTTGTTCTATCACTACACACCCTTGTGAAAAGCCCCTCTCCATCCTTCCTGTCGACCCCTTCAGGCACTGGCAGCTGCTCTAAGGTCACCCTGGAGCCTTCTTTTCTCCAGGCTGAACAGCCCCAGCTCCCTCAGCCTGTCCTCGGAGGAGAGGTGCTCCAGCCCTCGGATCATCTTCGTGACCCTCCTCTGGCCCCGCTCCTTCCTGTGTTGGGGGCTTCAGAGCTGGAACGCAGGACTCCAGGTGGGGTCTGAGGAGAAAGGAGTCAAGGGGCAGAATCCCCTCCCTCGCCCTGCTGCCCACGCTGCTCTTGATGCAGCCCAGGATACGGGTGGCTTTCTGGGCTACAAGCGTACATCGCCGGCTCATGTTGAGCTTCTCATCCACCACGTCAGTACAGTGTAGCCAAGTACAGCCTACACAGAAACATGTCCAGAGAAGCTCAAGGTAAATGTCATAGCGTGTTAGACCAGGTACAGCCCCAAGCCTGCAGCCACTCAATGTGGGCCAGTACATGTCTCCATTCTTGTGGAGAGCAAGACAGCCCTGGAATAGTCTGTCTGCTGAGCAGCAATGTCATACCTGCATGGTGTCAGCCACGATCCTTTCTAGAAAAATCCCAGTTTCCTCATCCCAAGAGCAGACAAGACAGAGCCCAAAGCCAATGGGTTACTCTGGTAAAGCATGAACACCGTTAACTTCAGCCGTGCGCTTCCTATAAGCAGCAGCATGGACACACAGGTCAAGGTCACGCTGAGCACAAGTCGCTCGCCTGCAGATAGGGTCAACTTAACCAATGAGCCTCCTCTCAGAAATACAAACAAGCAACAAACTCTTAGTGTCAAAGCAGCAAACATAGTAGCAGACCCCCCAGCAAAGGACACAGCTCTTAATAACTCACAGCAGCCAGGGAAGCAAGAGGAGAAACACAGTACACATTTTTGTGAACGGAGTAGCACCCAATTCCATCATTCCTCATCTCACAATCTTGGCTCTGTCACAAAGAGGGATGAACCTGGAGTCATAAATTACTATTCAGATTTGGGTTAGCTTTGGGTTTTTGTTTTTTTAAGGCAGGGATTACAAACTCATTGAGATAAACACCTTTCCTTTTTTTTCTTTTTTTATTTTTCTAAAGAATGCCTCCAGGGACAGGAGAGCTCTAGCATAAAATAGAGATATAATCTATTACAACACAGAAGCCATCTGTCACTGAGATAAGCACACAGACTATTTATTACCCAGCTACAGCAACCAAAAAAATTAGTCAGAGATTCAACCAATATAATCTTTCATTAAAAAAGTGGTTAATGAGCTTCCCAAGAATGATAAGAAATGTGTTGAAACCTGACAAAAAGGAGTTTTTTACTGCTTCTTCTGCAAAACAAGGCAGAGCCGGTTTGGTCTGTAGGAAAGCTGGTAACTCTGAGTTTTGTAAGGGCTTCACCCAATCACTCAGGAGCTCTAAGTCCTCACTGTAGAGAAACGAAAAACAGCAAAATAATTTCTACCATGGCTGATTTAGCCCTTGGCAACTTGAAAGCAAGAAGCAGAACACACCACTAGTACAGCGTCCATGACATTGCTCAAAAAATCCCTTGGGTAGCTTGTGGAAATTCTGTGAGAATCACTATTAGTGAGTTCTCAGGTCAAAATTCCCAATTTCTATGTGGTCTTCAAACTCCAGCTTCATATGACTGCAAAACAGCACCCAGCACTCCCAGCTACTCTCATAGGCTGTCCTACCTGCAGCACCCTAATCAAGAACTAAATGGAACTACCAGCTCCCAGGAGAGACACTGAAACTCCAGCTATTGTACTTCTGCATATCTGCACAACACTGGTAGCATGGAAGAGGCCAATTTCCTTCCACCAGGCATCTCAGAGGACAACTGTTCAGCCTGGGAGGTCTATGGGCCCAGCCAGCCTTGCACACTTCCAGTTTGAATCCCTTGGGGTCGTGATGCAAGTGCCTGCACGTGCAGGCATAGTTGGAGGGAAATCTGTCTTGGTGGGCTTAGAGGAGCCAGAACGGAAGCTGAAGTCCATAATGAAACCTTGGGTTCACCGCATCCAAGCTACAGTGTCCCCACAAGACCTCTGGCGATGCTCAGATTTCGCCATGGGCACACCATACCAGGCAGCCAAGCCATCACTTTTTTGATAGAGCATCGTGTACCAGGTGCTAGCAGAACTTTATTCTGCCACTGCCATTTGCATGCTCTCCTGATCCTGGTTCTGCCCTGGCCAAACCTGCTCTGCTGCATTCATACTCTTGGTGAAAATGAGGGGCCAAAATGTTGGCACCACGATATTCCTCGGTTGATATATGTCTCTTGAGCACAACGGGAGGTGCAACAGCCCCCTGGAAGCACAACCAAACCTCAGCTCTAGGCATGCAGAAGAAAGGAGGTCTCCTTATTACCTCCACTGAAGCAAGAGGACAAGGAGTAAGGTGGCATGCATGAGCCAATATTTAATGGTATTTCTTCAAGGATTCCTGTCGTATCAGTGTCACATACCGCAGTGTGCCTTAGGGACAGCTGTAAAGGGCCATAAGCAAGTTCACAGCCCAGCCCAAAGGCATCACCAGAGCCTTGAGACTGTCCCAATGTGCTTTCAGTGGTCAAGATCAAGGATGGTATGCAGAGGCCATTGCTGGAAGGCCAAGGACTCTAGGCACTGGCACAGGTCTGGCATTGAGGACTGCAGGCTTAATCTCCACTGAGCTGCTACGTTTGTAACACAACCACAAGCAAGGCATTATTTTATTTTTTTATCTCTGTTTTTTAATCTTCCTTCTCCCAGATCCCCCACCCTCTCCTCTGCCAGATCAGAAGAACAATGCAGCTCTGCAGTGCCAGGAGCTGAGTGGATGTTTATACAGCGCTTTGAGATCCCGCAGGTAGAAGGTGTTAAGTGCAAAGCACTGTCATTACAACGACATGACTGCCAGCCAGTCTGTCAAACCTCCGCCCCCGAGCTCATTAAGGAACAGGAATAGGGAACCACATTCCTGCCTGTTCTCAACTGCTGTTCCCGTTTAAGGAAGGAAAAAGTAAAAGTTTAATTGCCTTGTTTATCTCAAATGCCACCTGCAGCTGGTTCCTCACCTGCCCATCCTCCTGCTTCTTTTTTCTCAATGAAACTGGACCTGCCTTGGCCAAATGATACCAAAAGAATACAGAAAAGCGGATTCAGGCACTGACAGCTTGGATTCATCTTTCCTCTCTGCCTCAGTGCAAGTGGCAGGGGCAAATTTCCCAGGGAGGTGGGCTAGGGGGCCTGTGGTTCCCCTCCCCTCTTCCCTGACATGAACATCTTCGGCATGTCCTGCCTCAGCAAGGAGTCATCTGCCACTGTACCCCACCTCTCCCCCCAAACCTCTGCTCCTCACACCCCTTCTCTGCCACAGCTGCCTCCAGCCCCAAAGAGCACTCAGGTTCACGCTGTGGAGAAGAGGGTCAGGCTTCAGATCGATGACTTCTGTGGCTGGTGCAGCAGTGCAACACAGAGCAAAATAACGCAGCTAGCGCATCGCTGTGCTATCTACAGGCAGACTTGCTGGCACCATCAGCTCCAGGAGGTCGTGCTCCCCGTGTCATAAGCACCAGTCTGCAGAGAGCCCAAGGTGACCCCCTTTACCCTTCTTCTCTAGCAACAAATGAAATTGGCATCACTTTGGTCCATTTTCCTTGTTGCTATAAATCAACACAGCTGCTAGTATATTCTGAGGATCTGGCCATCCTATCCTCTTTAGTTTCTTTGCACTGCTGGAATACCAAGTACATCCCTGTCTTACTCATTTGCCCCCTGCATGGGTACCACTGCGGTGGCAGGGCAGAGATGTGTAGTCGAGACGTCTCCAGCTACACCTCATCAATAAGAAAAACAAATGTTTTAAAGATGCACTTCAGGAAAAGGAAGAGCTTTATGACAGTGAGACATATTCTGCCCAGGCATAAAAACTGAAGAGTGTCCTGACGGTGGCATTTCGCACAAGCAAGGAACTTTGGCCCACTGTCTCCTATCTGACCCTTAGCAAACCTCAAAATTTGCTTCTACTTGCTTACAGGAGGTTGGTTACACCTCTATCATTTACTGTGACTTGCAAATCTGATGTTGCTTAGTCTTTCTCTACCAATGCATAAAAGATTTATGGCGGGTGTAGCCATCCGGATGTCTTAATTCTTTTCCTTTGCCAAAAGACACCCATAAAATCTACGTCTCTGCTACATTTTTCAACACTAATGCAAGAAGAAAAAAATCATGGCAATGGGGAGAATATTCCTGGCACACTGAGATTCTCTCTACCGAGCCACAAACGGAATCAGGCTGGATTATATTTTTTTCTTTACCAAAGTGAAGGCAGAAACTGCCTCTGAAGGCAATCAGATGAATAGTTACACGACCTTAAGCAAGACAATTGTCATGATCACTATCCCCAAAGTACAACAGCAACTGCACTAATGACTATTCTGGGGCTCCTTTGAAAGATCTTCTAAAGATCCTAGTATTTGCTAGGTGATGGGGATGGAGGCTTCAACCTTTACAAAAGCGAAGGAATATCTTTGCTTCCCTTTTGCTCAGAGAAGCATAAAATTGGGAGGCTTGAGGACAAGCCCTATCTGCAGTAAAAGAAGGATCAGGTTGGTCCTTCAACCTGGACCACTCTGATTTCTTTGTCCCAACTGCCCTGTGCAGCTGCTTTGCCTGCGTGGTGATGCTGTGACCACCTGCAGGCAGTTCATGGTGTCACTGCAGCTGAGAAAGGATGTTCCACCGCAAAGTTCTCTCCCGCAAGGAGCTGCGCTGGAAGATCGCTTCCTCCTTTTGTCTGGAATCCTCTAAGCTGCACAAACGTGAGCTGAAGGCACATACATTGTGCGACATGTGCCAAGCACATACTTCTGCTGCATAACTCAGCACAGGATATTTCTTTCATGCATCACAGGTATAAAACTTTAGAGGTTCAGTGACATCATCATTTAGACTGTGGCCAAGTATTAGTGTACGCTGTAGGAAGGGTTTGCAAGAAAGCATCAAATAAAGAAAATAACAAGGAAAAAAACGCCTAGGAAAGTCATCACCTTGAACCTCTCTCCTCGCCTTCTTTCTTCTGAGGTCAGCTGTTGCATCAGATTTTTCTCTCACGTCTCCTATTTTTTTCTATCTATCTAATGCATCTGAGGGTGGGTCTCATCCTCACTCCACCGGCCTAAAATCTGACGAGTTCACGGACTCAGCATTTCCTTGAGGCAATGAGGTCTGCAGGCCTAAGGTCAAAGGCACGTTCATACATGATGCCCAGGTTATGTTAAAAGATCGCACACGCAGCAAGGCCCAGCTCTCAGATGTTCAGCAGTATCCAAATTAAGCTACCACTGTCACCTCCATCCAGTTCTTACTAGCCTTTTCAGCTACACTGAGGTCTTCAATTAGTGGAGGTGCCTAACCTCCCAGACTCTATAAGGTTCTCCCAAACTGCATTCCTGCCTGGCTCCTCCTGCAACGGGAGGAGATGATCTAGAAGCCCCACTGCCCCTAACGCTGCATCCTCCAGCAGCAGAGTTGGGTCTGATAGGCAAGAGGACCTTGAAAGTCAAGGTCATTTGCAGGCAGGTATCTGACCTCCAGGTAGGATGCAATCACTCCAGGCCTGTTTGTGCAACGCCTGGAGCGAGTAGAGCTTTGCTCAGGTAGTCTTGTGCACGATGAGCCAGCAGACACACAGTGCAGGATGTGTGCTGACAAGTCCTGGGGCCATGTCGATCTTGGTGCAGAACCTGCCTGGCATTTTCCAGGGCCTGTTCTCAGTTACAGAGCGGCTTTCTCTACCTTCCCAGCCATTACCGAAGCCCTGGTAGCCCCAGTTTAGACGCAAAGACCCCACTCAGAGACCTGTGGTTTGTAGTGCACCAGGTAGCGCATCCACATGTAGGAGAGCGTGGATTCCCCCCAACCCCTGCCTCATTTCCTCCCCTTGAAGAATGGCGCTCATCGTAGGAGCAGCTAATCAGTACTTTGTTTCTCCTGAGGCCATATGTCAAGCATGCTCTTCAAGCCCTGCTCTGACAGCAAAAGTCTGTCTCTCTCTCACGCTGTTCCCAGGCTAACCAGAGTCAAATGGGAGCAGGGGACAGGAGCACCGAAGCCAAACCTTGGGCACACAGAGGCACTACTGCAAATACCGGTGGGAGAAACACCAGTCACTTCACCCTCCAGCTTTTCACTTTCTTCCCTGCTCCATCTCTACCTCCATTTTACCAGCACCAGCAGGGATTCCTGTTGGCTTTTTAACCTCAGATTAATTCCTGGGTCCCAGTTCCAGGACCAAATTGTTGATCTTTGAACCCTGAACTAGATCCTTCCCCACTGAAAGTCTGGAGGAGAGAAGGCAAACTACATGACCTCTCTTACAACCTAGCCCAGTTTCATACACAGAGGTCTGAGACACAAATGAGTCAGTCTGACAGCTAATTTAAATTCAAACTGCTCGTGAAAAAGCAACAGAGATCTGTCCAAAAATCATTAAGTCTGAATCGGCTGATCTTTTTTTTTAAACAAAGCAGGACTTGTGCTGTGTGGTACAGGGACCCTTCCTAAGTGAACTATGATAGTTCATGAACAAGAACTGCAGTAAGTTAGAAAGGACAAGGGGTAAAGGTTTTAAAGTAAAAGAGGGTAGATTTAGACTAAACAGGAAGAAATTCTTTACAATGAGGGTGGTGAGGCAGTGTACCAGGCTGCCCAGAGAGGTGGTCGATACCTCATCCCTGGAAACATTCAAGGTTAGGTTGGATGGGGCTCTGAGCAGCCTGATATAGTTGAAGATGTCCCTGCTCACTGCAGGGGGGTTGGACTAGCTGGACAACGTTTAAAGGTCCCTTCCAACCCAAACTATTCTGTGATTCTACGTTCAACAAGTCCTTTCCTACCTATCCTACAAGACCTGTCAATGTCTCCATCAGAAGAGAAGAGGTAAAAACCTGTAAATCCCACTCTCGTGTTTTCACGGAATAATATTCCCGATGGGCGGATTACCTGCACTCCCATGGACAGGACCATGAAAGAGTCACAGTAGAGAAGACCCTGGTGAACCTGACTGAAGTTTTCACAGAGTCAGCATGGTGTGCGACAGCATTTACTCCAAGTGGAGTGGAAATAAGAGGCCCCCCTAAGTATCAAATCCTCCTAGCACTAATTCAAGACTTCCAGACAGCTGGCTTGAGATGAAACTGCAGGCAAAACACAGCTCACCAGTTCCTCCCTCCTTCTCAAAGGAGTGCTTAGTATTAGTTAGTCATTTATCACAGCCAGGCAAGGTGCAGGGCTTTCTAAGTCATTAACCTGCAGGGGAGTTTTGCCAATGACACAGTCATGATCCAGCTGCAAGAAGGGGAAAGGAAAGATTCCCATCTTACTCAGATAACTCACCTGCTTGTGTGATTCAGCGCAGCAGATGGATCTAAGCAAGCCTCAAACGTGACATACAAACCTGCACACACATGCAGGTTCATGGGCTACAGCTCTGAGACTCATCAGCCTGTTCTGTTTGCGTTTACACTTCAGCCTAAAACTCAGCATGCTGCAAAAATCAAGGTGCTCTTATGCAAAAGCCTACATCACAAATTACAGTCTCACTCCATATCTGCATGCCTTGCCCTACACAGTGGCAGCTCTGGACCCTGCAGTAGGTGTTCCCTTTCGTTCCCATGGGATTCCACTCAGAAGTCTTCCACCGGCTGCAACCACATGGTTTCACATGGCCCTCAGCCAAACTCAGGGATAGTTTCAGTTGTGCATCAATAAATAGGTGAAAAGAGAATCTAACCAAGCTGAAGGGCCTGTTCCTCAGATGTAGCACCACCAAAGTCATCCTCCACCTTGTGAAGGGAAAATGAGACAGAAAATCCTACCACTAGCTCAAGAACCGTGCAGGGAAGCTCTTGACAAAGCATGAAGAGACCCAAGGAACCTGCACCCCCAACTTAACCACCAAGATAATTGCCCCCATCTCAGGTGTCTGTTGGGAACTATCCCATGTACATGGCTGTGTTTTGACTGAACACAGCCTAGGAGTGAAGCACTGTCCTGTTCCCTGCCATGTCCACACACTCCCCAGCGGTCAGGAAAACTCCAGGTCCTCTTTTCAATGGTTAATGCTAGACTATAAGGTCCTTTGAAACTGAGAAAATGTGGTGCGGATGCCGCCCCCCAAACCACCAGCCAGATGCAAAGATAACTAATTCAACAGCTGGCTTTGGTGGATTTCACGCAGCCAAGATGAGCTCTCCCATTTAGAGGGCTAAGCTAACCACTGCACTTATAGACTTGTCCATCTACCCTCACTCCCTGGCTCCATCACTGTGATGAAGTGGAAGCCAGGAAAGACTCTATACGAGGATAACATAGCAAGGACAAGCACAGAACAAGCATTCTCTTGGTGCATTTCCCCAGTTCTCGGCAATCAACAGCTTCAGGTTTCCTGATGGAGAGTTTGCAGAGGGACCAGTGTCTAACAGCTCCAGTGGACCTCTCCACTCAACTGTCCTGCCTCTGCTGACTACAAGGACTTGACACCTGTTTGAAGTTGGACAGTAGACTAAAATAGGCTGCAAGTCTGGGCTAGACTGGGAATTTCTGTGTCCCAGATGAGTAAAGAAGCAGCCGCCAACAATGCTGACATCACGATGTACAAGGTGGAGTTGAAACAGGTAAAAGGAGAGAAAAGTCCCAAGAGACATGGCAGAGAAAAAAAAAATTTCTGTCTTCTACTGAGGTGAATAACACAAGTATGCCAAAACAGGCAGTTCACTAAGTCTGTCATCTTTTTTTCTACATTTTAACCCCTTCAAAGTATCATGGGGATCTCAGCTTCACTGCAAAAAGATCGCACGAATCCAATCCCATACTGTGAAACTCAACCATGCAGACCCGTACAGGTCTGAGTCCTAACCTGCAACTGGAGAAACTGATTCTTCAAATCGTTAGCCAAAAGATCTACAAAACCCGAACCCAACATCTTTGATTTTTCAGGTAGAAAAAACAGTAAAACAAAATAATTTCATAGAGGCCACAGACTCGAATTGGAGTAAATCCTTAGTTCCATTTTGTATAATTTAACCCTTACAAAATACCAGAATAATATACAAACTAAAAATGCCGTTGAGAAATTAAGCAGGCAAATGCTTATTTAGAGAAGGCAACAAGAAAAGTATAATTGATTTCCTTTTATCTTCCAAATGAAGCTATTTCAAATTCAGAGCCCATAATAAGTGTTTTTTGTCCGAGATGGTAATCGGGGTAAAACCATTTTTAGGCAAAAATATTTTTTTACCAAAAATACTGAACTCTGTTCTCTACATTTCCGTTGCCCCAAATTTCAGGGTGTCAGTTCAAAAACAACAGGCAGACCAGGTTTTGT
>Ga0065711_1044275_pt1 | contig 14193 bp, 6 predicted proteins | sample Hoacrofraction12_FD_59098 | JGI IMG/M metagenome (GOLD analysis project Ga0065711, IMG submission 59098) | Hoatzin crop microbial communities from Cojedes, Venezuela - Epithelial fraction 12 v2 (version 2) | ecosystem: Host-associated > Birds > Digestive system > Esophagus > Crop | place...
TTTTTTTTTTTAAAAAAAAAAAAAAAAAAAAAAAAAAAAAAAAAAAAAAAGAAAGGAAACAGAGTTGTACCTAACATATCACCAAATATCATAATTCCTTGCTGCACCCCCCCCCCCAGGAAGTTAATACTTGTTCCATGCACAAAACCCTACTTATCAGTTCTATGGTATTAGATAAATTGCTCAGCCAATTTCACTTGCTAACAGCAATGGCATTCTTGACAACGTGAAACTCTGAACAAGGAAACTCTGAAATACCAACAACAACAAAAAAAAAAATCAGAAGAGAGAAAGGAGGAAGCGAGAAAAAAAGAAAACTAATTTCCAGTGACAGTCTAGTCTTTCATCTTAAGCCCTGCCTTGAACTCTACCTTGTTTAATTATTAAATCAGAAGCTGCTCAGCAAGATCTGTCTAGTTTTGACGGTTCTTAAATTCAATCTTGCTGACAGACTGTGTCCATTTTTCCTCTGTATTTATTGTTACCTACGACATGATCTGAATGTTAATTTTAAAATTCAACATTCATTAATACAGGAGTAAATTTTGTTTGACATTGTCTTTTCACTCATTCAATTTTCTTCATACCCCATCCTGATAAAAAGTACAGGATGCCTTCTTGAGGATACTTGTTAATTTTTTGCTCTTTCCACGTACTAAATCCAGGTTACACCTGTTTAAATGTTTCTAATTATTCTAGGAAAGAAATGCAATAAATCAGAATAATACAATAACTATTTTTAAAATATTTTTATTTGATCTTTAACAGAAGCATTTGATTCTTCGAAGAGGAAGTGGGTAAGTAAGAAGTCATATGTATCTATGAAAACAGATGTACTCTATAAATCTTTTTTTACAGTCTACAAACCTATGGAGACAAAAGTTCTGCTAACTTGAATCAAAAACAGTGAGAAATGCTAGACAGCGTCCTTCAATGCAAATGCATGTCTGCGTAATATTCACTGAAGGGCTGTACTTCAGCAAATTCTATCCAGGGAACAACCCTTGGTTGGACTGGCTGCCAGGACACTGCTCTCTCCCAAGACAGAACAACTGCATTGCACTAGCAAAAGTCTTTCTTAGTCCAACAGTATTTATGTACACTTTTGCACAAATGCATGAAATCTGAATACTGTAAGAGACACTTGCTGTCATGACATATTTACAAAAAAACCCCAAAACTTACAGTTGACTTTATCTGTTCCAAGTAATCTTCCTCCATTTTGCTAAGACGACCATTGGTGTCCTCCAGCAGCTCCTGCATATCTTCTGTGTGCTTCTTCCGAATATTAAACTTCTCCTTCTCCATCTCAGCCACAGCATTGTGAAGCTGCATCACAAAAATAATATTACATAGTAAATGGCATATAAAACTAGAATTTATAAACATTCTACTATCATAGTGTACAAATAGAATAACAAGTACAGGCCAGATTTCTGTCCTCTATAACAAAACTAGATCATTGTCTCACTAAATTGGTCTACTAAGTAGGTCTACCATGACTCTATAAAGTGGTAATTTAGAAGTAGATATAATTTCAGAATGTATAGAGGGCATAACTTTTCTGTACAGAATACTAAAACTCATACAGATTTTTGCCTTTCTCTGCTGCTCTATTTGTTTACATATTTAATCTGAACACCAATGACTTGTCCCTAATTAATGGATTTCTATTAGGGAAACACTAACACTCTTTCCAGATACTTACACTGCCGGTTTATCTGCCTCTCAATTTCAAAGAAGCTGGAGAGCCTTAACTACCTACTTGTCTAACAAAATGATTATTTGGGTCATCACTAACCCTTGGTTTATATTCTAAACACTAGTGGCCTCCCTTTCTAGTTAAGCAGCCTCAAATCTAAATTATATATCAATACAATAGTAAAGAATAATGTCACGTCAAATTAGAATACAAAACTTGTATGGTATATTAGTGTACCTCCCGTACAACAGATTACAGTAATATTTGCATCATTGTCAGGAATATCTATCCAAATAACCTGCATCTATTCAAAGGAAAATACACAGAAGGAAGCAGTAAAGTTATAAAAACACTGTACTGTTAACTTTTACTATATTTCCATCATACTTCCCACTATCCATATTTTTCCATAAGATACATGCTTCGATTTCACTTCTGTAATTTCATTAAGTTAAAATTAATATTAGCATTTTAATTTGCCTTCTTGTTTGCACACTGGCATCACTGATGGCTGTTACAGCTGTAGAAACAGCACTTGCTAAGTAACTGCAAAAAGCGGGGTAACCTCAGGCTGAAAATGATGCTTCTCTAAAACAAAAAACCCACCTAACACTGAAGCCTCAAGGTCTTCAGCACAAAGGACAAGATTTATGCTTCATCTCTTACAAGACAAGAATTAAAAACATCACTTCCAGATGCAGGGCTGCAAAAATCTTGAAATTAAACAGCATACTTCATCTACGAAGGGAGGTGGGTTTGCCCTCTGTGACCCTCCCTCTCCTGAGAGGGGTAAGGAAGACAAATACTGACAATAATCTGGGCAAAGGTGAAGTTGTCTTGCAGTAACCACGCTTGTCTCTCTGCTTTGCTGCTGTCTTGAGTCTAACAACAAATAAAAATACATTGAAGAATTCTAGACCCAATGCAAAAATAATAGTTCAAAGGAATCACCGTGGCAGCAGGTAGCAGCAGGTTGAGCCAGATTAAAATTCCATGTCAGGTCAACCAGAAATCAACACTTCCCTAATGCACCCAGAGACTTGCCAAGAGGGGCAAATGAACCCCTGGAACAGAGGGACCAGCTGGGTGGGGCTGCGAGCATCAGCAAAAGGCGTCTTGCAAGATTACTCCAGAAAAAAATAAAATCAGCATAAACAAATATCACTAGAAGTAACATATTCCTTATATTATTTTTTTTAAGTGACAAAATGTATTATCCCAGATACAGACCGCAGGAGTCTTTCAAAGCAAGCAAGTGTTCATTACCCTTTTCTCCCATTCATTGTTCAAAGAATCATTGCTTTGCTCACACATCTTCTTTAACTCCACAATCTGCTTCTCTTTTGCTTCTCTGACGACTTGTGACTCACGAACAAGGGTCTGAACTGTCAAAAATGGGAAAATAAACAATAATTCAAGAGATACCTTTGGGATTTTTCAGTGTTGGCAACAGATGCAACCAGATTACATCAGTTTTCCAATTGATCTGGCTTTCTGATGTGTTTTGGCTCTAAAAAAAGACTTAATCCATGTGCTGCTTTAAAATTTAGCACTTAGATTTTGTGTCACTAAAATATTACAAGGTGTTCTCTCTTCTCTACTTTATTTACAAAATATTTCATAGTGAGTTTTCCTTACTCAAGCAGTAAATCTACATCAACAAAATTCTGCATAACCTAAAGCAAACAGGCACTTTTAACCTGACTTAATGTGCATCCTTAGGAGAAAAGGTCGAATGCCTAAGATATTCAAAGAAATTAAGTTCCTCAACTTAAATTGCAAGTGATTTGCGTCAAGAAACAAAGCAGGTACACATCCACTTTTCGTAAGTGACTGATGATTTTCACTGGCAAGAGTGCGCTGACACGAACACAACCCATTATAGCTGAGAGCAGCCACCGGCCCACCAACAGCAGCACCAGATCCCTTGCTGGACAATTTACTGTGCCAAGGAGCAGGAAAAAAATACACGTGGAACTCTCTCCCTTTTTGTACATAGGTTACCACACTTGTGTATTATTCGACATTGGGGTTTAGTCCACAGTGTAAATGGACTCCAAGGAATTCTGAAAGAAACCAACATTCAAAAACTGCTGACGAGCCGCGCTCAGGCCCAGGTTTGTACTTATGACATATTCAAGACTACTACTCATGTTTGAAACCTCTTGCCGCTATAGTCCTGAATAAATAAAACATTGTGGTTTGATTAAAATGTACTGAATATATAAATAAATAAACCTTGAGCCAGAGGTTCCAAAAAGATTGAAATAAGTGGTCAAAACACTTCAGTATCACCAAAGAAGTTTTTTTTGGTGACTCATAAAACCTGTAAGTATTAAACAAAACAGGATTACGTTGACCCTTGGAAAATACGGTTTGGAACTTGGACAGCAAGGACAACTGGGCAAGCCTCTGAAAATCAAAAGGAAAAATTAGGTCAAGACTTGCAAATGAAGAGGAAAGGGACACCTGCACATAGCAGAAACATGTAAGCCCGCAGCCACAAGAAGGACATAGTACAATACCACCACGCAGAGAACAACCACCATGGACATATAAATCACCTTTTTTCTCCAGTTTTCTAATTGTCTCCTCAGCTTCATTTTGTTTGTTTTTGTAGAGGGACTTCAATACCTCTATTTCATCATTCTTCCTGTCCAAAATCTGCAGGGAAAATTCAGATCCTTTAACCAAAGTCCAACCAGCGCACAAAATAATATACACTGCTCTCTGTCAAAGGGGCTGCCTTCAAGAAGTGCTTGGGTCATGCACGACTAAGTGATTAAATCTAAGTAACTGTCACAACTGAGACCACTAAGTCATAAACTAAGGATTGGTCTAGGTAAATGTAGGGAGTCCAGTAGATTAACAAGGAGTTTCATGATTTAGGGGGGGACTTTTTGTTTGCCTTTAAACTTGTGCAAATCCAATCTTGCTTTTGTTGAGTTTGGAAGTTTCACGGTGCAAACAGAAAGGATTTGTTTCCCTTTTCGTATTTATGTTGCCCAATACTCTTTAAAAACATCTAAAATTCTCAGCAGGTGTAAGAACTACATCACTGGTGAACTTCATTACACTCCTCGACTTCACCACTTGCAATTCTTTGCATGTATTCCAAGAAACCACGGGTGGGAACAGAGCAAGTACGTGAGGTGAAACTACATTCACATTTCTGTACACATTGATTTGGGAAAAAAAATGCTCAAATCTTTGCACACTTTGAGATAGTATTTTAATTTAAACTTCATATTTAAGATAAACATTAAAGTCGCAAATTTTCTAACAGTGCCTCAAATCTCTTGTCAAATAGAAGCTTTCATATTAAAACAATATTACTCCATCTACGTTAAATGTTTTTACTTTAAAGATTAATATGACACTATTTAACCTTTTCTAAAATATCCAACATTATTAAACAACTTCAAAAGATGGAATTCTAACATCAGTTCAAAAAGGATGACAACTGCGGGGAAGAGAAAGCATTTAAACTATTTCTTCTTCTCACGAAGCTGCTTCCTTTCGCCTCTCTGCTTTGCTAGCCAGTTATGCTTGCAGGCTTTGAGAACAGATGAGCCAAATATGCACCTGACCAAATATTCACATCCTCTCAGGCGGCTTTGATGTGTCACGGTGTTGTGTCAACTCACTTCCTCCAAGCCTGTGACTCAGTCTTAAGACACAAAACAGCAGTACTCAGCAGCACAGAGCTTACAGTAGGGCAAGTCATCACGATCCTGACACCAGGCTTGTAGCTCCCGTTACGTTCCTGGGGTCAGAGAGCTTCCGAAGGCACTTAGGACCCCGCAGAACTTGGCCCCATATGTTTAAAACATGATATTAAAAGTAACAGTGTGGTCTTTGATAGTCTTTTTGTAATCTTCCCAAAAGTGGTGTAATGCAACACAATAAAGACAAATCCAGCCTAACCCAAAAGACGTCTGTCTGGTGTCATTTTCTTGCTGTGAAGAATTAAAGCCACATAGAGCTTTAACAACGCTGTAACAGAAACAACGAGCTGTTTGTCGAGCAGCCTGTGCTTCAAGACACCGCGCCAAAACGGAGACATGAGAACAAGCACTACTGCTGTATCAGCAGGAACATGTGACATACGTGCAGATCTTCCTGCTGCTATTGTTCGCATTTTGTCCATAAAACTAATGAAGTATTTTTGTTCACATTTTTCTATAATACAAGTGCTTTCTCTCTAAAAGAAAAATCATGAGTTTATGATCTCATCAGCATACGAATCCATAGAAGCTGTTAGGCTGGCTCAAACAAACTCACAACTCACACTGTATTTTCATCTACTTTCTGCAAGCGCTTTTCTCTTCTTCAGTTTACGTTATCACAGCACATTCTGCATTCCTATCAACTTCTGCAAACTGTTACCTGCTATCTTACTTTAAAGGAGCATTAACTGCAATTGTGAAGAAGTTAAAGTACAACTGCAAATTTTATTTGTATTCAGACTCTCTATTACTTTTTATATACTGTCTTTGAAAAAAAAATACAAACACTTCTTACCTTTTGAACATCAGTATCATGTTTCTGCTGTAATTTAAGTTTTTCTTCATGAAATTTACCTTCTGCTATCTTCATTTTCATGTCCAGCTTTAAAAGCAAAATAGAACAGATACGTCAATTAAAATGAAGAATAAATTGCACTAACGACCTTTGCATAACTTTTAAATTAATCATTTATGTCTTTGAGAAGGGAATGGGAAGTCACTAACAAATAATTGTTATGAAAAACCTATCTTCAGTTTCTCAGTATTTTCATATTTATTTGACAAAACTGTTACAAAAGATCTCAACCTAAAATATTTATTTAGAAAATTAGTTTGTAAGATGTTTTATTTGGCAATAAAAACAACTGCTCCTGCCCAGAAAAAGCTATCATCCTTTATTTAAATAAACACTTAGGAACAAAACTTTTAATATTTCTGTTAATACACCAAGTATGGTAAACTTGTTTTTATTCTTTAGGCAGGTGTTACATTTACACAAAGAAAGTCCTTTAGCTCAGATGCATGTTTATTTTTGTTTGTTTGCTATTATTCAGAGATTTCACATTATAAACACATTTCTTTTTAACGGTTACTTATAATGGGATTAAGGATATTGCTGCTGCATTTGATTGCTAAAATATATTTCCTGCTTCTGCCTCTGTTTGTTCAACGTGAGGTACTTGAAACCCCTCGGCACAATAACGCATTGCCACTTCTTACTTCTAGTCTAAGTTTTTATCTTAAAATATTTTTAAATCTCTTTTGTAGTCTCACTAAGCCATTAAAGGCTGTCTTCAGGACTCTGACAATATGACAGCTATTCTGTGCTTCTCGGAGTTTTCTAAAACACAAAAGTGACACCTCGAGTTCACATTCAGGCTATTCCACTTCTACATTTAACCATTTCTACTCTTCAGAAAGCAAAGTGGACAGAAAAGTTTTCCCAGAGCGACATACCCCAACGACCCCCCTCACTTCAGAAAGGGCAGACCAAGACCCTCAGGGTCTGAGTAGCAACATCTCACCAGAAGATGTCTTTAAGCGGTCTGCTGCCAGCAGAAAAACCTGTCTTTGCCTTTTGGATGTCCTAAGAGCCCACGGTGCTGAGGCCCACCCGCCTTGGAGCTGGACACTGGGCTCCCATCACCATCCAGCTGGTCTCAGTTCTCAAACTTGTGTTTAGCTCAGCTCAGAACTCGACTTCCAACCCTCTCAACTGAGAGACTCTAAAGGAACCGACAAGCATTATTCATTCTGCCTTTATTTTTATTCCTTTGACTTTGAAGTAGTCATGAATCTTTATCTAGCATACACAAACAATAAACACACTGCAAATTACTCATTTTTTTATATGATTATTTTGTGTTATGTACTTCTGTTCATTGTGACTTGAAAACATCACTACTTTATCGTGACTTGAAAACGTGAGCTACAAAAACCCAAGGCAAGTGAAAAATGCAAAATGCTGTGCAGTAAATATAGAAGACTCCTCAAGAACTGAAAACAGAAGCGCACGCAGCAAATCCTTTCGATTTCTGGACTCCACAACCACTGACACCCAAAGTCAACTCCTGCTTATTACACCGCAGATGCAGAGGCTACCTATCTCCCCAGAGGACTGACAATTAATCCAAAGAAACTAGGCAGTATTCTCAGCTGTCAGCCACCTCTTATCATCCAAAAACAAGCATCATGATAAAAAAGCATGTTCTATTCATAAAATATATGCATATGTATACACGAAAAGAAATATATGCATATATCCCTCCAAAAAAGTGACATTGTAGAAGAAAATCTTAGCACCAGGTGATAAATAAGTGTTGATTTAAAAAAAAAAAAAGCACAGTAATCCACTTCCAGATAGACAGTTTGTGAACGTTCCATAAATAAATATGAAGGTCTTGTAAAAACACAAATACTAGAAACTAAACATGACAGTCCAATCTACTTGAATTACATTAAAAGCTTATGAATTACTTACATATAGCTATTGTACTCGCACAGCTACTAAATCTGCACAAACATATTACATTTAACACTCACTAATAAAGTGAGAATGTCTTGGCTGATCTAAATTAATCCTTGGTGGTTTGCATCAGCTGAGATCTGGTCTACATTTTATTATTCTGTAGGTTGAAAGAACATAAAAATAAATCACACTCGAAAATTTGTCCTGTATTACAGACAGACCTATATTTTCAAGCAGCAGTGATTGTTCTCAGCCACACGGCTGTTTTCCCAAGGTTGGCAGCAGAGATCCCTGTACTGGAAGCGGGCTCCCACTTCTTGTCATCAGTCTTCCACTTGACACCACTCTTGCACTTGCACAAGTTCTCATCAATTTTAGTTTTATTAATTCATTGCACTACTTCCAGTAGAATAATGTCCCTCAATATTTCACAGATCTGGGGACTACTTTCCAAAAAGGAGAGCTAGATGCAACCAAACAAATGTGAAAAAAGTGTCCAAGATACAGAAGTTAGCTCTTAACAAAGGAAAACACCGAAATAACAAAATAAGTAAGTTTTTCTTTGAATATTATTAATAATATTAATATATTTTTTTAAAAATCTCTCTTTCTTGAAAAATCCCAAAGACCAACTCCTCCTCAGCTGAGGGCTGGAAAGGCGATACCTTCAAAAGCACTCAAGGTCCTCAACTTCTATAAATTCAATGAAACTCTGAAGTTTCACCATCTCAGACGTTTTCCTGCCCTGTCTCCTTCATCCACAACTTCGATAATTCTGTCCCTTCAGGATCTACTATATAAACAAATGTGAGGAGCCCCACATTACAGTGTCTGAAATCCAACAGTCGATGTGCACGTGAAGCGTTCAGCGAGTCTTAAGAGGAAAGCTGTATCTGTAATGAGTAACTGGTAAAAAGTAAAATTTTAAATATCCAACAGTATTTAAATTTGATAATGGTCCATAGTTCCAAGACACACATGTATCATCTTCACAACTTCTGAAAGTGTTAATCTGAGCATTTGCCATAAAAATAAAGATATAATGGCTTTAAAATCCTACACTTAGAATTTCTTCTGTGGAAAGCATAAGGAAAACAAAACAGTGTCCCATAGCAAAGCTTGGAGTACTGGTTTCATTTATAAATCTGCTTTTTGATCCACCCTTTGTGTAAGGCAGACTTCCAATCTCACTGCGCATGTAGATAAAAAGATTGAGTCACGTAAACACAGTTTTTAAAGTGATCTCATTAAGGCTGGGGTTGAAGCAAATGGGCTCATCACTCACAAATGGGAGCAAAACTTCACCCATTTCAAAGTGTAAACATGTTACTAAATACTAATTTCAATAAAGTAATACCTTTCAAATTAAAACCAAGTTACCGAATGTCAAGCCTCCTCTGCTAAGCTGGTCTCCGTTTTGTGCGTAATCGCGCTTTGTAACTTCACGTGCTGCTCTTCTACAGCGTGCCCGTGGCACCACAGGGGCTTTCTCTACTTATCACACACACACTGAGAAACAAACTACGGCAGTATCAAAGGCCTTCATAAGCTTTAGAGAAAAAAGATACAAACAACTCAGAAAAGCCATTCACCTTGTTAGAAGCAATTAGCTGTGCTCACGCTTATCAGTTTTAACGCCTTTTATTACCAGTTAAGAGGCAGCAGAGAACATGAAATTTATGGCATGTTACCATGCAGACAAAAAAAAATTTAAAAAAAGCACGCAGATGTTTCGCTATAGCTGAGAAGTTTGCAGCTATGTATGCAATGCAGCCAGTGCTGCGGCCTGAACATCATTCCTTCGGATTTCTGTCATTGTTTATTCCCCTCCCCGAGCAGGAGGCAATTAAACCCTCCGGCCATGTAAACACGACTGATGTCAAACAGCTGCGCTGTCCCTGCTATTTAAAGCCATGGAGGGTGGTATCAGCAGAACTGCTTTTATGTACCTAGTCACACTTTCTTCCGAATTTTAAAAACCAAAACCCCACCAAACGCAGCAAACAGTCACCTGAGAACGGGGGTTCATCCCATCGTCCCATCGCTGGCCTGCATTTTCACTGCACGGGGGGGTGCGATGAAGATGTGAACAAGAACTGTGCAACTCACACCGACAGAGTCTAATCTGCAACTGTCGTCAATCTTTGGCAAAATAAAGGTGGTCACTCAGCTTTTCAGGACAGGAGACAAACATTCATCTTGTCACCATTAGGAAAATTTATAGAAATATTTAGATACCAGACTTAAAAGTAAATCTATAAGAAGACCCACAATATTAATCCGAGGCCGTAGTTCAGAGCGAGCTTTGAACTGCTGCTCGCTGCTCACTTGTCTTCATTACAGGGATCACCCCTAGGCCAGAGATGCCATCCCAAAGTTTTAACATCCATCAGACATTTTTTTTTCGGACATTTGACAAAACAGCACTTGTTTGCTTGCCAGATTTTTTTGCAAGTGTATGAATATACGGGGGAGGGAGGGAGGAAGCGAGGAAGGGGGAGAAGGATGTAAACAATAAATGGGAACTTCAAAGCCAGAACTAACAATGTAGAACAATGACTTGTAGATCTTACAATGTATGACAAAACTTATTTGTCGGTGTTATGCAGCTGCTCAAAGAAATCGGTGCACAACACAAAGCTTTGATATTTTCATGGAAGAAAAAGGTTTCTTAAAAAAAAACCCAAAACCCCAACAAACAACTAGAACTTTCTACTGAATTGTGTTTACTCAATTTTCACATCCAGGGTTAAAAAAATAAATATGGATAATTTATATAGTGTTTTAAACAATATAGGCAGCCCAAGGCACAATAGACTGTACTTGCAAAACATTCAAGATCTACTATACATAGACGTGCTGACTGCAGACAAAAGTAATTTGGAATAGTTTATCTCGCATCATAATTAACAAGCTCTTTTTTCATTGTGTTCCATCTGTATCTCCTACTGCACCGTCAAAAATTTTTAAGATTTGCTTTGAGCTATATTAATGCTTCTAACATCTAGAGGAATTTAAGAGTCAGAATAACCACCTAAATATCTAAAAGAAAATCACTGGCACGGAAAAAAGAAAACAAATTCATACTTTGTAATAATTTATTCGAACAGAAATTTCTACAGTAAATATAAAATATAATCATACTGGAACTAATTTCCCATTTTCAAAACTGAACTGCTGAAACACGCTGAGTTTACAGTACGTGGAAACAATACTGTTCATTTCCAACTTCACTGCAGTCAGATGTCTGTAACCAGCACACTTGTCATACAACACATAATATTACATCTTATATTTAGTGAGCAGCTTCGACTCACTTGCTCAAACAATATTGAAGATCAGTATCTACTCTTCAAGCATTTTTAACTGAAGAGACAAATGCATTATGGTATGAAAAGAAAGCGGGAGAGGTAAAATGTGTAAGCTGCATTCAGAAATATACCTCATCTCTCATACGCTGGTGAATGTGGTGATCATACTCCCTTCTCGTGACAACCAAGAGTTGGAAAATATTCATAACTAATACAGCAAAGTACATTAGGCAAGAAGACTCACTGATCTTCTGGGTCTATCGCAAAGTGAAATGTGCCTATCACGACCAAAGTACCAAATATGACCACAGGTCTTAAGAGCAAGCGCAGACGGTACTCGAGGAGGCACATTGTACAGGGGAGTTCAGTCATCTTTACTCAAAGCCTAAAAGACAAGCAACAGAGCTAAATAAGACCCTCAAGCCTTTGTTGTTTGCTTAAACTACTTAGAAGAAACCTTTCTGAGGGATAACAGGTGAAAAAGCCTCAAGACTGGAACAGAACACACGACAGACCTGCTGTGAATGACCTTGTGCCTACCAGTTCACCATCAAACCCCAGGGAGGCCAAAGCCGGGAGAATGTTTCAGCTGCGCCAATGCAAAGCAATGCAGGTCTACAGACAAGTTTGCAGCCCTACCAAAACTCCTTACAAACAAATAAGCAAGGTATAAGGATGAAAATGTTGTTGAGGAAAAATTCAAATACACTGTTGAGAAGTTTGCTTTTCTTCCCAGGTGAAGATTTCCGAGGAGTTCCGGGTACAGCAGCAGTGCCTGCTGCATCTCCCTGAGGTGCGGCGCGGTTCCCTCGATACGGGGGTTCTGTACAGTAATGAAGGAAGGGGGACTCTATTGAGTCTTTGACATAAAGAAATTTTTACAATATGCAGAGGAGATGCTTTTAAGTATCAAGGGTCACTGCTGCTCATTGTTTCAGATGCAAACACTTCCCAAAACTGTGCTGGGAGGGGCAGGAGGGGGAAGAGGGTGGCATGTATTTTAGCCACCTAGCTGTTTTTACTTGACTGAAATTTCCAAGGCTCTATCAGACTTCAAGAACAAATCCTATAATTTAAAGGAAGTCATAAATAATATTTTTCCTAGTGGAATTTTACACACAATAAAAGCAGATTTTCCATCTGGGATTCACATCAACATTGGGCTTTTTTCCTGATGTTTGCATTCATCCTCTGCGTGTAACAAAGTAATTAAAAAAAAGAATGTAACTGTATTTTGAAACACCACTTCAAATTCTGCACGGAGTGTCATCAATATTTTTATCCATTGCAATGCCTAAGGTGAAATAATGTCTTGTAAAGTCTCTGTTGCAAAGAGCTTACAGTCTGGACAAACCAGAGATAGACCGAAAAAAAAAAAAAAGCAGCATCAGACAAGTGAAACGTGCAAGCCAGAAACTAGAATGTAAAAAGACCTTTAATAAACATGGTGTTTTGCCCCGACTCAAAGGTCCCTCCACAAAAGTCTACGTTTATGATCTGGCCTATATTATTTGACCTCACTAACATTTATACTTCTCTCCAAGTATCTAACCTTTTTTGTATCTTTACTCTTTAAAAACACTACAACTGCTGCTTCCAGTTATAATATTTTTACAGGGCAGTCTTTGAAAAGAAATCAGATATTCACTTAAGTAAAAAAATTACTATAACATCATCCCATTTTTATAGCCACTAAAAATTAAAGGCTTTGTCCTAAATGAAATAGTATCAGCTTGCCCCCATCAAGAAAAGTCTGACTTTTCTAAATGACACTGAACATTAACACACATTTGCTGTATACAGAAAAATAATTGAATGGACAATTGTTCTTATTCATATGTAAATATCATTAGTCTCTTTCAAGACAGAACAATGTATTTTTCATAGATTTCCAAGTAGGGGGTGGTGGGAATAGGGACCAAAGCATACAGCTTTGTATCTCAACAAGTGTAATAACTTGAACTGGTATTTTTACTCTAAAGGATGCTTTCTACAGCTAACAAACATAACACGCATACTAGCGCGATGGCACATCATCTTACTTAACTGCGTAATTTGGAGTGGCGAGTGTCCTACTTCCACGCGTAACAAGTATGTCTGCCACTTGTAGTAGAAACTCTGACATCAGTAAGTGCCAAAGAAAGGTCAAAATATGTTTGGGAATTGTGAAAGGTTATAGATAACTTATTAGATGCAAGTTCATAAAAGACAGCTCAAAAATGCAACAAACTGTGTCTTCAACCGCCAGCGCTGAAAACTGAACCCAGCTGAACCTTGTGCACATGCAGAAGTCAGACTGATTTCAAAGGGAGTTAGTAAAATCTGAATATAATAAAATACTAGATACTACTTGAAAACTTCATAAAATTCTCCGTGGTGCCAAGTCCAGTGAAGTAAATGAATCTATATACACTCAAACAACATCACTTACTTCCCCTCTCGTGTTCTTCCTTGTTTTTCATACATTGTATTTCAGCAGCTCCTGAACTTTTTACACCCATTTCAGGATCCTCTGAAACAGTCCTTCAAACTGTACTTCTACCTCTTATTTCACAACTGCAACATGTAGCAAGAGCAGTGCACAGTAGCAACTTTTTCTAGTCAACGTCTTTTGTCCCTGGAAGACCAGGATGTATACATGTTAAAAAAAAAAAAAAAAAAAAAAAAAAAAAAAAAAATTTTTTTTTTTTTTAAAAAAAAAAA
>Ga0065711_1044277_pt1 | contig 14193 bp, 4 predicted proteins | sample Hoacrofraction12_FD_59098 | JGI IMG/M metagenome (GOLD analysis project Ga0065711, IMG submission 59098) | Hoatzin crop microbial communities from Cojedes, Venezuela - Epithelial fraction 12 v2 (version 2) | ecosystem: Host-associated > Birds > Digestive system > Esophagus > Crop | place...
CGCACGGTGCGGCCTGGCGGTGTCCGGAAGGGCCGGACGGGCGGCGGGAAGTGCCGCGCTCCTTCGTTGTTGTGCTGGGGGTTTGCAGAGCGCCCCGTCACGGCGGCAGGGCGCGCGCTCTGCAGCGAGTGACGTCTGGGGACGGGCGCGCGCCCGCCCCGCGCGGTGTTGGGGCGGGGCAGGCTGCGTGCTGCGGGAGGGGGCGGGGGAGGCTGCGGCGGGGAGAAAGGCGGCTCTGGGAGAGCGGCTCATCCGGTGGCGTCGGGCATCCGCTGGTGGTGACGTCACGGCCCTGACGCTCGGTGCCGCCCCCCAGCTGCCTGCGTCAAAAGTCACACAGCGGTGCGAGGCTGGGAATAGTGGTGCAAAGCCATAGCGCTTATGAGGCTGTAACAGCTAGAAAAGGTGGGTGCTCTGTGTAGGGAGGACACGGGCAGCGGGAGTCTGAAAGGGAGAAAATGCAGCTGTGGAGACAGCGCGTAGCTGCGTTGGCCGGAGCGCAAAGCTGCGTGCCACTGCATACCGTTACAGGTAATTAGACGTCATTAAATCTTCCCCGCGTGCCCGAGGTTGTGAGGAGACTGAGGGGGCCCTGGAGGAAGCGGTGAAGTGCTTCCGTGAGAACCTGAGCGGCCAGCACGGAAGTGGTGGTTGGGCACCGGGTTTCCAGGTGGGCAAGGGTCAGGAAAGGAGGGACTGGGGGGGACGGGACGGCGTACTTGGTTTTGTTCAGTTTTTGTTTGGTTTGTCTGCAGTGCCTGTCCCCGTTTCTGCTCTAGAACAAAACGGTGCCCTTTAGCAGAGTTAGAACGGCCTTTCTTGGCTGGGGAAGTGGGCCGGGAACGGCACAGAGTTGTTCCTTCAAAGTACGTTAATAGAGTGGGATGGACGTGAACGTAAGAGAGTTATGGTGTGAACATGTTCCCACAGTGTCACGTTGGTAAGTACCAGAAAATATTGGCGTCTTTAAAATCCCAGGAGAAATGCGCGGAACAGGAAAACAGAGGAAGAACTGTTACTACAGTTTATCAAGTGTCTTGCTCTTCTTGTTTGCCTGGCTACTAGCAACTGGTCCTAGTTGTTTTTTTGTTGATGCCACTAGCTTGCCTTTCAAATTTAGGTGACCAAAGTGGAATAAAAGAATCTCTGCCCATAGGTGATGGGGTACACTTGCCTGGCAGTGGATTTCAAAACTTTAGCAAAAGTTAAAGTTAAGTTACTGTTTTCACAAAAAATCTGCAAATAGTAAGGTAACTCCCAGTAAAAAGTTCTGCTGTTCAGAAGCTCAAGTTATCGATAGGTGCACAAAAGAATATTAAGTTACACTACAGAGGTACTGTTCACATTCCTAAGAAATTATATACATCTGGATTGAGAGCAAAAACTATCAAAATAACACACACTGCATTGGAAAAGGATGGTTTAGTAGGCTGAAGAGTTTTGTTGACCCTTAATAGGTCAAATGGTATTTACATATGTTTTAGGCAACATTTATAAATACCACTAGAATTTCTTTCATAATTCTATAATAAAAATCATGCAGAAGAGTAGTAATGTTCCAAATGGAGTTTCCAGTGTTTTAATCGAAAATGTTTAGTAATAATACGTCTGAAAAGTTTGATCTCTGTGTATCTTGGTCTCAGTAGAACTCCCTTAGAAACTGAAGAGCGGGTTTTCCTTTTGCGGTATGACCTGCAGATGGAATGCAAAATATTCCTAAAATACTCCATTTATGTGTAGGCTAGGTAGAGTATTCTGATTTTATAGCATTTCAGACACATTTCTCACAAATGCAAGACAGGTAAAATAGAAGGCAGTGGAGAATCATTACACATGTGAGTAAGTGGACTATTTGGGGAATGCACAGGTTGAGGCAGAGAAGCAAAAAGTGTTGGCTCTGAAAATCAATTTTCTCTGGAATTTTTTTGTATAACTTTCCAATGAGATAAATAGCAGATGGTTTAGCACACAGCAGAAAAAATAAATGTCAAAATAGCAAATAATAGTATCTGCTGTTCTTACAGAGGGAATCTAGTTTGGTGTTTTACTGAGCATACCAAAATATCCAGGACTACAAAAGCTGGCAATCTATGTACATGCAAGTAGGAATTGAAAATACTCACTTTTCTCTTTGGGAGGATAAGTTTTGAAATAACTGCTTGAATAATAAGTCTTCTGCTAAAAACATTCTGGTTTATAGGCCTTGCTTATAAGTGCCTCTTAGTATAGAAGTAGCAGTCTGATATATTTAGCAAACAGTATGTCAGATGATGCGTCTTTGAACTAAAACCAGCAGTCTCCAGTAAAGAAATGGAAAAAACACAGGCAGGTTCCTATGGGGTAGTTCACTGGGAGGTAGAGTTGACATCATTTATTTCCTATACTCAGGAAATAACTGTATCAATAGCTCCTGTTGTGAAATGTTTGTGGTGTCCGAGTTGGCTTCTAATACCAGATCACATGAGCAAGTCAGATGTAATCTCAGACATTGTCAATGAGAAAAAAGAATCAATTATGGGATAGTGGCTGCTTGCTTGAAGAGAAGTGTTCTTGTCAGTATTCTTTCTGTAGAAGACTCGATGTGCTACAAACTATCTACAGTTATCTATGGGTTTTCAGATACCGAACCAGAGCAGATAACCATACCTAACTGTTGTGAATTTCAGGTTATCATTCCAAATGAATAAATACCTCTTATTTTAAGCCAAATAAGTGTAATAAACAAAAACTAGGATTTTAAGATTTAAGGGCACAAAACAACGTGTTTAGATTTACAGATGCTGTAAGTGACCAGATAATCAAAATAATATACATCTACATTTCTATCACAGTTATACTGATGAATTCATTTCTTGACATCCGTGGCATATATAAGCATCAGAGGTGTTTTTTGTAAATCAGAGTTTTGATTTTTCTGAAATCTGTGCATGGGAAATTCTGAGTCGTTAAACTGTATTAGAAGTTTTGGTCATTTGCATAGACAATACCTTCCTGATAGAAACAGTGGCCATGCCACAAGGTACAAATTTTACTTCCAGGCTTCATCCATAACGTACCAAATTATGATCTTTTTCAAAGCACATTGTGTTTGCCTTCACAGTAGGGTTGTCACTGGTTTTTGTATCCTTTGATTTGCAGTGAAGTAGTTGGTGGATTTGTGATAAAGTGTCCAAAGTGTGACTAGATTAGCTAGAGCGAGGCTGTATGTCCCATGTTCCTTCCTCAGTGATAAAGACCCTATTTTCAAGACAGGATTACTTCTGAATAGCTTGGGTGAGAGAACCAATGTGTTCTAAATGGCCATTGCTGTGTGCTTAGTGAATATGGGTCAAACCTTTCTTTCACCATTTGGATCAAACCCATCTTAATCAATATATTGGCATTTTTAATGTAAACTATTTGAGGGTGAAGGTCATAATAAACATTTTCAAGCTTAACGTTTAAGTTTGGAGCAGTAGATGGAATGTTTAGAAGGTACTCTTAACTTAGTAGAGCACTGCAGTGTGGTACTATTTTAAACCATCTTATAAAATATCTGTAGTTGGTCATTTTCTTTAAGGTGTATTTGGATTCCACAAGTTGAAATAAAAAGGTCTTTAATAAATATGCAGATTGTTTTACTGTAGTGATTGGTAAGTGTCAGTAGGACAACTATTTCTTCATGACTGGAAGCCAGAAATGGGCAGCAGTAGTTGAAAACACTACTCGGAGACAGAAAAAAGGAACAAACCTCATTATATGGTACAGATCTGAATCTGAACAAAACAAAAAAAGTCGTCTGGTTAAGTCAGAGATTTTCTCCAGATCCATACTGTCAAATTAATCAACTTTTTCAGTCTCTTTCTCACTCATATTTTGCATCTTTTATCTCAGTTAAACCAGTATATTCATGCGGTAACAGCCTGGCTAATCTAAACATTTCTTGTCAGCATTAAACCTCATTATCATACATTTGCAGTTATTCAATGGTATTTACTATTGCAATTAAATCTTATTATTTGGTAGATATTAAGAACACACTGCCAAATTATAAAGTGTGAACACTATAAATGTAAGCTATAAGTGAATAAAAAATGTTCTATTACTGTACTTGTTTTACCCACTGGATTTATAAATTCACTTACTTTAAATTCAGTTACTTATACATTTTCAGTAATTTCAATGTAAGTGTAAACTTTTTATCTAACAAAATTTCATCAGTATTTAAAAAATAATAGTCTGTTTGCATACTGTTATACATACTATTGTTTACAAAATTGTGTTGCTTGTGCATTCAGTTGTTTATAAAGCCTTATCCTGTAACTGAAACTTTATTGCATGGGATCTCTGATCCCTCTTTTAAATATCAGCGTAATAAGGGGATCAAATGCAATTGTGTTGAGAAGTCAGTGTCGTAATTACAAACAGCCCTGAAAACAAAGTCCTCAGTACCTACAGAACTACAGCACTTCAGCCTTCCCCAAATACCCGAGCCGCGCGCCTGGGGAGTTCCTCAAGGGTTCGGCGTGAGCCTGAGCGGATGCACCCACACCTGCTGGCACAACAGAAAGCTGGGCTGTGGACCCAGTGACAGGCACGGGGTGGGCGACAGGACTATGCGGTGCATGAGGAATTGGCTGGATGGTTGCAGCCAGAGGGTAGTGGTCAACGGCTCAATGTCCAGATGGAGATCGGTGACAAGTGGTGTCCCTCAGGGGTTTGTATTTGGACGAGTGCTGTTTAATACCTTCATCAACAACATAGACAGCAGGACCGAGTGCACTCTTGGCAAGTTTGCAGGTGACACCAAGCTGAGTGGTACGGTCGACACCTGAGGGACAGGGTGCCATCCAGAGGGACCTGGACAAGCTCGAGAAGTGGGCCTGTGTGAACCTCATGAGGTTCAACAAGGCCAAGCGCAGGGTCCTGCACCTGGGTCGGGTCAACCCCCGGTATCAATACAGGCTGGGCGATGAGGGGATTGAGAGCAGCCCTGCCGAGAAGGTAACCGAGGGGTGCTGGTAGGTGAGAAGCTGGACATGAGCCGTGAGTGTGCGCTCGCAGCCCAGAAGGCAAACCATGTCCTGGGCTGCATCAAGAGAATCGTGGCCACCAGCTTGAGGGAGGGGATTCTGCGCATTTGCTCTGGTGAGACCCCCTGGGAGTCCTCTGTCCAGCTCTGGAGCCCTCAGCACAGGACAGACATGGACCTGTTGGAGCGGGGCCAGAGGAGGCCACAAAAATGATCCAAGGGCTGGAACACCTCTCCTGTGAGGACAGGTTGAGAGAGTTGCGGCTGTTGAGCCTGGAGAAGAGAAGGCTGCGGGCAGACCTTAGAGCAGCCTTCCAGTACTTAAAGGGCACTTAAGAGACAGATGGGGACAGACTTTTTAGCAGGGTATGTTGTGGTAGGATAAGAGGTAATGGTTTTAAACTAAAAGAGGGTAGATTTAGACTGGGTATAAGGAAGATTATTTTTACGATGAGGGTGGTGCGGCACTGGCACAGGTTGTCCAGAGAGGGGGTAGATGCCCTATCCCTGGAAACATTAAAGGCCAGGTTGGACGGGGCTCTGAGCAGCCTGCTCTAGTTGAAGATGTCCCTGCTCACTGCAGGGGGGTTGGCCTTCAAAGGTCCCCTCCAACCCAAACTATTCTATGATTCTGTGCGGGGACAGAGAAGATCCTCTGCCTCCTGCTGAGGAGCTACTGGTGTTGCTGCATCCTTGATCTGTACATAGATTACCTTCAGTATTTTTAAATTGAGTGAACCTAAGATGACTTCAACCTGAAATGCTATGACAAAATTTTACTCATTCTTAAAAGTGTAAAAATAAATAAATTAAAAATATATATAAATGTATAACTATAAATCTGTAACTGAAATGGATGAAAATGCCTTCTAAATATATTTTTTTTCTTGTAGATGACAGTCATGTCCCATTCAAAGGATCTCAAGGACGACTTCCACAGTGACACTGTACTTGCCATTTTAAATGAACAGCGCATTCGGGGTATTTTATGTGATGTCACCATAATTGTGGAAGATACCAAATTTAAAGCCCATAGTAATGTGCTGGCAGCTTCAAGCCTTTACTTTAAAAACATTTTTTGGAGTCGTACTATCTGTATTTCAGGTCATGTACTTGAGTTAGATGATCTCAAAGCTGAGGTGTTTACAGAAATATTGAATTACATCTACAGTTCCACAGTAGTTGTTAAGAGGCAGGAGACTGTAACGGACCTTGCTGCTGCAGGGAAAAAACTGGGAATATCATTTCTAGAAGATCTCACAGATGTTAATTTTTCAAGTTCCCCCTCCCCATATGCATACTGCATTAATGAAAAAGGGACTGTCAAAGAGGAAAAACATGAAAAGAGACATGAGGACTCTGCTGTGACAAATGGACCACGAATTACAAATGCATTCTCTATTTTTGAAACGGAAACCAGTTTGTTTTCTCCACTTGATTTGAGGGCAAACTTTAAAAAGGCATCTGAGACAATACAAGCTCCCAGTGTCAACCTCGACAGAAGCGAAGTTTGCAAAGACGCTGAGCCAGCCAGTACACTGGCCGAACACTCCTATGCAGTGTCCTCTGGGGGAGATACTTTTCAAGGAACCCCTTTTCCTGAACACGACAGCAGCCCTTCATACACGGTAGGCGAAGACCACTATGAAAATCTCCAAGCCACACCACTCATCCAGCCGGGAAAACAAGCATGTAGTACCCCTAAAACAGCCTTTAAGCCGCAGGGTACGGGGGTGGCTATAGCAAAAGTACCGGCCTCTGCAGGAACCACTACAGAAGCCCAACACGAAGCAGTTACTGATCAGACAATTATTTCCTTTCCAAAACCTCAGAATAAAACAGGAGATTTCCATTTACCCAGAGAAGAGGAGAACAATTCTGCTAATGCCTCTGGATCCGTGGCAACCGTTGTTCCACCTGTTTACGACTGTCACTGTTGTGCAAAGTCATTCAGTGACAGGGCGTTACTCAGTACTCATCTTCAGCTCCATTCAGAGCGTCAGGAAACCTTTGTATGCAAATACTGCAGCAAACAATTTGCAAATCGAAACATACTGGAGAGTCATGAACAAGTCTGTCTGAGATCAACTAGCTTATCGGTTCACAATGGAAATGAGCAAAATTTTGCAGATAACTATACTGCTACGGATGGAAGGAATGGAAGTTCATATGCAAATGCAGAGCCTCTATTGTCTGAAAACAGCATCACTGATTATTCTAATGCAAACTGCACTTTGCCAGAAACAGATCATTTGGTTAAAGTCGTTGATGGGCAGATACTGTATACTTGCATCGTTTGCAAGCGTAGTTACGTAACATTGTCTAGCCTTCGAAGGCATGCAAATGTGCATTCATGGAGACGAACATACCCTTGTCACTACTGCAATAAAGTGTTCGCACTAGCTGAGTATCGCACCAGACATGAGATCTGGCACACTGGAGAAAGACGGTATCAGTGCATTTTCTGTCTGGAGACTTTTATGACTTACTATATACTAAAGAATCATCAGAAGTCTTTCCATGCAATTGACCATCGTCTCTCAGTGAATAAAAAGACAGCCAATGGAGGCTTAAAACCGAGTATGTACCCATACAAACTTTATCGACTTTTACCTATGAAATGCAGGCGACTACCTTATAAGTCCTACCGAAATTCTTCATATGAAAATGTTCAAACAAGTGGCCAGGTTAACGAAACTGCTTCTACTAACTGTTTCATTCCGAGTTCTCTTAGCTCTGAGCTACCACCACTGAATTTTCAAAGTAATATAATAGCAAACAACAGAAATCTTGCCTTGGACGTATCTTCATGTAATGATACAGCACCTTCCACGAATACTCAGAATTCTTCCTCCTGGGGAGTAGGTATCTTAAATTCTGACCTGCAAAGGGACTTTTTCACAGCTGAAAAAACAGTTTCCACTGCTGCAGATGACTCTGGTTCTCAGGAGCGTGATTCCTCGGTTGTGGCTTTAACTACTGTGAATGAAAACTCAACCTCTGTCATAAGTTACAGCAGTTCTGCACCCTCTGTTATAATGCACAGTAGCAGAGTTTCATCAGTAATAATGCACAGTAAAACAATCACTTCTGTACAAAACAGTAAGACAGAATCTTCAAATAATCTACCTAGTCAGTCTGTAAGTGATGATTGTAAATATGGCTCAGATAATTATGCAAAGTGCATTACAAAATCAAAAACTATTAAGGAGAAAAAGAAAACACTGCTGTACAACAGAGCAGAAGCAGCTGAGGATACGCAGCACGTCACAGGACCTGGAGGTTCATCTAGCAAAACAACAAATACTGTCCAAGAATCGAGTAAAACTGAAACGTACATTGCAAAGCCTGCCCTACCTGGAACATCTGCTGACAGCAATGTTGCGCCTCTTTGTCAAATAACAGTAAGAATTGGTAACGAGGCTATTGTAAAAAGACATATATTAGGTTCTAAGCTGTTTTGTAAAAGGGGACGAAAATCTAGACACGAGTCCAAACAGGACAATCCAACTGAGGAGTCAGAAATGGAGATAAAAGACAGAAGCCCCTCTAGGCTCTACAGCTCGGAATGCCTGGAGCTGACAGAAATGTGTGATGACGTAAGTGACCAGGACTCCAGCGATAAACCCTGGAGACCCTATTATAATTACAAACCCAAAAAGAAATCCAAACAGCTAAGAAAAATGAAAAAGACCAAATGGAGGAAAAAGCACGGAAGCAAGAACACCTTTATGGAAAGCCACAACACATGCAGTCGAGAGTATGCGCTCAGGAATGCTCCTGAGGAGAAGGCGATCAGTCAAGAAGAGAACACAGAAATGCCTAATCTTCATTGTGAGCTCTGTGAAAGAGATCAGTCTTCCACTGCAGAAATTCAAGAACACGTACACTGGCATGTAGCTACTTCAAAGCCTTACATTTGTGAATTATGCCAAAAACAATTTCCAAGTCCGTCCACTTTAAAAATGCATATGAGGTGTCACACTGGGGAAAAGCCCTACACTTGCAAAACCTGTGGTAAATGTTTCTCAGTTCCTGGCAATCTACAGAAACACGAACGTATTCACCTGGGTGTCAAAGACTTTGTCTGCCAATACTGTAATAAGGCGTTCACTTTAAATGAAACACTCAAAATCCATGAAAGAATTCATACTGGAGAAAAACGCTACCACTGTCAGTTCTGCTTTCAGAGCTTCCTGTATCTTTCTACCAAAAGGAACCATGAGCAAAGGCATGTACGTGAGCATAATGGAGAAGGATACGCTTGCCTTCAGTGCCCCAAAATTTGCAAGACAGCGGCTGCTCTGGGAATGCACCAGAAGAAACATCTGTTCAAAAGTCCAAGTCTGAAAGATAGGAGGGAACAGTTTTGCAGTGAAAGCACTAAACTTTTGGAAAATCCACATTTCCTTGGCTCAGAAGGAAGCGAAGTAAAAAATACACAACATGCAACTCCAGAAGTTATACTCTGAGTGACAGTTGTGCAAAAGAGAAGAAAAATCCCAACATATACTGGAGAAAATATAGATGCATTGAACGGGGCAACGTCTCCACTCAAATTAGTATCATTTACTACGATCAAATTTCTTCTTCGAAACATGTCAATATATGCAAAAGAAGGAAAAAAAACACAGTAAAGAAAAACTAATATTTGCAATAATCTGAACTTAATATGAAAGACCCAAAATACTTTTGCCACAATAGACTTGTAACAGAGAGAGAGAAAGAAAAAAGAAAAAAATATGACCAACCAAAACCCTTCTACTTAGCATTACAGGAAACCAGTCACTGAACTATCTTACAGTGCTGTTTTTGAGTCAGAATCATTCTGGGCAAAATAAGTGTGTAGGTTCACAGTGTACTCTGTAGAAGGACGTTTTGCTGCAGGAACCATATATTGCATTTTTTAACAAAAAGCTTCGTGTTTATAAACAAAATAATTGTAATTTAGTGTATTCTAAAGTGAAGGTGGGAAATGTTTCATGAACTTGGGTATGCTGAAGTACAGTTGAGTTTTGGCGTGCTTTTCTGTAGCTCAACATTTACAAAACATATTCAGGAGTTTAAACTTCTTTTCCTTTCCGTATTCAGTTTTGTAGTTACCATAATAACCGTGAAGTCTGAGTGCTTGTGTGGAAAGTATTCCAGATTTATGATATCTCTAGGACATTATTAATAAAGATTCAGTGGAACTCACAATAGCCAGTCTTCCAAACTGCATAAATCCCAATGTCAGTGGCTTGGTAGAGCTATATTCAGGTGCATTTATACAAAGAAAATTGTTCTCATGAGACAGCCTAGCTTAAAGAAGTCCTGTATTTAAACGTCCACCTCCTGGTGGGTCTGCAACTCCCGTCTTCTAGAAATATCATCCTTCTCAGCAGAAGAGGAGATTTAGACAGAGTCTTCCTTCTCATCCTGGAATAATGCCTGGAAAACAAACGACAGAGCAACTCCCCTTTAATACTTTGATTTTGGGAGGAGTAGGTAAATACTCAGATTCTTGCTTCCATATATATCCCCTAGGCAATCCATATATAAACAGGGGTAGGGCCAGTGTGGGGGGTTCCCGGTCATCCCCATGCCTTAGATACAGCGTCTGACCTTCACATGTCCCTTCTCAGTGATCCCCCTAACCATGCCAGCATCTGGCCCCGGGCAGGCTTTGTCACAGCATCCCCTCGCCCAGCGCAGCGGGCCTGTAGTAGGGAAGTGCCGGGAGCGGGTTGCTGGAGGAAGAAGTGCCGCCCTTTCTGCATCCCTCATCCTGCCGCACCTAAGGGTTATGGTGAGCTTTATGGCGTCACAGTTTGCCAAGAATCGGGAGAACAGGCTTCTGAAAGACATCATTGAGATATTACAATATTATTTTGTGAAGATGTGATTAATTTTAACTGAGATAAAGAGATTAAAAAAAATTCAAAGAAGGTGTATGTCTACAAGTTGCGTTTTATATGATAGGGCTCTGTTGTACTGTATCTGCATTTCCAGTTAGTCACGTACGTTCATCTCTGTGATGTGTTAAAAAATTAAGTCAGGACAAAGGTTAGTGATCTTCAGCTTCATTTGACGTACAAATATGGTACACAGTTTGTTTACTTTGTCTCTTGAATATTTTAAAAAAAACTATAGCTTGGGTACAATAAAACTACAATTGAAATTATAATACAGTATTGATTGAAGTAATAATATAGTTCACTTATTTATTCTATCATTGGTGAATGCTGTGAACCCCTTGAGAAATTCTGGTTTCATGGCAGCTTTGGTTCCATTAAGTAAGGATAATAGAAGAGTAAACACAGAAGAAAGTACACAAAGATATCTTCTAAGTGGACTTGTGTGATGAAAATTATAGACCAAAGCAAATAAGGTAGAATATTTATAAAGATAATTTTACACATATTTTATATAACTGTATAGTTCATAAGAAAAATATTGATAGCTTGTGTCAGGTTGGGGGGGTTTGTATATTTTGATAAAAACACAATGACTTTGTAACTCTGTATATTCTCTACAGTTTATAGCAAAGGAGTTTTAAGATGGCAATGTCATGTTTATAGTTCAATTGTGGCACTTTTACTACAAGTAAACACATTGCAGTAATGAGTCAAGTATTAATGACCAAATTAGAATTAAAGTAAGTGTAAGAGACGGTAAATACTATACGTTGTCAAAGACTGTAATTTGCTACATAATTGCATCTGTATTTTTGTTTAGAAGAAAATATTAAATGCAGATGTTAAGGATTGATAGAGTCTAATTTTATTTTTAGAAAGAGTGATTATAACTGGTTTTGCTTAATTAAAATAACATCTTCCTATTTTTCCGTAAGTCTCTCCATTTTTTAAATTATGTTAATACTTGCATAATCTATGAGATCCAGAGATACGCATCTTCTAATAGTTATTTCATTAGAAGATTAAGCAACACCATTACCAAACATTCCCTTCGTTAAGGTCAAAACAGTGAATCGAGAACATGCCAGAGCTCAAGGGAAGTGATGGTATCTCCTGGCATTGTACCATTAAGGGTGAACGCAAGGCTGAGGTGAACAGCATCGACCCGCTCAATATCTTAAAGGACTTGGAAGACAGGTGAACTGCGTTTAATGATTCGCAGCATCTTAAAACATATTTTCATGAGGACCCAAAACTTAAAAATTATTTTCTTTGCAATTCTGATAGTAACCTTGCAGTATAGATTGTGTATTTTTACACACTGTACTTCAAATCTTTTGGGACTACCATCAAGAAACATAGTTCAGAATGCAAATATCTAATTGCATAAGGAAATATGAAGATACATACAAAACAGAAGATTACGCATATTCAAAGTACTTCCCCCTTCAGCTAGGTGTCACTAGTCTGTAACTTGCATTAAAAATCAAGCTAAATTATTCAGGTCTTTTGGGGACAGTCCTCAGGAGAGATGCATAACAAAAAATTTAGAAGTTTGCTGCATGTAACAAATAGATTTTTCTCTATTTCAAATGCTAATTAAAAAGACAAGTGGATCATCCCAGAGTTTGTGCGTGTGAACCAAATGTTAGTCAATCCTCATTATTGACATGCAAAATCAGCAGAAGTATACTGAACGATACTGCTGTCTTCTGTGAAGTGGGATGACGTGACACAGCTGAACTACAGGCAGAAGCGTATGAAGTAAGCCGCTAAGTGCCATCATCACTTTTATTTGTTCTAAACTTCCTTAATATACCAGTTATCACTACAATTCAACATAAACAGATTATCTTGCAAGAGCAGAGAGATCCCTCTGCTTACATCCTCATTGTTAGAGGAAGGAATCTTTCCCCTAAGTTTGCAAGTTGGCACACCAGTGTTTATGTCCTGAACAGACCTACTTGTCGTACAGATGCTCCTGAAACGTCACTTGAAGAGAGGCCAAAAATGAATGCTACGCAATGGAAACAGTATGCTGAATATAGTACGTTAGATTAAAACAAGGCGCTTTTGAAAGAAAATAGTGTCAGGATTTAGAGAATGGCAAAATTAAAAGCTGCATTGATAATGCTGATAGGAGGTCTGTGCTTTGAAGAAAGAACTTTTGAGAGAGCATGGAAGAACGAGAGTCACACGATCTAACTCGTAAAACGTTGCAGCCCGCAGTTCAAGCATACATCATCGTCCTCGGAGCACTGCCCCGCTCCGTTGCTCAGATCAAAGCTCTGCCTGCGCCCGGGTTAGCCTCAGTTCAGCCGCCACTGGTCGGACAGGGCAGCCGACCTGCACAGCCAACCGGAGATAATCCAGTCCTCAATTTGTACTGTAGAGGAACCTCTTGTTTCTAACAGGTTACAATTCAGCCTATGCAGCCTCGTGTCTTTGTGCAGATTTGGGTTTTGCGTGCTTACAAATACACCTGTTACTGCTGTGAGGAAGCAGCTTATTCCCCCCCAGCCTGCCGCCTCTGAGCAGGAACCTGTCCTCCCCCAGCCACGGTGTGGGGCGTGAGGATGAGGAAGGGACCTCTCCGCTGCTGAAGGGGAGCAGGGGAGAAGCCAGGTGCAGAAGAAGCCACAAGCAGTGAGTCAGCGCTGCCTGACTCTCAGATCATACAGCTCCATGCCCCATCACGGTATTAATGCCAAGATTTGTGTAGGAGGAATAAAAAATGGTCAGAGCACCATGGCAGAGGACTTCAACTAGAGACAAATGAGAGACACTGGCCTGAAACTTTCCGAACTTCCCTTTGCTTTAAGGACAGACTGAGGGGGGCTTTCTAGGCCTGGGGAATCCTGGTCCTGTACCAGCTTGGCCCAGTGCACTCCCGCTGGTCTGGGATGCACCGGCCACTGAAGGCCTTCCCCAGGCTCCGTGCCTGCAGGGCCTGGTCCGTCTGCCCTCAGCGCGCACCCCACGTCCCCGCACCAGGCAGCCCAGCAGCGGGCGACGGCCGGGGGATGGATCACGCAGGCCTCCAGCAGATGCCCGCCGCCGTTGTGGGCCTGGGGCGAGCTGCAGGTGTGAGCAGCACCCGGAGGGTCTCACGCCAGGGCCCGCGTTTTCAGGGCAGGTCGGTACAACGCCTGGTGCAAAGGCCTCTGGACGAAGGCGGGCTGCCGCTGCGCTTCCCTGCCGCCCCTCACACGAGGGCGTCTCTCACGGCGGCGGGCACCGGGCACAGCAGAAACCGAAGCACCGGCTCCGCCACCCGCTTCAGCC
>Ga0065711_1044278_pt1 | contig 14193 bp, 17 predicted proteins | sample Hoacrofraction12_FD_59098 | JGI IMG/M metagenome (GOLD analysis project Ga0065711, IMG submission 59098) | Hoatzin crop microbial communities from Cojedes, Venezuela - Epithelial fraction 12 v2 (version 2) | ecosystem: Host-associated > Birds > Digestive system > Esophagus > Crop | place...
CCCCCCCAGCAGAGCCCAGCCCTGTGCGCGCTCACAGAGAGGACGCGGCCGGTAGAAAGAAGAAAACATTTAATACTTTCATTCAGAGATACAAGTCGAGATTCATGGGTCTTTTTCCCCTAAAAACCAGGAGAAACCATTACAAAATAAGGTCTAGCAAGTTGTCCCAGCTGACAAAACGCGTTTCAATCCACCTGAGCAGGAGCCAGCGTTCCCGGGCCACGGCCGTGTCCCCGCCGGGGAGGGGACAGGGGCGAGGGCCCCGAGGACACCGGTCCCTTGGGCTCCCCGCGCTGCTGGGAGCGAGGGGGGCTGCCCCGTGCCCCCCGCGCCCGGCTCACTGGTCAGGGCGGCGGGGATCGGACAGACATCGACATGCACGGATAGAACCATCAGGGAGGGGCTGCACGGCTGGAACGGGAGCCGGGAGCAGCAGGGACGGGACGGGACGCAGCACGGGCCCCGCGCGGAGCTGGGGCTCGGCCGAGGCCGGCGGGGAAGAGACCACTTTTCTAGCAAGGAAAACCACGGAGTCGAGCGAGATTTGGAGCGAGCGCCGCCGGGCCCCATCCTGACCCCCGCGACGGGGAACACGCGGCGAGGCTCGGGGCTAAGGGACGTACGGTACCTGCTCCCCCCAGACCCCGCGGCAGAGGGGCATGCTGCTCCCCCCAGAGAGGGGCAGAAGTGGGGGGCACAGGTAAGGCACGGGGTGCCGAAGGCTCCCCCGGGATGGGGGAGAGGAGCCGGGAGCTGCTCTGCCCCGCGGTGGGTAGACCCCGGGCTGTGGCCCATCAAATCACCCCCAGCGCCGAGCGCCTCGGTGGAGTTTGTAGCTGGAAAAGCCCAAAGTCCAGAAGCAACTTGGCCTAAAATACTTCAAACCAAAGGGCAGAAGGGAGCTGCCACCCCTCTGGAGCTCTGCAGGAGGGGGCAGAGGGCTGGCAGCAGGTGGGGGACACCCCTGAGGGACGGCGCAGAGCCCCAGGTAGGGCTCAGCACCCCAGGCAGGGCTCAGCGCCCGCGCCGCGGGGCTGGCGTAGTGTTTGATGGGTGTCGTAGTGTTGCTGTGCCAGGGCATCCCCCCCGCCGAGCCCCCGGGAGCGGGGAGAGCCGGGGTCCCGCGTCGGCACAGGGGTGGGCATCCGTGGGGAGAGGGGTAGTGTTCGAGGGGTGGGGGGCAAAGGGGTTGCCCCTCGGTGAAGCTTTGCTCCCCGCGCTGATGCCCAGCGTGACGGACGCATCCTGGCTCATCCGGACGCTTGACCCAAAGGAAAAGACAAAAACTGGACAGGGAGAGGCCTGGGACAATCGTTCAGCCGGGGCCGGGGGGGGGGGACCTGGCAGGGCGCGCAAAGTACCGAAGTTCAAGCACCAGAAGGACAAAAAAAAAACCCCAAAGAACAACAAAAAAAAATTAAAATAACCAAATTCACAGGAGGGTGGGGGGGCCGTTCGACCCTTCTGGCTTGTTCCCTGGTGGCAATCTCGCCCCGAGGTGACGCAGCGAGCAGAGGGCCCCGCGTGTCAGGATGGAGGCGGAATGGAAGCTCGGCCCCGTGCGAGCGGAGCAGGGACGGGAGCGACGCCGTTTCACTGAGGTAGCGGAACCAGCACTTCCACGTAGTTGAGGGGGAAGAAGCCCGACTGGCCGTTGATCATGCCCTCGTACCAGTTTTCGTCTATCTGGTTGGTCAGGGTGATGATGTCGCCTTCCTTGAAGCCCAGCTCGCCGTCATTCTCGGGTTCGAAGTCGTAGAGAGCCTTGCAGCAGGGCTGGTCCAGGGGGGCTGCGGGGAGAGGCGGGGGGAGAGGTGAGCCGGACCCCCTGCACACCCCCTCCCTCAAGCCCCGGGCTCTGCCGACGCCGGGGATCCCTGCCGCTCGCGCTGGCGGATGCCGGGTCCGGACGCGGCGCGGGAGCATCGGCTCCGCTTGCCCAGCTGGTTCCACAGCCCGGCGCTGCTCTGCCCGGGAGCAGCCGGCCCTTCGCTTTGCCCCCACGACAGTAAACCATTCACCCAGTTTAAATTCCTCCCTGGCTGCTCGCTCCCTAGCTCCTCTGCCATCTTGCTCCAACCACGTCCTTCGCGGGCTTCTCCCCAAGCAGGCGCCCAGCCCCAGCGCCCGTGCTGCCCGCTCCTGCCCGCACTTCCCCCGCGCTCAGCTAAACCCCGGCCTAAACCAGGTTATGGAAGCCACGTTCTCCCTGCCGAGGCGCGAGGAGCCGCGGTGGAGCTCCTCGATGATGGGGTTGGCCATCAGTCCGCGGCGGAGGAGGACCCCAGGGGTGACCCCGAGCGTGAGGGAGAGGACTGCGACCGCCTCCCCGGGCACAGGGCTTCAAACCAAACAGCAGCTCGGCGACGTGTCCCTCAAAAACGGGGAGAAAGCCAGAGTCTCCTTCCCACATCTCAGCTCCATCAGACCTTTTGACTGCAAAGGGTTTTTTTTTTTTACAGCAGGGAAAGTGCTGCCTGCGCTGCCTTTGCACGAAGGTTTCGGGGTGGGCAGGCGCTCGGCCCCGCTCCCCTCCCTCTGCGCTAGAGCTCTGCGGCCAGCGCAGGGGAACGGCACCAACGGCAGCCAGCTCGTCCGCTCTGCTGAACACCCGCAGCGAGAGAGGACCCGGCATCAGAAGAGAACGCGGAAAACACCGAAAGCGGCAGCCAAGCAGGTTCACGTTTTCCAGACAGCTTCCCGAAACACCCCGCTGGTCCCACCACCACAGCACTTCCCCCACAGCAGGCTCCTCAAGCCCTCCTGCCCCGCTGCTCACCAGCACGAGCTCTCCCCTCCATGACAGCTCCAAGCCCCAGCCCCAGCCTGGCCTCGGGACCCCCACGAGACCGCAAAGGGACCCCAACGGGACCCTTCAGCAGAACGCCAACCTGCAGACCCCACGGTCACAACCCACTCGTGGCTCCTCGCTGCCCGGTGGGACCACAGGCACGCCGAGGGTCTACCTGCTCCCCCAGCCTCCAGCAGTGGGGTACGGGGGGGGCAGCACGAGCAGGAGTGGGGTGCTTGTGACGAGAACGGGGTAACCCTCGAGTTGTCTGATACCTCGTGGAAGACCATCTGATGCCTGTGGCCTCAAGCGGGCCGTGCCTGCATGATGACAGCTGCTACAGCTCCTCCGGGTGAGCAAAGGCCCCAGCTTTGAGGGCATCAATACCAATCTAGCGTGGCTGGTTTAATTTGGGGCTTAGCTCAAGGCTCAGCTCAGCTCAGGCGTTCGGCTGGCCAGGCTCAGCGCGGAGGTATTAAGCGGCTCCAAGCAGCAGCGTCACGGAAGGAGGAGCGAGGAGGGATGGGGAGAGATGGTCACACATCATGCAGTGCGGAGGGAGGAAACTCACGGATACTCCTGACGGAGGCCCGGGACGGCTTGTCGGATCGGAAAGAGGAGGAAGCTGCTTCCAAACAAAAAGAGACATGCTTAAAACAACGTGAACTGGAGAGAGGGAGAGGCAGGGCTCGAAGGGAGGATCTGTTAGGAGGAACAGCACGGCCCACATGCTGTGTTAGAAACCCGCCTGCCTCGCTGGGACCAGGGAGGGACGAATGCAGCATGATGGAGGACAGGGAGGGAGTGAGAGATGCTTCATTTTCCCTGTCCGCCACTGACTGGGCACTACAGGTGAGCAGCCCGGGCTGGAGACCCTGCTGGGATGTCCCCAAAGCCAATATAATGAAAGCTGCTGGGCCCCAAGAGAAAACAGCCCGAGTCTAGAGGCATTTCTGGCATTTTTCAGAGCCACCGGCTCGCTCAGGCACATCCAGCGTCCCAGAAACATCGTTTCCAGGCAGAGTAGTTCCCCTCCATCCTCAGGACGCTGCTCCGGAGGCACTTGTGCGTGCACACACACACACACACACACACACGGGACATCTTACCCGAGACTTTGGGGGTAGGATTGCAAGAGAACCCCCCGTTAGACTGGTCAGTCTCTCCAAAGTCGTATGTCTCCCTGGGTTTGGGCTTGTACTCCCTCTTGGGACGCGAGGAGGCCTCCCTCATTCTGGAAGGAGGAAAAGAAACGTGGATAAAATGAAATATGAAAGAGAATACAGTGAGATCAACGTGGTATTTATCCTCCTCGGTGGCCAGGCAGGGGAGCGCACGGGTTTGCAGACAAGAATCTGCACAGCCCTCTGTGCTGGGGGTTGTGAAGCTGGATCTCGTCCAGGGTTTGGGCCCTGGCCCTCAGGCTTTGCTGCGGAGGTGTCTCGGGCACTTCAGGCCAGCAGAGGACACTCGCGCTGCAGCCTGGAAGCTCAGGCTTGGCAGGATCCTCCCAGCTCCTCCGAACTCCAACCAAGCGCACCCACTCAGCAGTTTCTTTTAGGAGGAAAGAGCAGCATCGCCAAACCGCCCCCAGAAGCGGAGACGCTGCCCTGGCTCTGTCCAAGCCACCTTGCGCCAGGCTGAAGAAGGCATCTCCCGGCTCCGCAGGGAAGCCCCAGACGTAACGAAGCCACCTCTCCTTCCTTGGCCAGGGGCTGCGGAGATGCTTGCTCAGGTGTGACAGAGCAGCAGGAAGAACGACCGTGCAAGTCATGGCAGTCACGCGAACCAGCTTGCTCGGTATTTCGACAGCACCTCTGTGTTTCTTGGCACCCCCAGCAGCAACGGCACGTGGCCCGGGGCAGCTGAGGAGGTCAAGCACTCGAGGAGGGACAGGGAGAGCAGCAAGACCAGGCAGCTCTGTGGCTCTCCCGGCTCCTGCATGCCCGTCACCCATCTGCCTTTCACCAACTCACGTGGCTCAAAACCCCAGAACACGCGCGGCAGCGTCACATCTGCGGCAGGGTCTCCCCGGAGACTGCCCCGGGAAGAGAAGGGAGAGATGGAAAACGCGGGCTCTGGCAGAGGGTGCCTGCCTTCAAGGTGCTGTAGGTGCTCCTCCACTGCCCCGTGGCCATCACATCAGCCCCACCATGCTGCATTCACTTCCCGGTCTTCAGAGCAACTGGGAGCCCTTGGCACGGACCTTTCCAGGCCACAGCCACAGCCAACGTGCAGGTACCCTCCTTAGCCACAACCAAAGCTAATGGCACAGAGACTCCAGGCTAGGCAGACCCAGGTGACACAGGGTGACAAGCATGGCCAGCTCATGACATCTGAGCTGTCTGCTCCAACAGCACGATCCAGCCCGACTCTGGGTCTGGCCAAACGGCCCTGCTTGGGGACACTCCCATGCTCAACGCCCACAGTGTAAGGAGCTGCGAGCCCCGGCAGGAAGGGGGTTTCACCTCTCTTCCCCACCCCTGCCAAACTCAAGCCTGCTGTAGGTGACCCTGCTTCAGCAGGGGGTTGGACTATCTAGACCCACAGAGGTCCCTTCCAACCCCGACCATTCTGTGACTCTGTGATTCTACCCCAGGCTCCCCGGGAGCAGCGCACCCCGGTTCGGGCAGGGCTCAGCCCAGCAGAGAGCAGTCGCCCACGGCGCGAGCACAGAGGCTTCGTTTCAGAACGTGCCCGTCACTGAAAGAGGGTTGTGCAGCTGGCATCGCTCCCTCCAACCTGGAGAAGGGCTGGATCGAAGCTCCAGTGACTCCAAGAAGCGGCTTTAACAGCAGGGGAGAGATTTAGAGGGAGAGTCGGGTATTTACAGCCAAGTACCGCAGGGACAGCTCGTGGCTGTGAAAACGGAGCGTGCCTCCAGCACCCTGGGACTCACCTGCGTTTGAGTTTCTCCGCAAGCTCGTCCAGGATCTGCACTGCCTGCCTGTGGTAGTCCAGCTGGGCATCCACCAAGGCTGAGAGCTGGCTCACCTGCTCAATCTGCAAGAATCACACCGAGGTGGGATGAACGGCTCTCCCCAGCTCACATGAGACTCCCTTGTTGGATGTGAGGACCAGACTGGGGAACGTGTATGAAGGGCAACTTCCCCGGGGAGATAAGGAGAAGGTTTGGGATTGCAGACACCAGAGGTCAGGTGCTGGCTGAGACTCAGCAGGACAGAGGACTCCTCCTACCACTCTCTGGGCTTCACTAGCTGTTCAGTTCCTTCCCAAGTCAGCCGCGTTACCCACCCAAACTCAGCCCCAGCAGCACGCTGAGAAGTGACCTGCACTGGTAGAAGCCACAGCCTCTGCTCTGGGCAAGAGCTGGATCAGGAAGAGCGGCTACTGATAGAGTAAGGGGCCTGCCAAGCTGTGTGCTGGGCACTCAGATCTGGGTGTCCAGAGAGCAAAACCACACTTGCAAAAAATGAGAGCAGAAATCAGTGTCTAACTTCTGCGTCCCTCGAGAGATCCCACCCTCGCGCAGACAGAAACACGGCAGCGCTCCCCCGTGCACTCACATCAGTTTCGAGGAGGTTGTGCATACTGGTCTCCGCTACTTCCTTGGACTCTTCAAATTTCTCCATGGCCTGTCGAAGTTCCTCATCGGGGATTTTGCCCTGTCGTTTCTTCTTGTAGTCAAAGTCCAAGCGTCTGCCTTCCAGCTTCTTGAGATGGTGCTGGGAAGAGGATGGTTATGAACAGTAAAGGAAAAGAAGGAAAACCCAGGGACTGGGAGCAGCCAAGCTCTGCTGCTGGGAAGGCAGCTCTAGTTACAGGCCAAGTTCGTCCGTCTTGGAAACCTGATCTCAGAGCACGCTTCTGCAGCTCCCACCTCTGTTCAGACTGCAGAGAGGCTCCAGGGTGACGGGGAGCTGCAAGGCAGGACTGCTGCGAGGGGACCGGGAGGAGTGGACCATCCAAACTCCATTTGGCAAGGACGACTGCTGTGGCTGCGGGGGCTTTTTACTGAGTAACAACCCGCAGCAAATCGGCATGACGATGTGATTTCACCCCCTTCGAGCTGAGAGCTGGAGGAAAACACTGCAGGGAGCAGCCTGGGTCTGCTCCGCATGCAAGCCTTTCGGGACGATGAAGAGTTGGCCCGCTACTTCCAGCCTCCCTGGAGCAACAGGGATCTCTGGAGATCAGGAATTGGCATCCAGGCTCCGGGCACTGCACCCCCTTAGGGCAGGACTGTCTAACTTAGCTCTACGGCAGCCCGCAGAGTTGGAGTAAAGGTAAGTACTGAAACGGTAGTTGGTGGTGGTTTCATCTGGGACACCACTGCAAGTGAAAACCCGCTCGAGTGAGCTGCCTTGTGAACTACAGGTTGGGATGGATCCTGTTACAAAGCCTGGCCGTGCTGCGCACAGACTTGTCTCCATGGTAGCACACGGGAGCTGCCAAGCTCCGTGTCTCCCCAGCGAGACACCAAAGAGACTTCTCGAGGTGCTGCCTGACAGACCTAGAGGGAAGCTTGCTCATAGCTTGAAAGTTGTGTTGTAGGATCCAGGCCACTAACAGGACAGAGCCAACAGCTGGAAGGAACGCTGTGCGGTGTAAGGCCAGGCAGCCCCAACGTAACACGGCTGGGAGTCACAGCACAGAGAACCACATTCAGCAAGCCCAGAAGGCGTGTCGGGACGTACTCCCACAGCATCCTCCATAACGCACTGTAAATGAAGAACCTTTCAAACCTGCATCCAGCCTTATGAGCTGCTCGGGAGCAGTCGCAGCAGCGGTGCTGAGCAGGGAGGAAATACTGGTGAACGTGGGGAGAGAAAGCACATGAAGTGCAGGAGAACAGACCTGGTACCTATGTGAGTCCTCGGTTCCCACCACGATAGAGCAAGCAGTTACATGCACTGATAGCCAGGAGAGGCCAGAAACAGAAGAGATGAGGAGAGAAAAACATCGAGGTGTTTACCTGGATCTCTTTCAGGTCTTTGTCACACAGGTTCTGGAGGGGATCAATAAAATTTTGTTTGACTTCAATATCCAGTGAGTCCTTCACTTCAGCCAACCGCTTCATAGATTCGCCAGCATCAAGAAGCGCATCGCCTTCGAGTGAGAAAAGGAAGGGAAGAGGAAGGGAGAAAGGAGAAGGGGCCAGCCAGTTAAACAGAGCCGAAGTCTGTGGCGGCTGCATGCAGAGCCATTCTGCCAAGACACCAGCGTGTGCAAGCTCCGTCCCCCGTCCACATCTCTACCCGGAGCAAATCTCCGAGCCTGGCACGGAGCGAGCGGCGCCCGGCGTGAGAGCAGGCAACCGCCTGTTGGTACGGACTCCACACCAGACGCTTCACTAACAGGCCTCATTTTTTCCTCTCTGAAAAACAGGAACAATCTCTACCAACTACACAGAGGAAGGAAAAGGTGAAAATATTTTTAAAAGTAGTATTTCTAAACTCCCTGTTAGCTCAGGGAGCCGCTGAGCTGCTAACTGGCCATGCGGTGTTTTATCCTGGCTCTGCTCCTTGGCCACTGCTGGCAAGAGAAGCCCGGGGCACAGGTGCGTTCGGTCTGATCCAGCCTGGCCATCCTTTTGTTCAGACAATTTTAAGCCCAGAGTGCTCTGACCAACTTTTCAAGTTTCCCCAGATGTTGGCAGCAAACCTGCAGCCTTTAACTCATTTTAGACACTACCTCTACTGGGCCAACCTCACCCCTTCTCCTCCCCTCTGAATCAGAGAGCTCCAAGTTGCTTCTTGAAACCTGTTTCATTCCATGCTTTTCTAAGGCTCCTGCCACAGCGATGGCTAAGCCAGACTTGCAGCAAAGCATTTTTAGTCTTGGCCTTTTATTCCAGTGGAAGCCATTTATAGCTTAAATTCTTCCTGTGCAGCTTTGGCAAACCAACCGTTTCAGCACTACATTAGCACAGGAGAATACACAAGTGAAACAGAGGGTAAAGTGAAAACATCTCTCTGCTGTCCAGCTGGAAAAATACATACACAAGAAGAGTTATTTCCATTGTGATAACGCCAGATAACCTGTCCTAGGGAGGGATGCAGTACTAACACAGAAATTTATCAAGTTAAGTGTTCCTTTAAAGAGAGGCTATTAAAGGAAATCGGGTTCGGTGTGTTCTAAAAACTTCCTTCCCCCTTGCTCTCTGTAACAGCCCTGGTTCCTGCAAGCCAAGAGAGATGCAGGGCTTGGAGCTGGCCAGAGACACTCTCGAGAATCCCTCGTCACTCCCACAAAGCAGCCAGAGCTTTTTAATTTTCCTGAGGCGAGAAGGCTCCTCCCTGTGCTGGAAGCCACTGGACAGCTGTGTACTGTACCAGGTCTGTCACGCGCGCAGGCTGATGTTTTAGTGGATTAAAACTGATGTCACCAAAAGGCTTCACCCCCCTCCTCCCTGCGAGTCACACGTGGCTATGAGAAACCGCCACGCAAAACGATTTCTTGGCTGCAGCCTCCCTGTAGCAGAGCTCTAGCTGGAAGCCGCACCGTAAAACTCCCATCTCACTCAATCTCGTTTCCACGTCACCGTTGTTCAGTTTAGAAGCAAGGAAGCATTTTTTTTCTACTTGTAAATTTATCTCAGTGTTTAATAAGAAAGCATTAAGAGGTGGGTTTTCACATAATGCCAGGACACTTGGGCTCTGCTCACCCTTCCCTGACGCCCTGGGTGGACGCCTTCAAACCTCTTTTAAGAGCCCCCCTGTACTGTTAGGTGACGCAAAGGGTCACGCAGCCCTTCCAGAATTTCGAATAACAGCTTGGAAATCTGGCAGCAGCCTTCGCCACCTCATCCGCACGCTCCTAGGGGAGCCAGCCCGACGGGGCACTCACCGAAGTTGGAGTCCTCGCCCAGCTCCTTGCCGTACCGGATCATGCTCTCCCCCAGCAGCCCTTCCGACTGCGGGTAGCCGGGGTTCTTCACCTGCCCGCGGATCTTCGACATCGTGTTGAGCATGGTTAGCTTGGCTCTGGAAGCTGGCACAGAAACAGCCACAGCCGTGTTTGCAATTACTTGGACTTGCCAGCAGCTGCTGGCCACTGCCAAATTTCTTTTTTTTTTTTTAAGCTACACCCGAAGCCAAGAAGCTCTATTGTCTTCATCTACCAGAAATATCACTCGCTGCAAAAAGAGAAGTTTCTTTTCCAAGACAGCAAGCAAAAATAGTTCCCCACACTTCGCCAGTGAAGGCCAGAGGAGTTTCCCCAGCCCTCCCATAGTCCCTGGAGTGCTCTCTGGACGAGCTGCCTGCAAGCACGCACGACAGCAGGCTCCAGAGATGATGCCTACAAAGCCAGCCACTCTTCCCAGCCCCGAGACGTCACTTTTTCTGGACATCCCCCCAGAAAAGGGTCCCCTTCAGGGCCTCTCTAGGTCCAAGGCGAAAGACGTGTCTGTTCTTTCACTGTTCAACAGCAACAGCAGCATCTTGCAGCCCAGGAACACAGCACAGGGGAAGAGGGGTGTCTGGATCTTCACCCGCGTCGCCTGATCTCGAACGTGGGCTGGTGACCAATATCTCAGGGCCAAAGAGGTTCTCTCTGACTCTCTCTGCCCCTTCTGTCTCCTTCCTGGCAAACTCAGGGGCAGAGGGAAGGAGACAGGAGAGGTCCGGGCACTCACCGGGGTTCGGCTGGAGGTACTCTATTGTTCTGGTCAGTACTTCTGTAACTGCCTTGCTGGTCAGGTCCACTTTCTGTAGGAAAGACAAGATGGCCCGCAGCAGTGAAGATCAGACCAGGGCTTTGCCAAGGTCACAGAAGAGTTATATGGCCAATTTTAGGGAGTTCTCTTGTTCCCTACTCACTTTTTCCATTTCCTTGAAGTCATCGTCTAGCTTGGTCCCTTCGGCCCCTCCGACCTTCTCGCTGACCAGCTGCAGAAAAAGAACAAGGGAGGAGGAATCAGGCACAGCAGCAACTGCTAAAAGCTCCTTACACCTCAGGCAGTAAGTCCCTGGGGCAGAGAGGGAAGAGGAGTGGTCCAGACAGCATCTGCGAGAGAAAGGAGGTGACAGGAACAGCCCAAAGCACATCAAAAAGACTCTTTGCAAATGCTGCCCCACTAAAAATACAAGCATCTCCTACCCTCCCAAAGGACAGCTCAGTCAAGATATTCCTCACCCAGCAGAAGCTACACAGCTCCTTAAATCACACCACACGGCTCCAACTCCACGCCTGCTGGAAAAAGCAAGCAGCAGAACTGTCTCTCGACTCCATTTTGAGCCAAGGCTTCAGCTTCACACGTGGCAAAATGCAAGTAAACAGGGAGTGAACACACTCTGCTGATGGCAGCCAGGACAAGGGCAGAGTCTGGAGAGAGCAGAGACCTCCCAGAGCCCTCAACCATCGCTCCCAGGGCAACTGCTGGAGGACCTCAGCATCTGGGACACGGGGCTTTGAACTCTTTGTCAGCGGAGAATAGACCTGCGGAAGCTACGGTAAAGTTTTCAAATCCATTTATCAAAGCGTCTCTGACGCCTGTTCTAAAACTAGCGAAAAGGTGAGATGTTTGACGAGCTGCGAAGACAGGGCTGCTTTTGGCTATTTGCATGCAGGGCTTATCAGCTTGCTTCCAAATATTGCTTGGTCTGAGAAAGGACCCCTGCTCCCTAAACCTCTCCATTCAGCTGCCTGAGCTGAAGGATAATAACTGCCTTATTAAATCCACCTAAAAGTGCCCTTCCCTGCAGCCCAAACGGAGAGGAAAATTTCCTTCCCAGCCCCATGCTGGTGTGGCAAAGCAAGCGGCAGTGCCTGGGGATGCGGGACATAGGGATGGGCCAAAATTAGTGATTATCTTGCCACAAACTGGTCCAAACGGACAGCAAATTACCTACACAGACATCAAAAGTGGTCTAGGAAACAGGCGCTGACTCCCAGGCACTTCACGCCTGCCGCAGGGTACTGCCAGGATTTCTGCTGTTTGTAGTCAGAACTCCAGCTCTGGACGAACAATACAGGTTTGTTTACTTCAACATCAAATATCTGATTTTATCAAGTCTTTCTTCCTCTAGAACCCTCCTGCTCCCACAGGGATTCAAAACGGTTCCTTGCTTTTTTGAGGAAGAGCCGGTGGGGGGGAGAAACGAACCCTTTAGGTAACCACCGAGCTCCAACAGCACTCGGAGACCCCAACCGCAGCCGCTCTGCCCTGTGCGTGTGCACCCACCACACCATGCTCAGCCCCCAAAAATCAAGTTACCAAGCAGGACATTCAGAAGAAATGCTTGTTGTTACAGAGAAGAACAAGATCTTCAGCGTTTCAGCAAAATCCCACCTCCAGAATCCGAATATAATCCAAAATAATGTGCATATTCACAGACCCTCCGTACGCCGAGAGCCAGGCTCTGGTGCTGCGCACAAACGTCGCCGCTCAGAGCACAGCCACGGCTGAGAAGCTTCTTGCATCTCACTGGGGAGACATCTGCAAGCGTTCAGAGCTGCCAAGGCAGCGCAGACATTGCGGAGGAGAAGCTGGGAAGCATGGAGGACTCTTCTAACCGACCGCTCAGCACGGAGCCGCATGGCATCAATCACTGCAGGGCCAAAATGAGAGTTCAGCGAGGCTGACCAAGGAGGCAAAAGCCTCTCGGGGCCTCGCTGCACCAAGGGAAGCCTTCTTTAACTCTTTCAGAGGAAGCACAGTTCAGCAGAGGACCCGACACGCCAGAGAAAGAGGGACTGCTGTAGTCCACCCTTGGCATTTAGACACCGGGGGAAAGCAAAGGGTTGCTGCTCTCCTGCTTCGCCCACCTCAGCTCTGGATTTCGTTCTCCTGCTTAACCCTCAGACCAGGTCTTCACAGGTCCGCAGGACCCAGCAAGAGCGTGCCGTGTCCGGCGAGCAGATGGGAGAGGCTGGAAGGGACATTGCCACCCCTCAGCTGTGATCCGCAACCAATCCGAGCGTGATTTCGTGCTTTTTTTGGACGCCTGCTCCGTGCTTGGGGTGCCAGCACCCTGGCAAGCCGGCTCCGAGCTGGGGAGCTGCACGTTCCTCTCCAGACACACTGAGTCTGGGAGAAGAAAAAACCTCATGAAGCAGTTGCTCTGCCTGCCAGGGCAAGCTCAGCAGAGCAAAACTCGCTCCCAGCTGCCATCGTCAGGCCCCTGCCAAAAGTCCCGCAGAAAGGGGCTGCCGCACGCCCCGGCACGGCACGGATCACTTTCGCAATGGTCGCACCTCCGGAAACCTCCTTTATTTGTTAATACACCTGGGAAGGGTACAATTATCCCAAGCAATTCCAGTCCCACTTTTCTCCACCCACCCACCCACGGATTTCCAGCCCAGAAAGCTGCAAATAACCCCTCTGGCAGGGAGCTCTGCTGTCATCAGGGACTGCATGCCATGTCAAAGGCACTGATCACCACAGTGATTCTGGAGGCTTAACACCTCCCAGAGAGCTGAGATGTGAAGGAGGGGAAAAAAACCACCCAAAACCTCGCCTGCAGACTAATTTAATCCTCCTTTTGACGTCCAAGAAATACTACTGGTGCCCTGCTGTGAAGGAATAATAAGATTGAGGCTCTCTCCCTGCTGGCTCTAATTAAACTGGGAGGCTTCAGCATGGGAGGAAAGAAGGAGGGACCGCGTGCCATCCGCGCCAGCTCCATCCCTATCCCCACGCTCCAAAATCTGTCAGGCAGGGAGACGAACCAATGCAGATTCCCCCACGGCGGTAGCCGGGACACGAGCCAGGAGCAGCCCTCGCGGGCTCCGTGTTTAACCTGGAGCTTCGCGACGCGACCGGCAGCCAAGTTCCCAAGCGCCGCAGCGTGCATCCCACCGCGCCGCCGGCGAAGAGCCTGCGCAGGCTGGCGAGCAGGAGGCTGCTTTCTGGAGGGAGCATGAGGTTCACCAGGAAGCTCGCCCTTCGCTTGCGGAATGGGAGAGGAAGGAAGCATCCACGCGTTGCTTGTCGCATCCAGCTTGGCTTAAGTGCACTGTAAGGTGGTCGGTGAAACGCTGCTGGCGCAACGTCCCGGCACAGCTGCCTCCAGGGAGTGGTTTGGGGACTCTTTTGAGGATGTGGTGACAATTATTCTGCACTTTTATTTTTTGAGCAGCTGGGAGAAGATTTGGATAAGCCCGTCTTGCCCTGGTTGGGGACATAAGCAGGTAGAGGGAGGGGATTCTGCCCATTTACTCCGCTCTTCTGAGACCCCACCTGGAGTCCTGCGTCCAGCTCTGGAGCCCCCAACATAAGAAGGACAGGGATTTGTTGGAGCGGGGCCAGAGGAGGCCACGAAGATGATCTGAGGACTGGAGCACCTCTCCTATGAGGACAGGTTGAGGGAGTTGGGGCTGTTCAGCCTGGAGAAGAGAAGGCTCCGGGGTGACCTTAGAGCAGCTGCCAGTGCCTGGAGGGGCCAACAGGAAGGATGGAGAGGGGCTTTTCACAAGGGTGTGTAGTGATAGGACAA
>Ga0065711_1011328_pt1 | contig 14192 bp, 6 predicted proteins | sample Hoacrofraction12_FD_59098 | JGI IMG/M metagenome (GOLD analysis project Ga0065711, IMG submission 59098) | Hoatzin crop microbial communities from Cojedes, Venezuela - Epithelial fraction 12 v2 (version 2) | ecosystem: Host-associated > Birds > Digestive system > Esophagus > Crop | place...
CAACCCTCCTGCTGAAGCAGGGTCACCTACAGTAGGCTGCACAGGACCTTGTCCAGGCGGGTCTTGAATATCTCCAGAGAAGGAGACTCCACAACCTCCCTGGGCAGCCTGGGCCAGTGCTGAAGCAGCTGATTTATTTATCTGGCTTCATCCTAGGTCTGGGAAGAGGAGCAAGGATGGTCGGAATGACTGTGGCTGAAGAGACTTCTGTCTTTTGTTATTCCATTTGCTATAGCAGTGGTTATAACTCTGGTGATTAAGCCTCTAGCATAATGCTTGATGTTAGGTGGTATGAACTACGACCTTCACATAGAAGGGGTTTTTGTACTCAGAAATACCCCATCCTCCGGTTGGTGCACTGCCAGTTTTGTTCCAAACAGGCAAAGGTGGCGAATGAACCATCTCAACATCATGAGAAGCTGGAGGAATAGCCACACTCCAGATACCAGTGTAAAACGCGGGCAGAAGTGTCAGAGGTGCTGCATAGTGAGTCCTGGGGCAAAGCACCCACCGTCCCTGCAGGGAGCTGGAAGGACACACGTGTACTTTGCTCACTTCATGCTCCTACATGCAAAAGCTCCGGTCAGCAAACTCCTGCCCGCAGCGATCTCCTGGGGCTGTGCTGAAACAAGAAGTCACCTTACCCACCAACTTCAGTCCTGCAACAACAGTTTTTCCTTTCTCGTTCCAAACTGGCTTCGAAGCACTCCTTCAATTTTCAATATAAAGCATCGTCATCGCTGGCTGCATGACTGTGACCTACAGCGAGATAAAAGCAATAAGCCTTTCTCCACACCACCTCTCTCATTGACTCCTCTAGTGTCTGAGTTGGATATTTTGTAACCCTGCCCAATTAATTTTGTGCTCCGTGGCTTTTCTGAACACAATGTCTTAAAAAAGATCTGCTGAGAAATTAATTAACTTTACAATGCTGTTGGACTTACTCCAGCCAAATTATTACATTTCTATAGCGCTAAAAATAAAGAAAAGCACTGTATAATTGAAACAACCCACACACAGAGCAAGATTTCTCTCTGAGAATCTGTATGGAAACCAAATGCTGGTTAATCTAGACCATGCACTACAGTGTTTCACATGATTAATACATAATATGAAAAGTTACGTATTTTCAAATAGATTCCCCGCAGGTAATAAATTGTATGTCAGAGCTGCATGTTTGACAGTTGACACTATTATACATTTAATCTGTAAATGCAAAATGACAATTTTCAAGCTATAGCACAACTGCAGCATTTTGACAGCGCTTGGGCCAGTGATTTCTCTCCAATTCATTTATGCCTTTTGCCTATGAGCTACAAAACACCTAAGTGCAGAGACTAGAGCATTTCTTTTTCATCTCTCATCTCTGCAAATCCTTCCCCCTCCCTCGAATGCTCTCTCATGTCAGATGGCAGAGCTCGCAGTTAACCCTTTGTGGGAACCTATCTCCCTGCAGCACCCTTCCAAGCCGATACCTCTCATGTCTGCATAACCAGCACCTATTTAATTTCTTTGGCTTAGTTAGTCAAACTATCTTATAATGTCATAGGATTTCTGGCTTAGAACTCCAAAGGAGTTTAAGGAAGTTAGGATCTCATATCTTATTAAAATAAACACTATAGGAATGCCTGATGTCTCCAGCCTTTTTTTTAGTGTGCCTCTATACCCATTAGGACATTCACTCTGCCACACAGCGTATCAGAGAGGCCATTTCCCTTGAACAGATAGTTAGCGTAATGACAGATTGCACTCTATCAAAGGATCTCTTGTAAAGAGATATAACATGAAAGAAAAGTCATTTTCTCTGGGCTGCTATTCTTTTTGCCAGGTAGGTGGGTGAAAATTGGCGAAATCATCCCAATATGTGGATGAAGTGTTCATTTTTTAAGCCAGGAAAATACCACTCAATAGAAAACAGAACTATCTGCTTTGCATTTCTGACTTTCCTGCCTCATTGCTTCTAGATTAACTAACAGTGAACCTGTAACTGATACGTATTTTTCCTGTTCTAACAGTATAGTCAAAAGATTGGTTTTTTAATCTAATACCCTACATGACTGATAATTCATTAATCCCTGCATCTTCCTTTACTAATTACTCCCAGATTATATTAAAAATCATTTACAACCATTTTTTAGTCATTAAGATCATCTCTGTCCGAGCATTGCATATTTTGTCACTGCCTCCTCACCTTTTCTTAACCATCATGATGTCTGTCCCTGAACTTTTTTCCTTGACCGCGGGGAATCCAGCAGATGAACGATTTCCAGGTTTTGTCACTGTTTCCCTCTTCAGGTTTGTATTCTCCCTGAGTTAGGCTGGCTGCCGTTACAAGCTCCGGGGAAGCAGCTCGCTAACAGTGCTGAGTAGACATCTTGCTGCTCAGTGTCGTGCTCTGTTTGCACGAAGAAAATGCAGCAAGACCACAGCTATCGCTTCCCAAGTGCATACTTACTTCCAAGTCAGTGATAAATGTATTTCAACCCCACCAACTCTACTGGGTCTGCAGCCTAGATTGACCCATTCCAGCACAGAATTGCAGTTGTTTTTTAAGTACTTGTTATGGTCTACATGGAATGAAGCAAATTGTTCCATATCAAAGGCCTCACATGCCAGATCTGTTTTTTCTCCAGTATGTGGTGAGGAGAAGCTTAGGAAGTCATCCTTTGCTACTGTAACACCTAAAGGTTTGCCTAGTATTTTTACTTCTGTCTGTCAGAGCCTTAGTCCCTAAATTTCAGGGTGTTCTCATTATGAATAGTTTGCAGCTAGAAAAGTGATGGTGTTTCTGGATGTCTAACCCAGACAGCCTCTACTCTTGATATGGGGGAAGCCTAATGTTCTATAAAAATCTCTGCCTTTCAATAGCCGCTTGGCTCCTTGCTTATCTACAGTATTTGCTGCCCTCTTGCTAAAGGGTCAGAATGGATTTTTAAGTCATTTGTGTAAGTATTTCTCTCTTTCTGCTTCCTTTCTGTGCTTAGGAAGCCTGCAGGTCACTGGATTTGTGCTGAGCGGATTACAGATAGTCCAGTATGACCCGTCACCAAACGCATTTCCTGTGCTCAAGATATTTCTTATTTTTCAGTGATGCCCTTCGTTCCAGGAAGAAACTGTTTGTCCATTTGCCTCCTGCCCACTGGGGAATGCCCCACTCCTTCTTCACAAGGAGTCCTCAGAGAGAAGCATGTTCCCTCCGCAGTTTTGGGTGCTTTTCTGAGCTCGTCTGCGTTCAGCTGAGCAACATCTTTCCCTTGCTTTTTCTGCTCCCTGTTGGACCTTTTGTCTAGTTGGTCCTTCATTACGCTGCTTTCAGCGATCTAACTCAGCACATAACAGCAATTTGGATCATTCACCTTCCAGCTTATCCTTGGCATTCTGCTGATTCTGGTGGTCTGCGTTTTGCTGCCCTGATTTCTCAATGTCACTGGCCTTTAGTGCCTCCCCTGTGAGAGCAGGAGCCGTAGTAAATGATCTAGGGATAGTTTGTGACATTTCACAAGGTAGTCTTTTGTTCTTCAAGACTTTAAAACTTAATCTCCAACACAAGATTGGTTTACAGGTGAACGGTTTCTTGTCTCTCAAGGCAAAAATCAGAATATTCCATACTTGATACAGAGCACAACAGAGAGGAGTTGCTTTCCATCCAGTCTTACTGAAACAGAACAAAAAAGAAGTGTGAAGTCTCCAGATTTCCTATGTGATCATTCCTGATGTTAGCAGTTTGCTGTTTCTGTTCCATCAACTTTTGCTTCTCTGAGCTTAATGCTCGCCTTTCCTTCCTCTTCATTTAAGGTTATCCAACAAGCTTACAGCTCGAGTTCCAGTGTGTCAGCCTGGCCACACACCTGCAACAAAGCTTTCAAAAATCAAAGCTGCTTTCCAAAAATCAATGATAACAGACCCAGAGGAACCGCTGGTTCAGTCCCCTCAAAGGCCCAAGGTCAGCGGTCTGCTCCAGAGAGAAAGCCCTGGAAGCGGTCAATCACCGCGGAGCTGCAGCCTGGCCTGAAGTCTGTTGTGCACTGCTCCTCTCTCAGACCTACCTCAGCATTCCTCCTAACTCACAGCAATATCTGCCTTTTATGAAATACCTTTCTTTAAGCCTCATTAAGTTCTTGTTTGCTTTCGGGTTTTGCTGGTGCATTGAAAATGGGTAGCAAGACTAGGGCTGATTTATGTGCGGGATAGACACAAAATGAAATATTTGGTCAAAGTGCAGTCAAAACAATAAAATTCTTTGTTAGAAGCAGCATAGGAAGGTAAAACATTCATTGAGAAGCTGAACACTGTTGAAGAGGGAGATACTACAGAGAAGAATGAGCTAAAATCATGCTGAATTAGATTTCTCTGGACTTCTAGAAACTGCTGTCTCTGGGTATCAGAAGCACCATCAGCTGCCTGTACGTCACCACAGAATGCAGGGCTCTCCCTGCCATACAACCCTGCCAAATCTTTAGGTTTTGTAGCAATAAGTCCTTAGTACATTACCACCTACTCACAGCTTGCAAGACTGCATATGTACAGTCCAAGGAGACAAAGTCTCATGGTAGCTTCTTATTTTGTGTCAAAGTAGGAGTTACAGCAAAAGAGAAGAAAGCTGCATGTGGTACTGCTGTATCTGTTACCATCTTCAAATAAACTACGAGAACTCTGTGAGAATTGAAAAGTGCTCTTGCAACAGATATTTCAATACAAAGAATAACATCCAGATGGCCTGGACTGAAACAAGTTCCCTTGGCTATTAGAGGAGGCTGGAATGGAAAATTAGAATTATGATGATGGAGGATGGACAAGTGGTGTAGGAGACAAAAAAAAAGAAAAGGCAAATTTTGAAGAAAATGTACCTGGTGATTCTGCAAACAGCTCAGGAGGGACAGTTTGGACCTCAACCCAATAGCCTGGCAGCACCAGCCCGTTCACCTCTTTGAGAGCAAAGGAAACCAGAGTCTGCTGAGAGCTGTTAATTAGATAGCCTTGCTATTTCCAAACAACTCAGCTAAACAATGCCTGTCAGATACCTGCCTTCCATATGAAAAGTAGTCTTTAACACAAATGTTATCAATGAACTTGTTTCAATCCATTTGACTATACCACAATTCTAAGGAATTTTACACATTTGCAAAGATGAATGATTCACACAATGAGAAATATCTACATCATGAAAAAACTTCCAAAAAGATGAGGAGGTGTCAAAGAATATATCTAAATGCCTTTATGCAGTCCCCTAGAGTCAGCAATCCTCCCAGAAGAGGTCAGGCTCAGAGGGTTCCCATCAGTTCTGGTTCTGCACAAATCTAGTTTAATGCCCAGCGCTGTGAATCACCACAAACTAACCCCAAGCTTGGTGTGTGGATGATGGAGAAAAAAGTGCTACTGCAGTCAAAATGCAGAAGGTGCTCTAATCTAATGGTACAGGTCCAAGTAGCCAGTGGTAGTTTGACTGGTACTCTAACCAGCATAACAATCCAGGTCATGCAGAGAAACTGGCAGTAAAATTAGGTAAAGTTGCAAATGCTCAAGTTTTCTTCTGTTACTGTAACCTCACCTTTCAATGAAATATGATAGGACTGAAATGACAACTGAAGTCATAACAAATTCTTGTGATGATACAGTCTGCAGAGAGAAAAGAGAACTCAGCTCTAGCCAATGCAGGTGCCATTGCGAGGTGATGTCACCGATGCATCTTCCTGAAACATCATTCCCTTTACCTGTGGGGACTTATTCAAACAGGTAGGATGCAAAGGCAGATAGGTATCCCGGTGCATTAGAAACGACATGTTCGGACTTCTTACGGAGAGGGAGCGTTGACTGCATGAACAGACAGGTAGTTGGCTCACTTGTCAGTTGAGAAATACACAGTACTTCCAAGGTACTGCTTTTTCGTTGCACGATTTGTAAGCTTGGAGCTTGNACTNTCCNGAGCAGGTGTGGTTAGAAAGGGCTTGTCAATAAACCCGCCACTTCACATGCACTATGCTGTGCATTTATTCTGTCAAATAGGCAAAAACCAGTCCTTCTTTTGTAAACATGCATATAGAAGTAGACAATAAGAAACAAGAAAGGGGAAGAGTTAAAATGGCTTCAACTTTCTATTCAGACAACAGAGACAATATTTTTCCTCTCCCAAGACAGGGCTTGAACACCCATTGCCTGAGACAGAATAAGCAACTGTCTCAATGCTTCCTTTTCCCAGAACCTCCTTAGAAAAAGAGAAGAGGTTACTCCAGTTTTCTGTCCTGCTCCTACTGTTTGGTCTTCACTTAAGCCCTGCTTCTCAGCAAATCTTCCTGTTTAGACTGGCATTTATCAGCTTTAATTAAGGGAATGTTAGGGGGAAAAGAAAGGAAAAAAGTCTAAAAGACATCTTTAGTGCTTTCTCTCCATTTCTCATCTGTTTTTGGCATTCATGAGGAGAGCAGACGTTGGGGTTTCGGTCTTTTGTATTTGAAAGATGCATTCTTTACGACCAAAGACAGAGCTCATGGTGCCATTAAAATAAATAATTTACACAAGCAACTCATGGGCAGAGACCAACCACAGTTCATTGAGTGAATAAATATTTAAAATATTTATTTTCACCAGTAAATCACTAATAGACAAATTGTAAAAATTCATCACCTTGGGTTGTTGGGGGAGTTCTTGCAAATCTTTTGTCTATCTCTATTTTAGAATCAGATCTGTCAGCAGCTCCCTGGGGTATTTCTGTTTCTTTGGATTTGCAATGGGAAACATCAACATGCGGAAAAAACTTTAATATACTGCTTGTTATACAGACCCCCTGAGTATAACGAGCAAGAGGGTCTTGCAATGCTGGGCTACTGTTCAGGCAAACTACCCATAAATTGGCAAGCAATTTGTTGGGCTGTCAAAAGACAAAGATGTCCAGCTGATCAAAGCTCCTCTGTTAAACTTCTAAATATCCGTTATTCTAAGCAATCAGAAAACTACTGGGAATGGACACGTAAAGACCCCTGTAAGCCAGGCTGCCCCCAAACTAAAATGAATTCAAATGAACATACTTGCAAATCTTCCACTTCTTGCATGGAAATAACATAGCCAAGCAAAAGGAGACTAAAAATAAACTACCACTGAGGACCAGTGCAACACAGAATCATTTTATAGCAGTACACCAAGCTATTTAGTCAGATAAATATGCTTAATTAGTTGTGCCAGAATCGGGGAGAAAACAATAGCTTTGTTGCTCATTTATTTTCTGAAAGAGTGTTATTGTGACCATGTTTAATTTTGTAGAAATTTCCTATTGTATATGCATTTTAGGTCTGATTCTCAAGAGGCAGGATTAATTACAATGCAACTTATGAGAATATCACTAGCTGAGTGTCTTTTACACAATTTCTAAGCATGCTGAAACACAGAAATACTTTGGGAAAAAAAAGATTGATTTTGAAAGTAGTTTCCGCTTTTACTTATACTGACTTGGAAGCAAAGATTTGGGGGAGTTTTTTTGCATATAACCACTGACATCAGGAGTCTGCCCAAACCAATTGTGATGTCCAATGTACCATTGTCTTTGAGTTTATCCAACTGTCCTGTGATCTGACATCGTTTCTTTACTATCATTTAAAAGGCTCGATGATGGAGCATGAGTGGGCATTGAATCAGAACCACAAAGATCATCCCTAAGCGTACAAAGTGGCTTCAAGACTTTTAAAAATTATCTCAGGAGAAGGAATGCAGAAAGAATCCAAGCACAACTGCTGCTATGCCCCAGGTCAACACTGGCCTTTGCAGAGTGGCACAAAAGAGAAGATGAAAGGCAGTCCACAGGGAGGCAAGATGGTAGGCTCCACATGGATGAAAGAAAAGCAGAAGAGGCTTGACTGCATGATTTTCCTGTGCTGTCATAGGCTAAAGCTCTAACAAAAGCCAAGGATTTATGCAAAAGTTGGTTTTTAACCACCTGTTTTAAAGTTTGTTATGAATAGGCTTCTTCTACGAATAGGACTGAAGATCTACTGGATAGGAGAAAAAAAAAGTACAGATGGAAAGCAGAAAATTGGGACCAGTAGGGGAAATTAGTACGTATCACAAAACATCTGCAGGACACATTTAAGAGAGTGAAAGGAAAAGCGATGCGGTAGTTCGGCCATGCAGAGCTTGGGCAGATACGTGCCATCCTTAGGACATCTTGCTTAAAGACACTTGGCTGTTCATTTCTGCAGTTGTGGCAAAACACACGGCAGAGCCCTCACTCTTCCTCCCCAGCTTTTTCCTCCACTGACTGTTACCCTTCCTATTGTGTAACAATGAAGTCTCATAATTATTGGTGCCAAGTGAGGCACCTCGTTAATCATTACCAACAATATGACAGAAACAAGGAGGGGAAGTGCTCTAAGCATATTCATACCGGCACAGCCTGACTTTCATCTCTCCCTCCCGTGGCACTGGCAATTGCTCCAGTGAGCAATGAAAACACAAAAAGAAGTGGGTTTAAGGTGACTTTGACTACACATAGGCTGAAATAAGTTCCTGGCACATAGGGAAGAGAGTTTCTGAAGAGTTTCCCCTACTAGTGGGAAGGAAAAGCAGACCTAGCTGTCTTCATGTCCCGCTTGATACACTGAAATTGGACCAGATTCATTTATCCAGTATTTGTCTTTCAATCCAGTGATCTTATGACACAACTGAAGGTCAGGATCTCATACCTTGCCGTGGACAGTCAGCAAGGTGAGCACTGGCCAGAACTGCAGTATGTGCCCACCAAATATCCCTCAACCAATGCCAAATCCCCGCTAAATTCAAAGGAGTGGGTGCAGGACTACACAGACCTCCTCTTGCCCAGAGAAGAGATGGTACAAAAGGAGCACTGGGTTTTCCCCTCATTGACAGGTTTATGGTATGGTGTCACCAAGACCAATAAGGCAAGAGAGATGGGACCTTGGCAGTGTTACACTCACTGCAAAACAGCGTGCAGCCAGCAAGCGCTTCCCTGCCACCACATCCAGAGGAGACCCGCAGTGGTCTTGAGCTTCATTTCTGTGATCTTCTCTTGACCTCCTGTTGGTGAGTGCTAGCTCGGGGTGCTCCTTGTATTTTCTGCACATCCGTCTTAGCATAACACTGAATCTGACTCCAGACCAGCACTGGGCTCTCGACAAGCAAAATGACTGGCCAGGTTTTGAAGATCCAGCAGGCATGAAGTTTTCTGAGGTTTGTTCCCTGAAATGGGTATGCCTGTTTTTCTTACTTTCCTTTAATCCCACTAAGTGACTATACACACACAGAAATTGCATCCAGCAAGCAGGACACTCCAATTTGCTTTGAATTTAGCCTGGGCAGGCAGTTATCCAGACTGCATCAGTCAAAGTAATGACAGCAAAGGAGATTAAAAAAGAAAGTAGGAGGAGGAGGATGACGCTCCAGGAGATGATAATTGAGAAACTATGAGAATGTTCATTGAGTTTGACAATTTCAGGCTAAAAGGCTTCTGTCCTAGCAGGTATTTTATCTCCCACTTAACCCTTCATGTCTCACCTCCCTGCCCAGTCCCACACCAACCATAGAGAGTTCCCATGTACCCAACACAGATCTATACAATGAGCTCTTTCCTACCCTGATGAGTCTTTCCAGGTGAGCAACTGCTGGTGACCCATGCAGGGGAAATCCACAGTTATCCATATGCCCAGTCCATCACGAGGCACCTAAAGCCACTTTGACCCAGACCCCCGACACACTTCTCCTAAGAGAATGGCCTAAGGTGAACCCATCCAGCACCAGCAGCTGAGTGTAAAAACCCTGGTGAAGCTTGGTGTGTGGAGACCTGTGGGGAGGATGTTTCTACTTGGTTTGAAGTCTTCTTGCTGTGCTGGCCTTAATTATCACTTTGTGGTTAGAGGCCTCTCTCTGAGACATGGGTCCCACATGGTGTGATGACTCTTCCTATGAAGAGTTAAGGTAAGAGGGAACTTTAATTCTTCCCTGGTTGCTGACGTCTTTCTTTGCTGCTCCTGCCCTCTTACACATAACCTTCCTCGTCTCTATTTTTTTGATGTATTGCTGAACCGCTTTGTAGCTAGAAGTCTTCAAGAGCAGAATATTTCAGATTGTACTGATGAACTCCAAATGCATCTGGGGTAGGATCTGATAAATACAATGATTAACAATTCTAATATATTCTGGAACAGTCAGTTCAGTGCACCCACCACGCGGCTATATCCAACATATACATCAACAACTCAGCTGGAGGGGGTTGGCATTTACAGCAAATCACTCAAGTCTGTACCTCTTGATTTCTCTGCTGCACTTTCAGCTGCAGAAGCACAGAGATTTCAAGGTGACAGGGAGCTGAGGTAATCTGAGCTGTGCATTGACTTCAATTACTAAGTAAACTGCAGAAATAACACAGAGAAACGAAAGCTGACTTTTATCTGTATGATTGCAAAATAGCCCTAAATAGATGGGTTAAACCATGTTCCAGTCTGCAGTGGAAAGCACACTTCTGTTGTTCTTGTACATGCAACCTGGGCCTTCATCCTGGTTCTTACTGGGTGTTATTAGGTCAGTCTACTCCTACAGTGAAGTTTCAGGATTAGACACTCTTCCAGCTGTTGGATTTATTCAGAGAAGTCTAGGGATGTGTTGATTTGAGTGGAAGGGGTGATTTGTCCTGAAGAAGTGCTGCAAATGAGGAAAATAAGCCCAATGCGGGTACACTCAGAGAAGGAAGTCTCAACAATTTCTGTGCACCAGTGATCCTTGATGAAAAATCTCAGCTCCCAGATAAGCCTTAGAAACAAATCTGTACACCGAAATTGTTTAGGGTCTGATCCAGCAGGGCCAGAATTCAGCAGCAAGCGTCCTTCTACATGCATAAGTTGTAGATCAGGGACTCTGTGCTAGACTTTTAGTCTGTGATACAGCTCAGTAACTTTATAATCCAGGAGACTGTCATGTTAAATTTTGAAATTACTTGATTACCCAAGAGACCCTTCTAGCCTTATGATGTTATCCTTCCCGTTCAGGGACAATGGACCTTCCCAACAAGCTTCCCTGACCTAGGAGTGGTTCTGATTTGAGCCAGCTTTAACACATAATTGTTAAATTGAGCAGGCGGTTGACTTACTATATTCAGGGTTGGCTTCCCTACATCAATTATTTTAAAGATCACTATCTCCAAATTTTGCTTCCATAGCTATCTCTTTAATATGATTCTCCTGCAGAAAAAAACAAGCATCAGCAAATGGAATCTGGCAAGAAATGAATCAAATAAACTTAAAATAGTGTCATGGTGCCTATATTAAATTTCATTTGACTGAAGCTGTGCATCTGAGAACCCTACTGTTTGTAGCTAGAAGAGAAAAGAATTGATGACATCAGCAATTTACCTCATTATATCACTGTATGATGATAAATAACATTTTCTCCGAGGCCTTCTGAGTTCCTCCAAAGTGGTTTTAATGATTCTATACAGTGTATTTGTACTTAAATTATTCTGCTTTCAGGATCTTGGAGAGCTGAGACAGCAGGAGATAATTTGTAGGACAGCTTGAGACACTTTTCTAACAGTTTTAATATCGCCGCAATCGTCTTCTTGCTTCCTACAAGGCACAGAACTAATGTTACATTTGAAGCCCTCTTATTGAGCATACTCATTCTCCTCCTCATCGGGTTGGAGCTTTTTGTAGGAGGCAAGACTTCGTCAGAAATCTGGCAGGTTTTGGTCACTGGTGTCAGTGACAGCAGCACCAGGAGGTGCTTCTCGTTTTTCCTTACTGTTGCTTCTCATTTTTCCTCACCATGCCTGTTTAGCTACTTCTCCTCTTCTTGACCAAACCCAGTTTAGTCATCTGCTTGAGCTTTGCTTGCTTGCATTCAGCTAGACTTTGGTCTGTGCCCTTTTTTTTTGGTTTTCCATTCAAGCTCCAGGCATGCCTGCTTTTGTTGCAGGATGCAGACTCTGCTCTGGTATCCAAGTTACAGCCATGGATCACTGCAGGATGGATGAGAGACGGACTGCTACTCTGACCTGGACTTTCAAGGGATTCATGGTAAGGATCATTCCTGTGGAACCAGCAGTGCTAAAAACCAGGGTGAGGGGAAAAAAGCGGTGGATAAAAGGGTGCCCGTGCTAAGGGTGCTCCATTTCTACATGCAGTGTTGCTGTTACCCTGATCCATATCATGTCAAACTGCAGCAGATTGCATTGGAACTGGAATGAAACTTAGCAGTGATACCTAGCCTCAGAGTAAACCTTAAAATCTCAGATTTTTCTGAAAATTGCCTAGAAACTTAAATCCATCACGGAAATTACTCCCAACTAGATATTACGTGACCAATGCACGTCACCTTTCAAATGTGTTCAACCAAATCTCCATCTCTAATTATCAGGATTTGTTCGTTTAAATTACTAGTTTCAAAAGCTCAAATTGTCTCTTTCTTTTTTCATGTTCTCGCCTTTGCAAAGCTGAAAGTCTTTGATTAGCTAAGGAAGTAACACACTGAAAGTAAAATTAACACCGTTCCTTTCTTTTCCTCTTTCCTCCAAGTCTCTCAAACTTTTACCTGGGTGGAGGAATGAGTTGGGCTGTAAAAATGAGCATGTTTTAGAGAAGGGCGAGTATTTTTGGAAGGAGTTTCTTTCCTTCTCTCTTCTAGGCTAGCCCAAATCTCCTGCTTGCCACAGGAGGCACACACAAACATTTCCTTGTTCCCTGTCGTCAGGGAGAAGCCAGTCCTTGGATGTCACAGAGCCGAGTCTTTTTGGGGTAGGTAGATTTCCATGTATTTTGGTAAATGGTGGGAAGTTTTTCAGATCAGACATCAATCCCTCTGTATGTACTGAGATGCTCCAAAGTCCTTGTCCCTCTCCTTGAACCTTTCTTTATCTCCTTTCTCCCCGCCTTTAAGATGGGGAACTTCCTCTCATCTCCATCACTTACCTATTCTTGTCTTACTTTGCTGCACTCCAGCCTTCAAAGGTGGGAAGAAGGTTTGTTCTTCATCGCAACACACAGGGTGAGCACATTCACAGTAGCAGTGTGGTCTTGCTCTAGAGAGGATGCTAATTCCAGCAGTATCCTCCATGCTTTGAACCGCAACAATTTAGGAATAGCAGTTTCCTAAAACCAGAGGGTTTTTTAAACCAGATGCACTATGGTCTTTACAGTCTGCACTTCTTGCTTCACTAAATTTATAACAGTGGCCATTACTTCTTGTTTTCTGGGAATTAGTTTCTAAAAATTCTCCAGTGTTCTTACTAGATATATCCCGTTAGTTGTCCCTTTACCTGAATTGAATCAGACTTTCCTTAGAGCAGAATGGCAAAGAGAAAAGCACAGCAGAGGCTGTAACACGTCTACAAGATTATGTGCTAATATAAGTATTTCTATGTTTAAATATGGTTTTTTTCTCTCTTTAGTCTAAACAATTTGGTATTTCTTGAAACATGAAACAGCCTGGATTTTTAACAATACGTGCAGTACAAAGAGCTTTTACATTTTCTTTTCAAGCAGAACTAAAGAGTGGAAGCTTCACGTTGCTCAGACGCTTTCATTTCTGTTAGAAGGCACTGGCAGTTTGCTTTCCTTAGTAAGCTGCAAGCCCTTTCTATCGAGCTTGCACACCAGCAGTGAAAGCCTGGGAGAAAAATCTCCACCTGTTGATGAAGGTGGCTTTCAATTTTTGATGAAAATGCAAAGGGGAGCACCAAAACAGAGAGTTACACTTTCTGGGAGTGAAACGGGAAGCATTCTTGTAATAAAATGGTGAAAATGGAATGTTTTCTGCCACAGAAAACTCTGTTAACTAGGGAAAAGTGCAAAATACAGTGCTAGACCAGATTCACAGCCACGCAAAAAAAAGTCAGTAGTGATGTATTAAGCGAAAAATTACTGGTTTTCTCAGAAATCCCATCTGTGTAGTTCAGTTTCCATCATTTAGGAGGTATAAATAAGCAGATATACAACCCTGTGTATATGTTTATAAATAAATATATGTATATAACTTATGTGGAGAAAATGAGGTTTGTGTTTTTGCTGTTAACTGAGAATATTTTCGGCTTCATTATTGTTCTAACACTGGTTTCCAAACTACACATTTCTCACTTCCATAATTTAACTTATTGCCGAGTTAAATTTCATTAGACTACAATTCTTGTTACAAGTCAGGCTATTTTTCAATAAAATGGAACTCTTTCATTAAGGGAAAAAATGCCTTTTTACCTATTCATC
>Ga0065711_1044279_pt1 | contig 14192 bp, 8 predicted proteins | sample Hoacrofraction12_FD_59098 | JGI IMG/M metagenome (GOLD analysis project Ga0065711, IMG submission 59098) | Hoatzin crop microbial communities from Cojedes, Venezuela - Epithelial fraction 12 v2 (version 2) | ecosystem: Host-associated > Birds > Digestive system > Esophagus > Crop | place...
GCGTGAACCTCATAAGGTTCAACAAGGTGAAGTGCAAGGTCCTGCACATGGGTCGGGGCAATCCCAAGCACAAACACAGGCTGGGCAGAGAGTGGATTGAGAGCAGCCCTAAGGAGAAGGACTTGCAGGTGCTGGTTGACCAGAAGCTCAACATGACCCAGCGATGTGCGCTCACAGCCCAGAAGGCCAACCTTATCCTGGGCAGCATCAAAAGAAGCGTGGCCCTCTGCTCTGCTCTGCTCTGGTGAGACCCCACCTGGAGTACTGCACCCAGCAGTGGAGCCCTCAGCACAGGAAAGACATGGACCTGTTGGAAAGGGTCCACAGGAGGGCCACAAAAATGATCAGAGGGATGGAACACCTCTCCCATGAGGAAAGGCTGAGAGAGTTGGGGCTGTTCGGCCTGAGGAACAGAAGGCTCCAGGGACACCTTAGAGCAGCCTTCCAGTACCTGAAGGGGGCCTACAAGAAAGCTGGAGAGGAACTCTTTAGAAAGGTGTGTAGCGATAGGGACAAGGGGTAATGGCTTTAAACTGAAAGAGGGCAGATTTAGATTAGATATTAGGAAGAAATTCTTTATTATGAGGGTGGTGAGGTACTGGAACAGGTTGCCCAGAGGAACTGTGGATGCCCCCTCGCTGGAAGTGATCCAGGCCAGGTTGGATGGGGCTTTGAGCAACCTGGTCTAGTGGAAGGTGTCCCTGCCTATGGCAGGGGTGTTGGAACCAGATGATCTATAAGGTCCAATCCAAACTATTCTATGAACTGTACTTTATCTGAAACCTGTACAAACTAAATGATATAACTCTCAGTTGAGATGTGCTGTATGAAGGATTTATAAGAATTTCTATAATAATGCAGCTGCATCCATGCAGAAAATTAATGAAGAACTCGCTCATTTTCTAAGACATTTGAGTTAGGCAGGAAAGTCATTTTTAGGCAAATCTTTGCACTACAGTGAAATCAAATGCCCAGGAGTACCCAGGCATGGCTGCTGCTCCGTCTGCTCCATTGCAGTGACAATACTTGTGTTATAAACCGCTCTTCTTCTAATTTTAGAAACTGTTTAAAAAAAAAAAAAAACAAAAAACAAACCAAACAAGTTAGCAGAAAATGGGTGGTCAGCCTGGAGGGGATTGTCTAGGCTGATAACAGTGTATTAAGCTTTGCCATTCTCATTAAGGTTAATGCGGATCATAGGAAAATAAACAAACTGTTGTGGTACTCTCAGCTCAGCTCTGTGCCTTGAATCAATGAAAACATGTCATAAGGGCTCATTTCCTTGTATCAGGCAATTTAGATAGGAAAGCTTCACTTCTCCCAGTGCAAGAGCGCTGGCCTGGCCTCTGAGCGGAGCTTCATTCCCCTATGTTCTACACAAAGATCCTGCCTGTGTGGAGTGATTTATTCATGTCATTATCATGCTGAATATTTATTTGTTACCCTTGGCTCCTGCATTCCTGCCGACAGCCATGTTTTATAGCTGTGGGTTCTGCTAGCTCACAAATAAAGGTCTGCAGTGTTAACACTGGTACAGCAGTAGAATGCTGTGCAGGTGCAGTTTCTGATACCCTGCGGTGTGTGAAGTACAGAGTTTGGTTGCTCTCCTTTGATTTGTCTTCATAGCAAAATAGGAGTTTGGTAACAAAGGAGATTATTCTCGGGTCTCTCCCTGGGAAGTGTCTTTGTTTTCAGAAAGTGTTAATCTAGGAAATAATTACTGCTGCTTTGCCTATTACCCAATTATATCTGCTTAAGACGTAGCTGAAATAAATTAGAAGAGACATAAGCCAAAGATTTTGTGGTTTTGTGAACTGAGGACATGAATGTGCATCTGATCACTAGTTCCTTTTGATTCTGTAGTTTGTGTTTGGAAATTGAAGTAGTGAAGGAATCTATCCTGTTCTTTCTGCCTGGGGGAGAAATACCGATTTTTCTATGGAAGGTGTAAGAAGAGTATTTACACTTGGTAGCAGCAGTTTTACCCACAGCCTGTCCTTTTTGTAAGCCTCTTCCTGAAGCTTTTAGAAAGAATGGTACTTGCAGGATATTCTTGTCCGATTTGGTTTACCTGCTTTCCTTCCACCTGACGGAGACGCAGCAGGTCTGTCGCTGTGATTCGGACTACAGCTCAGCCAAATGCCTCCCCTATCGCTACCATAAAAGCCATAAGCCAGCTATGCAGTGGAGCTCACAGCCCCTGTAAGTCTCCTGTAATTTCCTAGCCCCTCAGGGTTTCCGTGTCTTTGACAGCTTTCTCTGCATTCCCACAGCAGGAAATGCATGCTGCAGGGCTGGCTGAGCAGCTAAGCAGTAGTCCAGCACACTCAGCTGGAGGACTGGAGCTTGCTTACCACATCCTGCTGGTCAATGGTGAAGCTCACCTGCATACTTTTGTAGTGTTCAGCTCACTGATATCAAAATCAGCAGAAACATGAGTCTCCAAGGAGATTGCATCGATTTTGGCTGAATCTATCCTAAGCTTCAGGACTTGACTGGAAGGCACTGAGAACGGTTATTATGCTGAATAAGAGAACAGCTGCACTGGTTTTGGACTCAGACTTCTTATATGGCTGTACCTTACCTTGCTGAAGTACCCCTGCTGAGGCCTGGCACTCACTTTAACTCATGGCACATCTTTCAGGTTGCCTCTCAAGCACCTTCTCAGGTGTGAGACTTGGCAATCCAGGACTTCACCTAATTCCCTTGTCTTTAGACTCGATACACATGTCACTCTGCAGGAACTTCTCTTGTTTTCAGTGGGCTTGTCCAGTTCAGCTATTATATAATTTTCCTGGTCCGTATTATGTCAGTGAGCTACTACTTTCTCAGCTGCATCTGTAGCATGCAAATAGCTTAATGGACTGATGGTGTTAAGAGTCCTAAGAACAAATTCTCACCTTCTTAGTGAATCAGAAAACAGCTTATTACATTGTGTATTTAATAGTAGGACGTTTTGAAAGTGACATAATGATTGAGAGCCCAAGATGAAAGTTAGAGGAAATATTTAGGAGCGAGAACAGTATTGTAGATCTTGTATTGATTTCTTCTACATAGAGTTGAATTCTAGAAGTGTTAATCCCTTTAATATTCATCTGTTTCATGTGTTTTTGTGTGTACAGGATGGATAACAAAGAGGGAGAAGATAATTTATCTTAAATAATTACTCCTAATTATTTACAATATAACAAACAATCGACTAAATAGCTTTGTTTGTCTTCTGCAGCCTCCTCCTCAGATATACGATAAACAGCTGGATGAAAGGGAACATACAATCGAGGAATGGAAAGGTAATCACAGTTTAGAATTATATGGGAGGGGTATTTCAGTGGCAAAATGGTGATGTCCCACCACCAAGTGTGCCTGTGTAAAACTAAAAGAAATCCTTTGACATGAAGAATTGACACTAGCCCTACAAACTGGTGCTTTGGTAGCAAAAATGTAAGAAATGTCCTGAGAACTATCATTATCTACACAGGTTAATGTTAACACAGGAGGTGCAGATTCCAGTGCTTAATTAAAATCTAAGGAAATCATCTGTAGAACAGAATACTGTTCAGCAGAACGATGCATCAGAATTTTACCCACAGTAAAAAAGCACTGTATTACTGTACTGCTCTTCTAGATAGTGCAGCATTAAACAATTCATATGTTCTAGTTTAACCCCATCTGTCTCAATTCAACCCCAAAAAGAGATGATAGGAGAGGAGGGAAATGGAAGAGAGAGTTCTTAGGCAAGCAGAACTGTCAGACTCATGAAGACAAGGTAGGGCAGACCTAGGGAGCTCAGAAGAGGGGTACCACACTGTTTCATGTCAGTGGTTTTGCTCCTGATCACAGACACCGATTCCTGTCTGTAACTCTTACAATTCTCTCTTCCAGAACTCATCTACAAAGAAGTAATGAATTCTGAAGAAAAGACTAAAAATGGTGTAGTAAAAGGACAGCCTTCTCCTTCAGGTACTCAGCCCCATTGAATAACTTTGATGTGTACTCTGTACTGACAAAAAGAGAATGGAGATAGCTGAAGCATTTGGGCTACACTTGCAGTTATATAGACCAGTCAAGAAGTTTTTACGAAATCCAGTGATTCTAATGGGTTTACCTTGATTAACTGCACTTCAGTGTCATGTTAATCCTTAAAAATTAGTCTGCTTGCTATTTGAGATATAGTTGTCCCAGTATTTTCTATGGAAAGATCTGTGGTTACAGATTATATTTCTGTGGGTGGTGAGGTTTATCTCACACTATTATTATACTGTTTATGGATGGATAACTGAACTAATACTCTGCTAGCTGATATAAGCAAAATTGGTCATATTAGCACATATCCATCTGTTGGACATGTGACACTGCACTCCCCTATGTAAGCATCTGGTACCTACTCTAGTAATTTATCCTTTCAGAAGTCTGATAACATTGGAACAGCTTTCTGACAAGCTTGGTTGACACTTCAATGAGAAGGGAAAGTTGTCTTCAAACACAGATCACAGTCCTATCACAAAAAAAATCACAACTAAACTTTATCTGAGGAAAATTCAGATCAGCAGTCTTCACAGAAATGCAAACCGTGACTGCAAGTTCAGAAACACGTATTTGTGAAGGTACACTTTCAATAGCAGACTTGAAGTGTCCAGATTTTGAGCAGTGTTCCAGTAATGTTTATAGGTAAAACTACCTTCTGCAGAGCATTTCCTCAAAGTCAAGTCATTTAATTCAGTGTTCTCTGCGTATTTTTCAGAGAATTTTTTTTTTTTACACAATCATTTTTCATTTGTTGCTGAGCTAACTTAACATTAGAACAAGAGTGCACTAGTAACTGACAGAACAAGGGAAACATGGCAACAATGGAGGAAGTTAATAGAGTGCTGGATGGTAATATGAGAGCATTAGCATTGCACCTGATTTTTAACATATATGAAGTAAGATACTGAAAACAATCCATTGTGTTCTTGCTGAATAGCAAGCAACGTATAGGACTTGCAGGTTTAATTTACCAAACTACTGTACCATGGCTGAAAATAAATCTGGGGCCCTGAAAAGTATCTGATAAATCCTCATTCTTAAATCTCTCTCCCTTACAGAAATGGTGGTTCCAGTCTGATTTATGATCAAGCAACACTGTAGCTGATGGTTTCAGGAATTAGCTACCAAGGGATTTCTTTATGTATTTCATGTTTGTTTTCCTATGTGGAAGGTTCTTCCTGTCTATAAAAAGCATTTCCAAACATACAAAATTGACCTTTTTTACTTGTCTTTTACTGTTCCACTTTGACTGTTTTTGGATTGTTAGGCACCAACGAGCATAGCAACTATTTTAAAATTGCGCTGAGATGAGGCTGTTTTATGAAACAGCAGATTTCCTATTTCTCATCACTTTGTGTGCCTGACTTCATTTTTTTCAACTGAATGAAATACTGAAAGAATGAGGTAAAATGAGTCACAAGTTCTGAGAATAAGGGAAATGAGGGAGACTGTACATACACATAGCTTGTTGGTCGGTGTTCTTGGCAAGAACTTAGAAAGCTAAGATTTGATGCTCTATCAATAACCACAGCAAACAAGCTGGAGATGAGTTTCCCTGATTACCTGATCTGAGCTTTTGGGGAAACAGCTGAAGTTGACAACACCAGGGATGACAGTTGCCCATTGATAGTGCAGGCTACTTAAGAGTGCCTGTGTATCAGGGTGCCAGTCACTTAGTGCTTCCTCTTGTCCTGTGAAGAATTAGTTAATACAACACACAAGCTTGAAATTTGGGGCCTGGGGGGAACCTCAGATGCCCCTTCTGCTCATGTCCAATGAACAAAATCAACTGTGTCTAAAACAGACACTTCTGCTGCCTGTTCCAAAAAACCTCTGTAGGCTACCTTGTTTATTTTCAAAAAGCTTTTTGTATTGTCTTGCCTGAATCTGTTTTTTTACTGCAGTTTACTCTGGTATTTCTTGTCCTGTCTCCAGAGAACATGGAGAAGAGTTTCCTCCATCTTTCCTTCTGGCAGCTTTTAGCTCACGTAAATTCCATTATCACATCCCTAATCAGTCTTCATTTGAGCTTCACTACCCACATCTTTCAATCTTTCAAACTTACTGCTTTTCTCTACACTTTATCTAGTTGACTTCTATCTTTCATAGATCAGAGTGTCCAAAACCTATCTGCTTCAGGCACTAAGAGTGCTGAATTGACTAGAAGGATTTGCATGTAAGTGTGTATGTATGTGTTACATAAATATGTATGCAGCACGTGCAAACAACATATGCATGTCCACATGCACACATAAACACTGAATTTAATCTTAGATTGTAGTTTTTGCTTTTCTGTTCTTTCTGTGTCACAGAATTGCTAAACGGTTGTTTTATTTATAAACTCAGATGCTGTAGCCTTTACTAAACATGCTCACTATTCAAAGGGTCTATGCCATGTCATTACTTGGCTGGGAGAAAACAAAGAGATTAGAACAAAATGTTCTCTCAGTGGAACTCAGTCATACTACATGTGAGAAGTAGCTACCTACAGGATTGTTGACTAATTCATACCCTTACAACATGAAGATATATACCTTTTATACACCTATAGCCTCTCCAAAATACACGTGTGCATACATGTGGCTATCACACCTGCACATGTGCATCTTTTGCATCTGTTGAGGTCTCCTTCTGGGTTCCACAGAACACGTATTATTTAAATTACTCGCTTTATCAAGCAGTGCAGTAGATCTTTTCACTAGCAGTCTCGGGGCTCTTCTGCTCTGTCATTTCTGAAGCAGAGAAGCAAAGGATAAACCGTTTTACACAAAGATATGGGAGGAATTTACCATTTTCTATTTGGTTAATGCATTAAAAAAGGTGTTTCTGACTGGTACTATCAAACAGCAGGTATTTCCATTAAATAAAAAAAAAGTACAAGGCCATAGATTATTTAGAATTAAAGTTAAGTTCTGCCCAAAGTAAATAACCTTCCTGTTATTTGCAGATTTCCTCTGCTCTGACACCGCATACTATCTAACCTCCTCTCACAGTCTCCCCTAGTCTTCAATACCCGGCTATAGTTTCACACCTAACATTTTCAACTGTCTTCTCTTTTCTGGATACTGAATACAGTAAATAGTGCTGAAATTAGTGCAGCTTATTTTTAGCAGTTCCCTTTCTTGCTGAAAATTACTCATTTATTCTTCCCTTCCTGCTTTTTGGTTGCTGTCTGATTTGGTCAGTTTTGTTGCCATCGCTCAAGAACTACTGGATACCTTTAGTAGTCCTCTTCTGTTGTGTGCAGAGCCTAAAATAAGCAGCTCATGGACTTGCCAAGCATTGCGACATTGAACATCAAGAGTTATTAATTACATGATTTATAAGAAGCTGAGCAAATCCGCAAGACAAACAGAAGCCTTTTTTTGGAAACAGCAAAAGCTGCAGTTTGCGTTTCAGCTCTGCATTCCGTCCTCCCCACCCCCCTCCCCATCTGCACCACTTAGCAGCTGAAGTCTTACAGGCACTTCCATAGGTGCTAATTAAGCAGGGCTTCATGGGAGCCCTCTGAGGAAGGAATCCCTGCTTTACAGCAAGGAAGCTAATGTGTGGCCTAAAGGAGTAGCTGTCAAGTCAATGGCAGAGCCAGGAATAGATCCCACCCAGGAGCTGTTTCTCACCTGCTCTAACCATTTGCTCTTTTCCTTGGTTCTGCAGCCAGTGAGAAGCTTCCTGCCAAACAGCAAATTCATAAATGGGTTTCTTTTTCATTTTTGAATGCAACTGTCATTTCTGCAGTTTCACCTGGCACCCAACCCTTCAGGAACAAGCTGCTGTAGCACCAGGCAGGTGCTGAGCATAGCAAATGAAGCATTACTTATTGACTAGGACAGGTTTTGGTTGGATTTCTGAGTGCTGCTGCTCAAGTGCTGCATTGTGCTGATGAATTATTTAATTCTGTCATTTAGGTTTGGAGTGGTTTCATTTGGTTTTGTGCGTATTTGGTGAGTCTGGGTGCTGTGAGGTGGCAACAGTAACTATCAGGTCTGTGTGTCATGTCGTGTGGAATTGTGCTGAAAGCTAGGAATAACCATAAAAATGCATTATCCAGAAACTTATGGACTGAGTTGATACTTGCTAAAATGCACATAGCAGGGTTTATTGAATTCAGTGGTGCTGAATCAGACAGAGTGTAACAAAATCTTCACCTATACAATTTCTGCAGCTATTTCTTCAGTTATTTTGCCTAGCTAAGTTGGTCGCACATTCAACAAAGCTGCACAGCAACAGTTTGATCAAAAGTTGATTGAACCTACTGGAATTCTTTCCATTTGATTCCTGGGACAGTATACATGACTTAATGGCAGGCTTCTGTCCAGAACTACAGACATTTAGAAAGGTATTATATTGTTTAGCCATTAACATAATTCAGTCATATTTTGACTATATCTAAATGCATTTGTCCTGACTGATTAGCATTTTCATAAAATGCCATGTGGTTTCATAACATGTAAACATGAAGTAACAGTGTTGTACTGGGTGATTACTGATCAACGTGAATGAGGTATGTATAAATAACTCTTAGAAAAACAAATCTGTCAGAAAAGATGGATGACTGCTGTCTGCAGTCACCAATAAGATGTCACTGAGATTGTTCTGTCTTTTTGCAGCATTTACAAAATTAACTGTTTTATTTTCCAAAAGTATCAGGAGACTAAATTAATTTAAGGGTTCTTGTGATGCCAGAATATCTTTGTATTACTATGACAACAGAAGGCAGTTCCCATCTGGAGCTCAGAATGTGAGCGTATCTGTGTCTGTTTTGTGCATATTTTTAGTGGGTGTGTGTAAAGGGAAGGAAAAGGTAAGGAAAACAGAAGAGTGGTTGGAGGTATGGTATGGTGGCTTGTTTTCTTAATGTTTTTATTGCAAACTGGAAGGTGACAGAAATCCTCTCCTTTCGCCCATAGCATCATATATTTTGCCTGGGCTGTACAGATGGCTATTAATTTCTGTATTAAGAATATATGAGTTTTGTAATTTTATTAGGTATGTTTTATCAGGTGTGTTCTCTTGCTTTTCAAAGCAATAGATGTTAATTTCTGTCCATTTTAAGGAAATGAAAATCTGTAAAATTCAGCTGACAGAACTTTTCAGCCATAAGAATGAAATGGAGTCTATCTGCAGAACAAAGACCAGTGTGTCACAGTGACTAGCTACAATTTCCAGCTGTGAAATATCATGCAAACTGACATATTTTATTGTCATAAGTATTTAATGAAAATTAATGTATCCCTCTCAAACTGCAGACAGTGTTCATTTTGGGGGGAAGAGGATAACAAAACATTGCCTGAAAGTTCAGTGGGAAAAAATATCAAACTGTTGTTTGCTACTCTGAGAACTTAGGTATGAGCTGAGGTTAATGGGCAGAGTAACGGTTGAGCAGTCATATGTGCCCAATAAATACATTCTTCACATAGCTCTGTATTTATCACACAGTTATCTGCATTTATAGGACAGACAATTTCTGATAATATTCAGGGATGTGATAAATGTTCAGTCATCTTAATGATAATCTCATGAAGGTACACTCTTCACAAAGTCAAAGTGATTTTTTGGATAATACCTGGTACTATAGTCATTTTACAAGAGGACAGGTAAACTTGCATCCACAAAAATACTGTCACAACTGAAATCCTGGTTTTAGTCACTTAGTGCTTAACTAAGAGCAAGAAACCAGCCTTGTCTCCCCCACAGCCATCTTCTCTGCATTGCCACTACGTAAATTGATGCCACCCATTCTACTAAACTATCTACAGGAAAACTGGTATTTTATGAGACAGTATGGATGACGGGGTTGGTTTTTTAATCATGTTGTTGGTGCCTGTGTGACCCTAGCAGGCATCTGACTGTTGGATGTTCCATAACTCTAAGAAGGCTAGAAAGAAGTGGAGTGATAGACACAAGGTGAGCGATACCTCTTCAAAACAGACTGTTGAGGGAATACTTAATATTATCCAATGCCTAAAGTTTGCATGGCCCATTTTCTGCTAATGTTTGCCATTGTTTAAAATGGTCTGTGTACTTTCATGCCTGTTGCCACAGGGTAAGTATCCTTTGCTTTTTAAACTGTGAGAAGTTCTGGGGTTTCAGGTTTAATCACGTTCGTGTTTGTTTTCGTAGCACAGGTGCAGCAGTGAACAGCAGTGAAAGCCTCCCTCCATCCTCATCTGTCAATGACATCTCATCCATGTCCACGGATCAAACACTGGCGTCTGACACAGACAGCAGCCTGGAAGCTTCTGCAGGACCCCTCGGTTGTTGCAGGTGACTAGCCGCCTGCCTGCGAAACCCAGCGTTCTTCAGAGGATGATGTACTTTAGGAGGAAAAATTAACAGCAGTTAAGAGATGAAAAGAAAGAGAAATAAAATACAAAGATTTAAACGAAACAAAAAAATCTTTTCAGCCTGCTTCTCCTACAGAGTTATGTAATGCAGCTAAGCTCAAGTGTTATATTTAACTTATAGTTGCTCTGCTTTGGTCTTCTTCCAATGATGCTTACTGGGGAAAAAAAAAAAAAGGAACTGAAAAATCCTTTTTTTTACCCCCTCCCCATAAGATGTAAAATTAATGGCTGCAAAACCAGCAACCTGCAACTGTCCTTTTCACACTGGCATGACAAGGTGTGCAGTAGCCACTCTCAAACATATGAGTGCGTATCTGCCTTCACCCTTCTGTCATCTTCTGCCCAGTGAGGCAGATAGGGATATTCATACATTTTTCTTCATATACAAATAGCACATACACACACGTGCCAGTAGAATTCTGGCAGTGTATGCACCTGTGTGCCTACAGGAACGTGCACTCCACAACTACATGGCCCATTTCAGGTGAACTGCATAACTACATATGTGGTATTCCCAGTATATACTCTATTTGTTTGTTCATCTATGACATTGTGTATCTTGTATGAGGATTTGTGGAAGTGTAAATAACCACATAGAATTGTGGGTCCCTCAGACACTTGAAGATGTAGCACCAAAATTTCTGCTGAGAGTTGTATATATATTTTGAAAGAATAACCAGTTTGTATTGAAAGATGAAGCCACAGAGCTTCATAGAAAAATGTTTGTTTGTGAATGTTAAGACTTGTTGTTCTGATTTTTAGCGCAATATGCCAAGCTAAGACCAGGTCAGAAGGAAGCACATGTGTCTTTGCAAGCTACAGGGAACAAGAATGAAGGGTTTTTATTGCATGTCTAAGCCCAGAAAGATTTATCTCAGTAAGCAACTTTTTCTGCCAATTATAAGTGAGTTATCATCTTAGTTCACAGATAGGCTCGCTATTACGAATTACATGTATGCTTGCATTTTGGGGGGTATGGCAGGGCTGGGGAATGGGCAGATTATGATGAAAAGGACATGCAACAACTTGGGTTTTATTTTACGTCTAGATCTTTACTAGGTTAAACAGAGAAAGGATATTTGCAGCTCACTCCCTCTCCGTGTATGTTTGTGGCTTAGACATTGTTTTCCTTTTAAATCATGCCCTTGTAGGGATCTCCACTGCTAAGAGAACTGGCTTTCTCTAGGTACTTTTGGCTGCTCATATGCTCATAACAAATCATCTGACTCCCCAGGAAGTTTTATCAGCTGTGTTACATGGAAAAGAACCATGGAGTGCATGGGTGTAGTACTTCTATACTTTAAGTAATAACAAAGGATATCAATCAGCTAATGCGCTAGGCTGAAAGGGTTGCAATCAGGGGTCTTAAGCAGTTTTCACAAGTTCTGAAGAACCCCACGGTGACTGAATATCTAACTGATTTTACCAGGTAATAATATGTAGGATTCGCAGTGGTATGTAACAGCAAGTGTTTTTTACCAGAGAATGGCAAAACTCCACACAGAATTTCAAAACTGAGTATTTTTTTCCACTGAATATTTTTTTTCCACTTTTTCCAGCCAAACCAGCAATTAGCATTTTTCCACTGCAAGGTCATCATTACCTGAGTTGGAAATTAACTAAAATCTGAGTCATCTCCCCTTTTACCAAAGTGTGCCATGTAAACTGAAATGAGCTAAATCATGCTCTAACACTTTGCCAGATGCCAAAGAGAGAAACTGTTTAGAATATACTGCTGGATATTTTAAATTCACTAATTCTTATGTATTCAAAATTCTACTAAAATAGGATTGTTCTATTAGGTGGCTTACAAGCCTGCCATTCTGTGGTAGGAAAAAAAAATTGAGTATCAAGTCAGATTTTGTTCAAAGGGAAGAAAGCAAAGAAGAAAACTTCTCTCTAGGGTAGGGAAGAGGGGAGATAAAAATTAAGTGGATATAAAATAATTTCAGACTTGGTAGGTCTGAGCTGTCTCAAAATTGCTGTAGGAATTTTTTTTTCCCCAAGGTGTATTTTTGGTAATTTTTACGGAAATATTTTGAGAATAAAATTAAGTTGATAACATTCTAAAAGCTCTGACCAGTAATTGTAAAAGCAATAATTTACTACTGCTAAAAATATTTAGCAATATTCTCTCTTAAGCCATGAAACATGAAGTTGTAGTTGAGTGATGTAATTCTCACTCCAAAGCCAATGATCATAGAAGTATTGAAAGGTAAACAGCAATGCTCTGTAGGTACAAAGGCAATAACACCAAGGGTGACTTCTTAGCAATAATGAAATGTATCACCTCCAGATTTAATTCACCATAGATATATATTAATAATATTCAGGTAACTAGTATCTGCTTTACATTCCTTAATGTGCACCATTTGGGTGTGCTATTTAAACAAAACAAAGGTGTCTCAAAGTGGCAAAGCTGTATGTATGTAAGAAAAACTGCAAAAAACCCACAAATGCAGACCACAGAAACTTGGAATAATCACAGTTCATTGCCAGTGATACTATGGAGATGTGGCACAGGCAATAGCAGAGAGCCATTTATAGTAGACAGATGCTTACAGATCTCCCATGTTTCATCTATCAAAGCCAAAAAACGTGCTCTCAGTCCAATAGTATAATTCTGTGTTGTTTGGGTTTGCGAGTGCTGGGTAGAGAACCAGTCACCACAGAAAATGTCCTAGTGATCGGCACTAAATGAGCCCACAACATAGAAGTTACATAGCTTTATTCCCAGAAGCCACTGCTAAGCACCAGTGCTTGTACAAACATTTAACGGAGAATATAGGGATGCATACATAATTTTAACTAGCATGTGCTTTTGTCCTTTGCTCAGCAGTGATCGACATCAGCATGTGCCTAAGTGCCTTGCTGAAATGGGGCGTAAAAAGAATTACTGCATCTCTTTTTGTCCTCAAATTAGTTATTCTCCTTTATGAGAAGCTCTATGTGGGGGAGGAGACTTGGGGCTGTCCACATTGGGCACTAGAAAAAAGCCATCAATGAAGAAAAGCAATAGTTCATTACAGTTCTGGTCCTTGTATGTCCAAACTGAAGTAGCAACTATCAAACAGGAATAGTGTTGTTTTCCTTTGTGTCAGGAAGTTGGTGCTGTCAGCTGATACCTTACAAGAATGCACGTACTCTTGAATAAAAGATTGCAGTGATGATGTTCTTGTAGCTGTCTTAAGGTAACCAAAATTTTTCTTTCAGATTCTAGAAGTTTGACACCCTTCTCTTTAAGTTTAGTCCCCTTTATTCCAATATTCAGTTTGATAATGACAGATGCTTTTCTTATTTTTCTTGCCAGTGATCTTTTAAATCTACCTCTGTTTAAAATGTTGCTACATAGTACTCAAGTAACAATTTTAATCTCATTCTCTGAGGTTTGCAGTTGTAAGCATAATTGTAGGAAACTGGGAAGCCAGAGATCTGTGACATGTTCCAAGGTATTTAGGCACGAAAGGGGCAATCAGAGAGCCTATGCCAGAGGTGGCCTATTTTCCATTAGCATGAATGGCAGCTGGACACCTTGGTATTTTTTACAATATGCCTAAGAGCCTACTGGTATTTTAAGTGCCTGAATATCCAAAGAAATTCTGTCCCAAATGGCTTATAGGACATGTAGATAGCCTTCAGCAAGGTGATGAAAATGGCAGAAGCATCTTCACTATCAGTGGCTGCGCAGAGCACTAGCTCCAAAAAATAGTGTCGGGGCGATCGGCTAAGTCCTGCCCCGAGGGTCACGAACCTGGAGAAGCGGCGGAAGAATGCAGCCGACTCAATGTGAGTGATAAGCAAGCTTCGTTTATTACAGTT
>Ga0065711_1044281_pt1 | contig 14192 bp, 9 predicted proteins | sample Hoacrofraction12_FD_59098 | JGI IMG/M metagenome (GOLD analysis project Ga0065711, IMG submission 59098) | Hoatzin crop microbial communities from Cojedes, Venezuela - Epithelial fraction 12 v2 (version 2) | ecosystem: Host-associated > Birds > Digestive system > Esophagus > Crop | place...
AAAAAAAAAAAAAAAAAAAAAAAAAAAAGAAGGAAATCTGAATTAGTCAGAAAATTAAAGGCAACCTGGGGAATTTTATCAGTGTCTCCATCAGAATGTGTTTTTTAGGGATTTTTTTTTATCTTTTAGTTTTTTCTTCATTAGAATTTGAGCTCTTCCAGCTTTGTGTTACCACCTTGCTTGTTTTTTCGCTTCATTCTTTCTGTTAGGGAAAATGGGGGGGGAGGGCGGAAATGAAGGAAGCCCAAACACTAGGCATTATATTGCACTTACCAGCAGAAAGGAATAAAGCACAAACAACATTCTGAAAAATTACAGCTTTTCCTCGAAGCTGTCTCCTGTGTCTGGGGCTCCAAAAGGCCATTCTTTAAAAAAATGAAAAAGATTCCATACAGAAATGTTCCAGTGAGAATACCATAACACACACCATTTCTGTGCTCGCAAGGGAAGCAATCCATAGCTCGTTGGACTCTGCACAAAGAAACTCCAGCTGACTTGAGAGTGATTTGGGTAAGCCTTTAATTGGCTAATTCAGATTTTGTGGCCACAAGCTACTGGCTGAAACCTTGCTTTGCCTGAAAGTAGTGTTTGCTTTATGTACAGAACTACTACAAGAAGTGACTTTATAGTTACCCCAGAAATAAACAATTAAAATTGAGCAACGGTTTTATGATCATTTAACAGAGATGTCTCCGATAGCGCTAGTATGCTGAAACAGAGACCATCAGCCGAGGCTGAGATTGTACCATTCGGGCTCTAAATGACCTATTCCAGCCTTGTGAAAAAAACCAGCAACCTCGTCTCTAAAGGCATCAGAAAATGGCCTGACAATGTTCCATCCCAGTGGGTCACCATACACAGAGCAAAGCGACGAGATCTCACACTCACCCTACACCTGGGACAAACTTTTGCCTGACTAGTTTTGCAATTTCTTTTTTAAAGGAAAACCCAGTAGACTTGTCAAGTGCCAGGAGAAATTTTAAATAAACAAAGGTAGACATACCCCAAAGACAGCCTGGCTGTGCTTCAAGGAAATTACAGTTTTTGTCCTCTCTGTCTTGGTATTGACCTTTTAACTACTTCAGAAGGAAGATGCATTATTAAAAAGGCCCATTACTGTTAATCAGCTTCCTTTCCCATTTCATTGCCAGACGTAGGAATGTTCATTAAAGCATAATGTATTTACTTTCAGTTCTAATAAACTTAATCACTGGGGAAAAAAACCCACTCATCAGTCTGTGTCTGTTTTTTAAGTTTGTCAGTAAGCTCTATTATAAAGTCTAGACATGGGCTTTGCAGAGTAGATGCAACTCTGACAGTCCTTTTGGAGGTAGAGAATCAAAACAGTAAAGTTTTATCACCTTTATCCTAAAGATAAATGATGGCAATAAGCCGATTTCTCTGGTTTGCTCACAGTTGCACAGAGCTCCTTGCAGGGAACGAAACTCCCCTACGAGGAGCAGATGGAGAACACTTCTCCCAGGGGAGACTTGCTTCCAAATAACACCTCCCTTGTTGCCTCTGCGCAGCAGGTAAGGGATGCTTTGTGATTGCCTGCTGCAGAGGAACTTCTTTCAGCCTAGTCCTCCTCTTGCATACAGTATGCAATGCCAGGGTTAGCAATTTAGTAAGCCCTCTAAAGCTTTTAAGATCCAAAAAGCAGCAGGCAGCTAAGGCAAGATGCAGCCCGGTCCCTGGGCTACCTGGTTTCTCTCCAAGTGCACTTGGGCCACAGCAAGGAGCCGGGGCTGGTGAGAACAGCGAAGTTTTCACAAGATGAGCCATAAAGTGAATTTGCTGTGCACAAATCCCTGCACAAACGCTCGTGGGAGTTGCACTACAGCACTGCGTGGGTGATGGTTTTAATTCCAAACCAGCTAATGCAGGGTCCTGAGGCATGGCAGCTCTCCTTGGGCTATCCAGGTCTTTCTCACAGTATCCTGATGCTCTCCTAGGGCTTAGTCAGATGGGTTTGGAGCTGGGTTAGGTACTTCAGCACTGAGCCATCGAGAGCTGATGTGGAGCTGCAAGTCTCATGCATGCCACCTTTCCTGGCAGACAAGCTTTGGAGACAAGCAGAGTGTGCCTGAGTACGGCTGCACCGCACAGACCGTTGATCACAGAGCTGTGCTAGGGTGGCACCGATAAGCCCCGAGCTGTAGGTTAGTGTACCCCAGTTGTGCCAAGCCTGTAGCTAGCTGAGGCAGCTTGCTCTGCTCTGGGGCATGCCCCCACATGCACGGAGCCCGAAATGCCTGAGGTCAGCACCAGTCCCCCAGCAGCTCTGCATGCTGCTGTATAAATGCATATAAACGACATGCAGCGATCTGCGCATCTGTGTGGATTTCATTATGTGATGCATTTTGTGTTTTGTGACCAAATACTGCAACATTTGTTTGGTCTCTACACATTTTGGGTGGCATTCTTCATGATTCCTCTTTAAACCTGTGCTCAGATATCTTCCTAGATGTCTTGTGTTTATCAGGCTAGACAGGGTATCCAATGTGAGCACTCAGTCCTGGGTCTGGGAAGCCCATTATATATCAGGATTGTAATTTCAAATACACCACAGTTTGGGAAAATTTAAATCCAAAATTTGAATTTGTCTCCCAGTAACTTGCTCTGTTTGTTGCAGAAGAGCCTGCACACTTCCAAGCAAACCATTCTATGACTCTATGAACTCAAATGCAAAGAAGACAGACCATTAGCTGTTCCGCTCTTCACATGACTCTGGTTTCCAACAGCCACTTCAAAGCTGCAGCAGCGATGCATTTCAAAAAAAGTTATGGTATTGAATATATTCTACAAGTATTTTATGTCTCATGTTCATAACAAAACGGAAAAAGCCCTAAAACTTAATTTCTCTGTGAATAATTCAGACAGAACAAGGATAGAAGAAAAAGCAGCAATGCCAGCTCCTGCACCACTCTGCCTTGCTGCAGTTAGGGTCCCGTTCATCTCTACACCCCTTTATCCCTAGACTCTTCTTTAGAGCCACTAACACCATGATGGCTTAGCAGACATCTCTCCATTGCAGAATAAGCTGGGAGCACCAACCTGTCAAGAATCACCAGTCAGCAATGGAACATCCACATTCTTCTTTGTTCCTAGCCAGGATGGGTAGGCATCAGCAAGTTTAGAGGCTCAACACTGCATAGTTTCTCCCTGAACTATCCAAATCCCTCTTTAAATGCATATTCTGGCAACATCCATTTGCAATCAAGCCATTCAGATTAAACAAATGGGACTCACTTGTAGATCCAATGCTGCAATCTTGCCTTTATCCCCCGAATTCCTTGTGTATTCCTCTATGGTCCATGAAGGCTGGGCGCGTTTCACTTCAGCCAGCTCTGTCAACCTCATGTCTGTGTACAGCGGGTTGCTCTTCATGTGTGACTTGAGTGATGCAGGGTAGGGATGAGGACTAAAGACTTGTTCAATCAAGAAAGCATCTTTTGGTTGTTTAGAGAGTCTATGTGGCTGTGGGATTTCGTATTGCCTGTCTGCCTGCAACAGGGTTCAAAAGAATTTGAGAGAAGAAACAGGACTATGAGGGGGTTAAACACAAAGGACAGAGATATTCCTTTCAGACTCACCATATGATACTGCTTAAGCCGTGGCAAGAAAAGTACCAGCTAGGACATAGGTTTTGAATGGCCTTAATCCATTTGCCCACCCCCTTCTTACAACCAGACCAAAGAGGTATTTTACAGACACAGCTCAATATTCACCATAACATGGACACAAAGCTGATGCAGAAGAAGAAATTTAGGTTTTATACTGTTTACAAGTTATAAAACTATTCTGAAAACAGTCCTGACATCCAGAAAATCCTAGCAGATCTGGAAAAGCTGAGCCCCATGTAGGCTTCCAGGTTTCTGTTTCCAGACCAAATCTTAACATGAAGAAGTCTCGTGGGAAGTCCCCAGGTAACACCCACTTGACACCACACCATCCATGGTACCAAGCCAGTGTCAGCCACGGCCTACTGCAGGAGTGAGGAAGGGACATTCAAAGCCAGCATTTCATCCAGGGCAGTTCAATGTACAGAAAAGCCAAGATTTTGGCTTACTACGGTTAACCTTCTTCCCCTTCTGCAACCTGCAGTAACCCATGGTTTGTGGTTTCTTGTTCATCCAGCTGCACTTCTTTCCATCAAATTTCTTCCTCTCCTTTCTAAACCCTTCTCTGCCCCCTTTCCCCCCCAAAAGGAGGCATGGCATGCCCGTCACATGGTCCCAACTGACAAGGGAGCCGAATGACCCCCAGCCCTCTCCACTGTCCATGAAACAGAAACAACCGCCCACATCATGCACAGCTGCAACTGAGCAGCAACCAGAGCCCAGCACAAGGACGGCCACGATAGCTCTGTGATCTGTGCGGATGGCAGTGGGCAGCTGTTGGAAGGGATGGGCAGAGTTTTTCTGAGAGACAAAACCAAGACCACAGCTCTGCTGCACTTCCTCAATGGGAGGATTAAGACTCGTGTATATGACTGTGAAAGCCAGATACAGAGAACATAACTACAGTTTGCGTCTCACAGTACACGTACAAGGATTCTTTTCTTGAGGATTTGAATCCATGAATCTATTTTGTTGCATTTTAAATATGCACATACTTCTGTGATAAAAGCCATCACAATGCAATTTCAACATATCCCTTCTAAAACAACCACTAGAGAAATTCAATTTTCCTCACGCCTTTTTCAGCTAAGTTAATTACCCAGCTTCCTTATATCACCACTGATGATGAAGAACTCCATCATCTTCGGAAGATCTCACCCATATCACCCCACTCCCTATTCAAAAAAGCAAAGTGCTTCTAAGGAACAACTTGACCATATTGCAGCTGCCAGGTGAGAGAATACAGGTACAAAATCACTCAATTACGGTAACAATAAAGACAGGCATAACATGGCAGGGCAAAGTATTGTCATACCCTGACACTTGCGATCACTATGGGAGATATTCGTAACTAGATTATTTTTAAGTGCTTATTATGCGAGTTAAAGTTCAAATTACCTCTTTAGATTTCCTATGCCAGTCCTTATTTTCTCCTCCATCTCTCTCTTTCATCTCCTCTTCTGTAATGCCAACTTGGTTGGTGTAAGTAATAGCTCTCCAGTCTCGGGGAGAGTTGGAAATACTTGCTATTTTGGATTCAGTTGCACTATTTTCCTCTGTTAACGATCTTGATGATCTTCTAGTAAATAGACTTTTTTTTAAGGCTTTTACTCGAAGACTCTCGCTATTACTTCCACTGGCATCTGAACAGCACCATTCTGGATTATTCTCTAGTTTGCCTCCATGAGGAGTATTGTGGCACTGAAATATCTGTGGGGAGTTACTCTCATCTGACGCAGCCTCACTTGTCAAAGAATTAAGATCTATTTGTACGCTGACCTTCTCTGGCTGCTGAATTTTTTGATCCAACTTGCTCAATTTTCCGAGGACCTGGGAGATTTCTTCTCGGACGCCTGAGAGAGATTCCAGTTTCTTCTCTATTTCACCAATCCTCAAAACTAATTTGCAGACACTCGTTTTTAGTTCATCATCTGTGTTACTGATATCTGCCCGGACCACTTTATCCAATTTGTTACAGGCACTCCCATTGGAGATTTTAGTCAAATTGTGCTCTGGTGAGCTCTCACAGTCTGATTTATGCACCTGAGACAAGGAACCGGTGCTGTTGTAGCACGAAGACTGCATCACTCCCGTGGACCCGCTGATACTCATGTCATCCAAAAACCGGAAAATGTCACTGATGTCATCGCTCACGATTTCAGAGTCATCATCCGACTGCTTAAGAGAGTGCCGTTCTCCATACTTGGTTTGGCCCGCCGCACACAAATCCTTGCATTTCTTGTGGTCCAGTACTTGCTCCGTTTGCGTCCCAACACTCGTGGTCCTGTCAATGCTTAAGATCTGAACAGAAGTACAGTTAATGCTTTTATCCTTAAACTTTTTGACTGGCTCGTGTTTCTCCACATCTAGAATGGAAGGAATTTCCTTGGGTTTATGCCCATTTGGTTTCACAGCGTAGTTTGCCTGCATAATTGGTTGCTGATCCTTCACGTTTAGGTAGGACTGATGCCTGTCAGCTGAAGGAAAGTTTGGAGATGGGTTGTTTGAAGTCTGGTATCGCGGTTTCTCTTCAGACTGCTTCCTATTAAAAAACGATCGTTCAAAGTCAGGTACCTCCTCAGTATTTAAACTCCAGCTTTTAGCTGGCCAGGCAGTTTGCTTGGCTGGCTTTCCAGTCCACTTTTTTGTGTCCTGGGGCCCAAGAATAGTAGTTGGTCCAAAATATGTCGAAGCTTGAAGATCATCTAAACTTTCATGCTTCGCTCGTCTTTTGTCTGGTATAGGAGAATAAACTGGATTCAAGTACTGGCTGCTGTATGGCATTTCAAAGCTGTGGTTGAAGAAAGCCTGCTTAGAGCTTTCTTTCCTATTCTGAGGCTCTCTGTGTCCATCTTCTGGCTTTTTGTTGGATGGTATTAAGTTGGGAGATATTGTAATCAGATTATGAAAATCTTCTTTGAATATATTTCTTTTCTGGACACACGACTGCATAACAAAAGGCTCATCATTTGAAATGAAAGTTTCTTTTATGCCTGCGCTTATAGGCAAGGAGTCCTGGTCTGAAATAGATTCATTTTCAATGTTCATGGGAAAGTATGTACTCTGCATCTCGCATGGAGGAGACGTGGCGATGGAGTAGGATGCCAGCGCCTGCAGCCTGTCCAGAGAGGCAGCCCGGCCCTTCATCTCCTTATTAACGCCGAGTAAAAAGTTGGGTTCTGATGAGGGGACAAACTGTTGACAGTCTTTGCAGTCCATCTTCCTGCATTTTGAAGACCTTCTCACTGGAAAGCCCCGGTTAAACTCCTGGTCGTTCAGCTCGCAGTTGGGCACGCAGTCTGCCATATTGCAGATTTCTGTGTCAGATCTACAGGATTCGAAGGACTCTTTCTTCTTCACTTTCTGCCTTGCAACTGGAAGTTTCTCCTTGGCCAGTCCCCCGTTCATTTGTATGAGGTTGAATATTGTTACTATATCTGCTGCAACCATGATTTTCTTTGATTGCTGATTGTTTACAGTGCATCTCATTTTGTCTTTGAACAAAGTCGCTGGGAAATTAGGATCCAGGCAAGCAGTGTAAAACAGCACGCTTCTGAGCTTGGCCAACTGGGATAAATCAAACCTGGCACACAGGGACTTGCAGAGGTCCTGGTAAGAAACAGTATTCTGCTTCGTGTCCAGCTCCTCCAAGATCTTCACCAGGAAGATCGAAGATTCCTGGTTGGACTCCATGCCTTAAGCGTATTTTGCTGTTTAGCCTGGAAACTGCGTTCCACTTCTACAGCAACACACAACAGCAAACAAAAAAGATTGTAAGTCACCCACAGATAACATTCAGGACCTGACTCCCTAGCCACGCAGTCAAGGGCTTGCTTGCATAACCCATCCCCATGTTTCTGAACTCCAGGCTGTAATCTTAGCATCAATGAAATCAATATTTAAAAGGAATCAGGATTTCATCCAAGGAGGCTCGTTTCTGTCAGTGTGTCCTAAAGTGAGCAAGCGAATACAGAACAGAAGCTTTGGAGGGGCTGAACTAATGGCAGACAGACAATCCCAGCCTGCTCGCTACAGGCTTTCACAGAATTTCTTACCAGCTTGTGAGAGGTTGAAAGTACAGACATGTCAAATTGCTTGGCAATAATTCTAGCCCTAGACTAACCAGAGATGATCTACCACACTATGACAATGCCAGCTGTTTTCATATCTGACTGCAAATGGCTCTTAGGAAGGTTTTCTGAGAATAAACTTCTGACATGTTTTTGGAAGCACATAATTACCATCTTGCTTATTTAAAAATATTTTCTCCTCTACTCTGAATTACCTCCTCAGGATACCATGACACTTTTTGCAGAAATGCCTTTTCCTAAGTTTATGATTTAGGAATGGAAAAGCTGCCTGGGCCCACGTGAAAAATCTGTGTGAGCCCCTTTTCAGCCGCAAAGTGCAAAATTTAGAAAAGAGCAGAAACAGTTAGGAAAAAAAAAAACCACACCACAAAACAAAAACCAACACTGAATCTTGAAACCAATCCAGCAGATGTTAGAGGGCTGGCTGCCAATCAGGGTGGATTTGAAGGCTGAGAAATATCAAGGACAGAGAACATCCTCTTCAGTGATGTGCTCCCAGAGAAACCCGGGGAGTGCAGTTCCATTCACCAGCCCGAAACGACAGGGCAGAGGTGGAGAGCAAAGGCTGTCCATTTATATGGATAACAAGAATAGCTCAGGCAAGCACAGCTAACGCTAGCAAACACCTTGGGAAGGATATAAAGCCCTGTGCTCTCAGGATTGAAACCAACCTCTAGCTATTATGGATTAGGAAAGGATGTTGATGGGGGGCAGATTATTCTTCATCTGCCTACTGTGAATATCCTTGTCGGTGTCTCTGCTGCTGGCTGCTAGGAGAGACAGAGCACGGGATGATGCATTCTGCCAATTCCTATGTTTGGTCACTTTGTCTTTGTTATTCTTACTGATAGGAATGACAAAAATATTTTCCCTTCCCCAAAAAGTTATGGTATCTTCCCCCATTCACTCCCACGCTTAGAAGACCCCTGGAACTAGTCTCTCTGTCTGCATCATGTGCAGAATATCCACCCAAATGGCAAAGCACAAAAGTCAGGCTTGCAAGGTTTCTTATTACTCATCTAAAAAGTCACCTCCCAGCCAAAAACCTCAGCACTCCTGAGCACCGCTCCAGGAATACAGGGCTCCTGTTCCCTCTCTTGTAAGCCTTTCATCTTGCCCTGACATTACACACTGGCAATCGCTATCAGTGTCAGAAGCCAACCTACATCAGCTTTCGTAGCAAACACCACAGCAGCATCTTCCAGAGAGAAAAAAGAAAACAGGTTGCCCATAAGAATATGAAACAACTCTCCATGCAGACTTGGCTGTTTATTTAAGTAGCATCTTGCTGCTGCGTATGATCCAAAGTTGTGCCGCAGCAACGCGAATGTATTTCTGTGATTGTAAACACTACTCTCAGAAACCAATGGCTACAGGGATTTTCCAACACCTCTGCTGCATACATGTTTGCTTTTAAAGCTCGTGTATTATGCATAGCAGCAAAACTCTTCTTCCAGCTGACAAAAGAGCCAAAATGTTATATTGCTCAGTGCTCGGCTGCAGAAAGTAAGGCTAAAAGCTGGAGGAGAATGCTTGTATCCCCTTTTTCTTTACCAAAAGTGTGTGCTCAGGGGCACAGCCTTTTTAACAGCCTGCCCTTGTATTTCTCTGACCTGACACTGGAAAATGAAGTTCCCAAGCTAGGTCCAAGCTGCTCTGTCTGCCACCAAAGCCACCAAGCACTCCCAGAGTAAACTTCACATGTGGGGCTCGGAGACTTTCCCAGCTGTCAGGGGACTCGCACTGCAAGGCAATTTTCTGCATGTTATAAATCTGCCATTTGAGGCAAGAGTGGAAATCTGTCTTTTTGTCACCTCCGTGCTGAATACCAGCAAAAGGAACTATCTCCTCCCATTTGTAACTTCACAGCTCCTCGCAAAACCCTCACCTGGATATGCGTTTTCACAGCCCAATCTACACGCTATACGCTGCGTGCACCAGCCTGCCAGCGCCCTGCTTTCTCCCTGCTCGTACTCCTGCTAAAATGCACAAGCAGCCAGTCTGCAAGAATACATTTCTGAAAACTGTCAACCCATTTGTCCCCTACCTTCCTGTCTTTACTCTCTTATACCCATGAGAATATCCTAGATACAGTTTCTTGGATATTTTTGTTTGGTACCAAGCCATTCTTAGTGTACCCCTCCCATCAGAGGTTTTAACTCCAATTCAGGCTTCTAAAGCATATGAAGCTAGCAAAACTTAGGTGCAGTCTGATTTTCAAAGGTGCTTAAGCGCTGACAAGTTCGGTAAGTTCAGTGGAAGCCCTGCATACCCCCAAATCTCACGTTGCTTTCATTTAGCACCGACAAGGAGCCTTGGTTTGGGGACTCCAGTCCATACCCAAGCAGGAAAGCACTGGCACTGAAGCACAGACCCCAAGCAGAGGAGCTCTGCTAGACCTGGTTTAGCTCAAGCTGGGACCCCATGCTCCCAGACTCAAGCCTGGGAGGTGGCAGTCAGCTGTAAAGCAGCGAGGGGACAGGAAGGTAACAGAGGCTTTAAGACGAGGGTGACAGGAGAGAGCTGAGGCTGCTGAGGTGGGAATTCGACCAGTTCTCTCAACTGAGGCTCAGCTATGGGAGCTGGGAATTGAAAAGGCAGGTTGCAAAATCAGATGTAGGCCTTGAGGAACAGCAAGCTAGCTAGGAGCTGAAATAATTTCCTCTTCACCCCTCCACTGTTCACAAACAGCTTTCTGGTGTGAGCACACTTTAGGTGCGAAAGGTACCTTTGGGCTTCAGCCTGGGCATGGAAATGGGTGCTCCCTTCTGCCAGGGCATCAGAAACGTTGCTAGTGGAGCACGCAACAGGTTCAGGCTGTGAAGAACAGGATGTATTACCCCATGAGGATAATACAAAAGGGCCTTTAAGTCTTGTTTCCTTAGTCAGGGATGCGAAAAACCAGTGCCAAGGTTTTTAGTGGCACATTAAGCTCTCCCATCTCTTGTCAAGCCTCCTAACAGCCTGTGACAGAGACAGGTGCCTCTTGGCAAGTCACCCCGGGAGCTGCCACATCCCAGGTGCCAAGCACTTGGCCATGCACCGTCTCAGCTGTTCTGTCCACGTTCATTCATTAGCTCTCAAAGCAGGACCAGAATAGACCTGGCCGTGGCACATAAATGCAAAGCTCCGAAATGAGCACAGGAAGACCTTTTAGAGAGGGTACAGGGTCACGAATCTGTCAAAAGCAACAAAGTGAATGAAAGCACCCACAGCAAGAGCAGCAACAGAGGGCTTCCTCGGATGGCCTCAATTCCACCAACGTCCTCGTGCCTTACCTTCACTACCAGCAGCCACATGCACCCTCCGAACCACTCCCAAACTGAGTTTGGTCTCCAGAGACACAGAGCTAACCACACACAGGGACAGGATCTCGCTTATTTATCTTCAGCAAGACAGTCTCTGACCAAAGGAGCCACTTAACATTTCATCTTTAATGATTTTTGTTATATTAACACTGGGAGGGTTGCTTTGACTCAGCTTCCTAAGATTTGACATTCGCTGCTCTAATAGCACAATTATATCCCAGCATGGACCTGTACAGCATCATATTGCACAGCTAGTCGATGGGGTCTGACTCTCCTTGCACGCAGATGAGCTCCAGGCTTACCACAAATCAATGCCTTCTTGCCCTGCACCAAGAGCAATGAACTGAGTTCTCATCTTACCATTCACCCACTATCACAGCCTCTGGAGCAGAAGACCAAGAGCATTACGACTGCAGTCTCCATCCCTAGTGGAGCTTTCTGCTGCATAAAGGGAATATACTGTTCTATTTTCTGGTGTCTTTAGGAATTAAGCCTCTGTAAAACCTCTCCCCAGTGGTCCTCCAGACCAGGGGCACCTGCGTCCTCTTACAGGCAGCTTGCTTCCCAACTGAAACACCATAACACACTTTCCCTCCTCACCACCTGCGAAATCAGCGCCAGGGCGGGGAGGTCCCCTCACCTCCTGTCTACCCTACAAATTCCCCATCCACAGGAATTCCTGAAATTGCTCTCCAGGTGCTCTGGCTACCCTCCCCTGTGGCACCTTCAGCCCAAACCCTGCCCCACCGCATCTGCTGAGGGCAGCGCTTATCAGAGCAGATAAACCCCAGCACGGGATTCAAGAGCAAGTCCCACCACTCGCCTTCCCTGAGCCGCTGCGGGGTGGCGAGGTGCCTTGCACGAGCCTGAATCGTGGCCACTGGCAGACAGACCACATTATCTTCCCCTGTTCTTTCCTCCTTCATTTCCTTGCCTGCTCTCTGTGCCTCTGACATTTGCTCTCCCCGTTTCCCAATATCCACAGCAGGTGCAGCTCGTACACAGCCGCGGTTGCTGGAGTCATCATTTCCCCTCTCCCTTTGATTTGCCAGCCGAGAGGGAAACAGCCTCCTTGTTTTGCTTTCCCCCACGGTGACTAACGGGCCACCCTATAATACCACTACGGCGCCGACAGACAGAGCAATCCTCACATAAATTCCCCCAGAAAGAGCCAGCTACTTCAGTGCAGGAGAGCATTAATACAGAGCCTGTGATATGCTGTTTTACTATTAACTTGAGCTCATAAATCTTTCAGCCTGTCTTCCCAGCGCCAGATACTATAAAACACGGCAGGCAACGCGCGCCTCGCATGAAACATGTAACGCATCGAGACGGAATGCAGTTTTTGTTTTCTCCCATACTCACAAATCCATTCCTCTGCCAAAACATTAAGAAATTTCTGACAAGCGAATGGGCACCTTGAGCCCCGTCTGGCTTCCACCACGCACGCACACGGGAGCCAGCTCTAGGGGAAACAACGCCCGTTTCTGCACACCTTATTCCTCCTGCCGCTGCTCGTTAAGAAGAAAACTAAAAAGCACACTTTGGAGCCCTGCCTGAGCAATAGCAATCGTTTCTCTCCACCTTTCATTGAAAAGTCCTCTTGAACAGCCCGACGCGGGCAGTCTCCTCCGGACCGTTCCCCCGGCTGTGCGGGGTCGGGGTGGGCCCCGCTCCCCGGGGCAGGTAGGAGATGCGTGCTGGCTCCCCGCCTCGCTGCTGTGATTTTTATCCACTCCTCTTGAGCAGAAGGGGACGAACGCCCGCAGCCTGGGAGCTCACAGGGCTTGTGCGCGGGCTCTCGCCAGCAGCTCGCTGCTCTTCTGCACAGGAACGACGCACGCTTCGCACCCTCCCGGGCATCCCACCGCCAGCCGCATCTGCGCTTTACCGGGGGGGTCGGCGGGGACCAGCGCTGGAAGAAGTTGCTGTTTTCTGGCTCTTACCTTGTGCGAACAAGCCTTGTAAAACCACGCTTTACAAAGCCAGCTCCTCAACAGGGGCAGGCTCTGCTGTGAAAGGACTCTGCACAATGCTTCAGACCCCCTCTCCCCCCCCAGAATTCAGCAGTTTTTAAAGCCTCCCAGTACATAAATTAATGGGGAACTTGTGGATAAAGGCGGCGTACCTTCACGGCTGTGTCAGGGCTCAAGTCAAACAAGGTTTGCCATCGATTTTCTCTTGCACAATAACATTAGGCTGATTATTTGCATTCTTCAGTTATGCAATCCAGGTTAATGTATCTATATGATCCAGAAAAGTGCAAACAATCATTCTAAAACCGTGAAATAAATTATTTGAATTATTACTGCATCATATTGTCTTTTCTTTGCCAACTATTGGCCCATACACACACAAATACTGTCCTCTCAACACGTTATTAAAGCACATCCAAGTCCCATTTTCCCCGAAAATTTTTGCATCACGGGACACCATTGCAAACGCTGACAGATAGACACAAAAAAAGTCTACTCGAGTTAAATGGGAGCAATCGGTTCCATCTGTGGGCAACGCATGGCAAACCTCTAACAGCCTCACTGCCACCCCGGACCTGGCTCTGCCCAGACCGGCTTGCTCGCCCTGGTGGGTCCAGATTCCCTGGTCCCCATCCCCGGCGCTCCCTACCCCTCCAGGCTCCCCCCTTGGGGTTTGGGGGTCCCCCACTCGCTCGCCTCCAGCTGCCCACGGGCAGATCCAGCTGTGCGGGACCGAAGTGGAGCTGCCAAAGTCACAGATGGAGTTTCAAGATTTTTCAGTCCTCCCTTTCCTGGGGAGCCTGACGAAGAGGTGGGACCCCAGGGCACCCGCCGGGGACCGCGGGGGCTCCGGGGGGGGATGTCCCTTACCCGCACTTACCCCACCTGCCCCCAACCCGGCGGGGGGCAGCCGGTGCTGAAGCCCCCTCCCCGGCACCCCCGGTTCCCAGAGCACCCCTTATCCTCGGCGCCCCTTTCTGCCAGCCCACCCCCCTCCCTCCCCGCACCTGGGGCTCACCCGGGGGGGCTCCGCCTGCCTCTCGCCCGGCCGTCACGGCCGGCTCCGCCGCTGCAGCAGCCGCTTCCCAGCGAGGAGGAGGAGGAGGAGGAAGAGCCCGAGCCCGAAGCCCCAGCAGGATGCCATAGCGCCGGGCTGCGCTGACAAAGGCGGCAGCAGGCTGGCATGGGAGGAGG
>Ga0065711_1044282_pt1 | contig 14192 bp, 21 predicted proteins | sample Hoacrofraction12_FD_59098 | JGI IMG/M metagenome (GOLD analysis project Ga0065711, IMG submission 59098) | Hoatzin crop microbial communities from Cojedes, Venezuela - Epithelial fraction 12 v2 (version 2) | ecosystem: Host-associated > Birds > Digestive system > Esophagus > Crop | place...
CTGTGCAGCCTGCTCTGGGTGACCCTGCTTGGGCAGGGGGTTGGGCTGGGTGACCCACAGAGGTCCCTGCCAACCCCGACCGTTCTATGATTTCTGTGATTCTGTGGAGCAGCAGGGGCGTGCGGGAAGCGATGCTCAGGGCAGGGTGCTGGGAGCCAGCGCTGGTGCGGGACAGCGCAGGGGTCAGAGCGGCAAATGCAGTGCTAAAGGCACAGGGTTTGGAGGAGGACGGGGACGGGAGACGCTGACCAGAGCCCTGCTGCTGTCTCCTGCAGCCACAATGAGAGGCGGAACACATTCCTGCACCCAGTGACGGGCCAGCTCCCCGAGGACAACTCAAGACCTGACCTGCAAAAGTACGTTGGCTCCCAACTGCCCTGGTTTTGGGGCCTGGGATCGAGTTGTGATGGGGGGCCAAGGTGGGCTGGGGTGTGGGGGGCTGGTGCCCGTGGTGGGGATGCCCGGGAACAGCTTCTGTGGGGTGGAGAAACGCAGCCCTGCTGACTCAGCTCTCCTGTGCCACAGACCGACCTTGGACATGTCAAGCAAAGCAGGCAGCAAGCGACCGGCGACCATCACCAGCGAACCCCCCAACCACGCCATGGTGTCGGAGGTGCCCCCGGAGCGCCCGGGAGGCCGGGTGGGTGCCCCTTGGAGCCGGGCGGCACGGCAGGCGGGGACGGGGTGCCGGGGGCCCCCCCGGGCTCTGAACGGCTCCTCTCCCCCTCCGCAGGCTTCGCGCTCCTCCCGCAAGGGCATCGCCTTCGGGAAGCGCTCCAATTCCATGAAGAGGAACCCCACCGCTGCCGTGACCAAGAGCGGCTGGCTCTACAAGCAGGTAGCCGAACCCCCCGCCATGCCGGCTGTGCCCCCCGCTTCCCAGCCGCCTGTGGCGGGACCCCCTCCCCGGGTGGGTGCTGCTCTCACCGCTCCCCTCTCGCAGGCCAGCTCGGGGGTGAAGCAGTGGAACAAGCGCTGGTTCGTGCTGGTCGATCGCTGCCTCTTCTACTACAAAGGTAGGGCTGCCCGCGCCCACCCGGGTGCCCCTGCGCTCGCTTCCCCCAGGTGCCTCCGGGCTGTAACCGGGCTCGGAGCAGCTTTTGCCAGCGCGGGTAAAGGGTCGTGGAGGTGACAGCAAACCGGGCAGCGGTGGCCGTGCACAGCACCCCTTTGCGTGGCCGTTTGGCGTGCCGGGGACCCGAGGGGTTAATGCAGGCGCCTGCCCCGGCTTCCCTGGCAGCTCCTGGGCTCAGCCCTGGCAGCAGAGCGGAGGGTGGGCATGAATAATTGAGGAGGCTGTCGTGCGAGCCCGGCCGAGCCGCAGAGCTGCCGGGGAGCAACAGGCAGGCAGCGGTTTCCCACAGGTGGCCGGCTCACCCACGGCGAGGAGCGACGGGGCCGCGTCCCCGCAGCAGCTCGTGGGTCTCTGTCGGGGGGCAGCCGGGGGTCCCGGCCCCTCCGTGCGTGTAACCCCTGCGTTTGCCCACCAGATGAGAAGGAGGAGAGCATCCTGGGCAGCATCCCCCTCCTCAGCTTCCGCGTGGCGGCCGTGCAGCCCTCCGACAACATCAGCAGGAAGCACACGTTCAAGGTCAGCGCGTGGTTGTGCCTGGGCTTGGAGGGGGGCAGAGCACTGGGACAGCGCTGGGGCGGTGGTGATGCTCGCAGGGTCCCCGCTGCTCCCTCTTCTTGCTTTCTTGGTGATGGGGTGTGGAGCCAACTGGGGAGAGGGGTGACCACAGAAAATCCCCCGGGACACCCTGCGTGCTGTGCAGATGTGCCTTCTCCTGGGGAAACTGAGGCACGCGTAGGGGGAAGCAGCATCTCCAAGGTCATCTTTACCCCCCCAGGCCTGAGCTGCTCCCGGGCTCTGTCCCCTGGGGTGCACCGTGGACGTGCTGGGTGCAGGGCGAGCAGCAGCTCTGCCCTCGCCGGCCGTGCTCTCGGGCCTCTCCCTGCCCCGCTTTCCCCTCTGCGTTGCTGCTCCCGGCCAGCCTGTCCCCACCGGCTGCTGCTCTGGAGCCAGATGTAGAGAGGTGTCCCCAGCTCAGATAATTATTTTTTAAGCCTGCTTGGACTGGCATGCGAAGGAAAGGGAAACGTAATTGCAAGGGGGTAGCCCCTAAGGAGTCGCTGCTCGTCGGGCTGCGCTGCTATGGGTGTTGGATGGGAGAGCTGCGTCGGCCGCCGGCAGCAGACCTGGGCTCTCCCTCGCTCGGAGCAGGGGCTGAGCTTCCCTGGCACCGCGCGGCACTGGGTGGCATCACCGCGCACCGGCACAATTGCTCGTGCTGCCCGCGGTCGTGGGTCACGCTGGCGCTCGCTCGCCGACGGGCCGATGCGCAGGCTGGCTCGCGCTCACCGACACTCGTGCAAAAGCCCGGCGTGGACCTTCCTGCCCATGAGCGTGGCAGGAGCTGATGCCTGGGGTCCCCACGGGGCACTGCAGAGGGGTTTTTCCAATCTAAGGGATGGATTTTTCTAGCTGCCGCCCTTAAACCTGCGTTTAAGCTGCAGCTGAGCGTGGTTGAAGGGTGAGCGCTGGCAAGCGGCAGCGGCCAGGAGCCGTGCGTGGGCTCTCCTGCGTGCCCGTGCCGGCGCCGGCAGCCGGCGAGCTGTCTCTTTGCCTGCAGCTTCTGCAGGTGAGAGCAGAGCAGTGACCTGATAGTGTCAAAATGCCTCTTGGCTTGTGACACCGGTGGGGAAAGAGCCTTGCAAAGCTGCTGCCCACGAGCTGAGCTCTGCAGGATCTGCAGGCGAGAGTTTTAGGGGATGGTTTTGTTCAGGGAAGGGTAGCGGGGGTCCCGACGGCCGGGAGAGGTCCGTGCTGCAGCCCCCGCGCTCCTGCCGTGCTGCGGCCTGACCCTTGTCTGTGTTTCCTCCTCTCTCCGCGGGCGAGGATCCCCGGACAGGAGGTCACTTCGTGCCCACCCGCCACGCCAGCACCCAGCCACCACCTAGGTAGTACCTTCTCGTGTTTCTGATGCATGCGGAAGGGCGAGGGACCTGCAGGCTTGCCAGCATGCTCCGCTCCCCCAGCTCGCACTAATCCAGGGCGTGAACTGGTTTGGTTTCGTCTTTTGCTCCGGCTGCAGAGCTTCTGGAGGCGGGAGTGCATGGGGGTTGCCGGAGGTGACCCTGCAGCTGGGCACGATGGCTGCATGCTCCGGGGTGGGGGAAGATGAAAACCCAAGGGAGGGTTTTAATCGGACTCCCAATTTGGTTTTAATTTTATTGTTTTAAGAGATTGAGCCCTGAAAGTCTTTCAGGGGGAAAAACCTCCTGCTTTCTCCCTTGTCTTCCTTCTCGCTGCCTCCTGTCCCTTTCCATGGAGGGGGAAGGTGGAAGCTTCAAAAAAGGCCCTGAATAGCCAGACCTGGCAGCCAGACCCTGCCTTCCAGCTGGGGGTGGAGAGTGGGCGCCAACCTCTTGGACCGAAAGCGAACCTTTCTCCCCTCAAAATGTTGTCTGGGCCCAGGAGCCACCTTCCTCCTAACCCTGCATGAACAATAAGGCTCCGGCCAGTGCTGCTGCTCTCGCTGGGCTGCGGACCCTTCGCCAGCCCTGCGGGGACCCGCTGGGTGCTGGGGTGCAGCAACCTCTGCGCCGGGGTGCAGCCCCCCCGGCACGGGGTCCTGGGGAGGGCTGGTCCCGAGCATCGCTGGGGTGACCCCAGGGGACTCGTAGCCCCGAGGGATCCCCTGTGAGGGGACGAGGGCTGGCGCTGGCTCTGCCGGCAGAGCCTTCCTCCCGCTCGGTGCCAGTGAGGGTGCACAAGGCGGCAAGGCTCGGGCAGGGAGGGGAGGACCATGCCTGGCTCCTGCAGTGCCAGGACCTCGTGGCAGGGTGGAGATGGAGCTCTCACCCTCCTGTCTGTGTCTCTCCCCACTTCTCTGCCTCCCTGCAGGTGACAGTGGTGTGCTGGGTGGAGGAGATGCCGGCGAGTAACGAGCAGTCCCTGTCTCCCCAGGCCGAGCACGCTGGCATCCGGACCTACTTCTTCAGCGCCGAGAACACGGAGGAGCAGGAGTCCTGGATCCAAGCCATGGGCGAAGCCGCCCGGGTGCAGATCCCCCCGACCCAGAGGTCAGCACCCACCATCTCCCCATGCCACCCCGCTCCCCTCGTCTCTTGGAGATGGAGTGGAGGGGTCTTGTGTTGCAGGCGGGGACCTCCTGGGAGCGTGAGGGTCCCTTGGGAGAGCAGAGCTGGGGGACCATTGGCCCCCCAAGGCTGAGGGAGGGACGGGACGTTACCGGCCACCCCAGGGGCGTTGTGAACGGAGGGTAATGCTCTCCCCTGCTTTGGCACCATCCAGGCACGAGAAACCAGACTCTGAAAACATCCCCCCCAGCAAACACCACCACCACCATCGCAATGCCACCCACCGTGAGCACCCCAAAGCTGACCCTGACGCCAAGACCCGGGGGGAAGGCGACGGCCGTGGCTCGGAGAAGATTGAGAGGAAGCCGGAGAGGATGGAGAGCAAGAAGGAGCCCTTGGTCAAAGCCAATGGCGTCGCTGGGCAGGAGGTGCCCTCGGAGCCCGGCAGTCCTTACCCCGAGGCACCCCGGGTGCCGGCGAGCGCGGAGCGGCCGCCCCAGCCCAATGGCTGGCCGTACTCATCACCCAGCCGCCCCGGCAGCACCGCGTACCCCCTGCCCGACGGGGAGAGTGTGACCCACCGCCGCGGCTTCGCCCCCCGCACCAACCCCGAGAAGATCGCCCAACGCAAGAGCTCGATGACGCAGCTGCAGCAGTGGGTGAACTCGCGCCGGGGGGCCGTGCCCCCCGAGGAGCTGCGGAGGTGAGGGCTGCGGGGGGCTGGCCGGGGGCAGAGGCGGGGGGGTCTGCTCCTTTTCTCCAGGGCAGCCCCTCAGGTGATGCTCTGGGAATGACTTTCCCATCTGCTTTATCCCTGCCTGGGGTCAGAAAATCTCCTTCCTGGACTGTCCCCAGGTGCCAGCTCGGAGCTGGGTGTGGGGCACCCCAACAAGCAGAGCAGGGTGGGTTTTGGAGGGGAAGCCACCGTGGGGTCCCCAGGAGGAGGTGTGCCAGCCAGCCAGCTTTCTGGATGCTGGTGTCAGAGCTGCCTGCTCTAAGGCTGTCCTCACCTCCCGGGACCCCCAGCTGCGGAGTGAGGGGCCAGGCACTGCCTGGCCACCAGCCCGGCTCTCACGGCTCGCTCTCTCCCCCACAGCCCCACCAGGTTTTACCCCGTGTCTCACCGGGTGCCCGACTACTATTCCCCCTACTCACCCCAGTACCCCGAGGACTACCAGTACTACCCGCCCGGCGTGCGCCCCGACAGCATCTGCTCCATGCCCGCCTACGAGCGCGTGAGCCCACCCTGGGCGCTGGAGGACAAGCGGCACTCGTTCCGCAACGGGGGCACCTACCAGCTCCGCGACTGGAAGGAACACCCCAGGTTCGGCCGGCAAGACGTCCCGCTCTGGCTGCCGGGTCCCGGGAGGCAGCCGACCTACCTGGACGAGGTGGATGCAGCCTCGGGGTCTCTGCGGCGGATGTCTCTGCAGCCCCGCTCCCGCTCCGTGCCCCGCTCGCCCAGCCAGGGCTCCTACAGCCAGGCGCGGGTGTACTCCCCGATCCGCTCGCCCAGCACCCGCTTCGAGCGGCTGCCGCCCCGGGGAGAGGAGATTTACGCTGACCCCACCACCTTCATGATGAGGCGATCCATCAGTTCTCCAAAGGTGAATGCCCGTTGGCGCTTGGGGTGCCTGCGGGTTGGAGGGGGACCTTTGCCGGGGACATCGGGGCAGGGATGCTGTGGCACAGCCTGGCCTCAAAATGCCACCGAGTCGGTGGCTTGCAGCAGCTGATGGCTTCAGGTCCTCCCTTGCCATCCTGCAAAGCTGCCCAGGTTGCGGTTATTCCCTCCTGCCTGCTGCTGCGAGCCCAGAGGGATGGGGCAGGAGGGGATGGGATGGGGATGGGGGGTCGCCATGAGTGATGCGCTCCCGAGCAGGGAGCGTTGATGTCCCCGTTCTGCTGCTGTGCATCCCAAAGCTGGGCCTGACCCTGCTGCTGGGCCGGGGTCTGCCCTTGCGCGCGCTCTCTGGCCTCCCACACACCTCTCACATGTCTCTGCTTTTGGGATGGGGGGGGGTCTCTTCTCAGTACGACTATCTGGGCGACAGACGGCCCGTCCCTGCGGGAATGTATCCGTACCACTACCCGGCATCGCCCACCGTCCACGACAAAATGGTACGTACGCTGCTGGCGTGGAGGGGGTGAGCCCCGGCTTTGAGCACCCCGGGGAGGTGGGCAGCTCAGGGGCTCCTTGCTTGGATGGCTGAGGAAGAACCGCTCCGCTCCGGGGGAAGCTTTGTGGGTCGGAGCTGGGCTGCTCTGGGGCAGGTTGGGTCCTTTTAGTGGTGTCTCGGGTCCCTCCCGGCTGCGCCCAAAGGAAACCCTCATGGAAATGCCCCCAGTTCCTGCCCTGCAGCCCCCACATTGTGGGGGCAGGGGGACACCCTTAGCCCCCCCGTATGCCCTGCAATGCTGGGCTGAGCTTGTCACCCCCAGGGTGGTCCCCGGCTGGGGCCGGCATGCACCCGGCACCTCTCCCTCTCTTGCTTTCTCACTTCTGGCTGCAGCCGCTGCTTTTTCCTGCGTTGTGTTTCCCCTCAGAGCGCTGAGGGGTTGGAGCTGGTGGGGTGAGACCGGGAGGTCCCCTCGCAGAGCATGGTCCCCAAACCGCGGGGCAGGACCGGCCGTTGGAGGAGGGAGAAGCACGAGTTCCCATTAGCTGCCCATGCTGCCATCCATCCTCGCTAGCCGGAGCCGCAGGGAAAGGGCCGTGCCTCTTCCGAGGCTCCGAGAGCCGGGCGGGGGAGCCGGGAGGAGAGCGGGGCTCCCGCAGGGCACGTCCTCGGCAGCAGCTCTCCCGGCCCCGCGCCAGGGACGTGCCTCGCTTCCCTGGCCGAGAGGGCTTCGCATCACCGTAGCCTTCACCCTAACTGCTTTGCTTCTTCTTTTATATGTTTTGTGTGTTCGTTTCTTGCCGCGTGCCTGCTGGCTCCTGGTAGGATGAACTTTTAGACCTTCAGTTGCAAAGAAACCTAGAGTATTTGGACCAGCAGGTAGGCAGAGCTGGCTGCAAACCTCATGCTGCTTACGTCCCCGTGTGCCCCGTCCCCAGCAGCGTCCCCTTCCCTCCCAGTGCAGCATCTCTTCCCCTAACATCCATCCATCACCCTTCTTGGCATTAAAGCAGCACGAGTTGTCTTTGGTTTGCTTCTCCCATCCTTCCCATCTGTAGGGTCACTCATTGCTTGGCAGAAAAACTCCCCCGACAATGCCTTCTATGTGGTGTGCTGTAGCTGGTGGGGGGTCCTGGAGGGAGCCGGGGCAGGTTCCCACATCCCTGGGGCCTTGGGGAGCTGCTCCTGGGGTGCAGGAGAGGCAGCTGGCTCTGAACCCCTCCCCGTGTCGGTCTGTGCTGCGTGGCCGTGCTGGACACCGTGTCCCCAAAGCCAGCAGTGCCTCAGCACCGCTGTGAGCTGGGCTGCTGCAGGGTCCAGAGGCTGGTGCCCCCCATATGGGGGGCAGCCGGGTGAGTCGTGGGGAGCCGGACGGGTGCGAGGTGGTTTTGGTGATGTGCTGACCCTGTTCCTCCTCGAAGATGAGAGGCTTGATGCAGGGCCAGGGTGAGGCACCCGCTGGGACTGATACCAAAGCAGCAGCTCCCTGGTCTTTGCATGGCAGGGGGTGTTTGGAGGAAAGCTGTGAGCCGACTTCATCCCAGGAGCTGGGTGGGGGCCATCTGGCTGGGAGAGACCCCCGGGACTGGTGGGTTGAAACCCGCAGGCACCAGCTGAAGTCAAAGCCAGGGACGGGAGCTGTCGGCCAGCGCTGCAGCCCAGGCGAAAAGCCAGGCTTGCACGAAGGGAGCTGCTCCAGGGACAATCTCATTAGTCTGCAAATCTCCGTCGGCGCAGTAATCGCCAAGATCTGTGTCTGCCTTGGAGCAGAGCCAAGGACAGGCAGGAGCGCTCGCCGCAATAAAAGCTCTCTGGGTTATTTCACGGCCGTCGGCAGCAATGCTCGCTCTCCGAGGCTCTTTAAAACACTCCCTGAAAAGGCTCTGCGTCTCCTCCTCCTCTCCTGCTGACCTCTGGAGAGACTAATTTGGAGTGACGCTGCCGCGTGTCTCTTTTCAAACACCTTGCTGGCTGCTTTATTTTCTCTCTCCTCATTTGTCCGATCGCAGGGACGGCTCCCTCGGCTGCGCCCCACCTTGCCGACCTGCCCCCCATTGGGGTTTGGTCCCTGGTTTGTGCTTAAACCGCTGTCACCCCTTGGGTCTCGAGGTCCGTGGGGCACGAGGGGCTTCCCTCGCGTCGTCTGCTCTGCGCTGCTGCAGGCAAAGGCAGCAGTGATGCTCCGGGGCTTCTGATCTGAGCAGCTCCACCGCGCCGTACCGAGGGACCCCGCGCTGGGGTCTGTCCCGCTGCCCTGGACAGAGCGGGGTCGAGTGCGGGACGGCTCGGAGCAGCTCAGGGCAGCGCTGCCGGCGGCTGCAGCTCCGGGGATACACTGGGATGCCAGACACCGTCGCGTCCTTGCCCTGCCTGGCAGCAAGGCCACAATGTGCCGTCTCCACCGGAGCACCCTGTTCCCACCCGGCTCTGCTGCTCGAGGCTGCCGGAATGGAGAGGGGGACACTGCTGTCCCCAACCTCAGGCTTCGGTCACCTTCCCCTGTGCTCGGAGTTCATCTGCGCCTTGAGTGGGGCCGTCCCAGCCCTGGCTGTGCCGCCAGGGCAGTGCGAGGAGTGGGGTCCGTCTGTCTGTCTGCTGGGACCACACTGTGCGTTGCAGCCGTGGGCGTCTCTGTGCGAGCTTGTGTCTGTCTGTGCAGTTTGCTGCCGCCCAGGTCGGAGCTGGCGTGGTTTTATCTGTGTTTTCCCCTCAACAAAGTTTTCAGGGCATGCAACCAGCCCAGGATGCTCTTGACTGCACAAAATGGAGCAGCAGGAGCCCGGGGCAGCTGTGCCCACATGGCTTGAGCCCCTGGGACATCTCTCGGAGGTGGCATCTTGCAGCCCAATGCCCTGAGGGCCCCTGGACTGATCAGCCCCGCTGCTCCGACGGCACCCGAGCACCGCAGCGTGCGAGCGCATCTCCGCTGACTTCTGAACTTTCCTTCCCTGTCTGCCGCAGATGAGTGAGAGCGAAACCCTGATCAGTATGGTGAACAGGATGGTGGAGACCTCCTCCCCTAGGGCTCAGCTCTACATGCAAGTAAGCCTCCGGCCGCGGGCCGTGCATGGCAGCCACGCCAGCCGCCCCGCGCTCCATCCCTGAGGTCACCTCCTGCCATCTCCACTCATGCAGGCTCCACCATCCATGCGGCTCCAGCACGTCACGCTCTCGGGGACTTGCTAGTCCATCACCGGCTTTGCTAATCCATCCATGAACCATTAAAACCCAGTAAATCCTTGTGCTGAGAGCACAAGGTAGGCACGCAGCGGTCTTGAACTCTCATCCTCGTCTGGGCTGGACGCGGGTGCTTTGCTCACCCTCTGTTTGCCTTTGAGGGCAGGAATCCAGCCTGAGGCTCTTAAACCAAACAGTAACTCCTGGAATAGGGAGAGGAAACAGCCTTCTACTCCCTGAGACTCTGGCTTGTTCTGTTCCCCGACCCGGAGAGGGCTGCAAAAGCATTGGGATGTCCCTGCTGACACTGGGCTGCAGCTCTGAGCACGGGCAGGTCCTATCACCCAGGACCGTGTCTCCGGGTCGCTGTGACCCGCAGCCCATCGCGCTGCCAGCCCCGGGCGGGGGGCTCGTGGAGCCCTGCCCCGCTGCCCCGGGCATCTCCTGGCTGTGGGAGCACGCTGGGCCTTTCCAACACGGGGAAGGTGCCTGTTTCCATCTGCCGTGCGTGGGGAGCAGGGACATGCTGGAGGGCACAGCTGGAGCTGCTGAGGTGCTCCCTGCCCGGAGGCAGCAGCATCCCCATCCGGCAGGCTCTGCCTCCAGCCGGGCCGGGCATTTCCCAGGTTCAGGTCGATTTGCATTGTCCTATGGTTTTAAATGGCTCTAAAGCAGAGTCTTGCTTTCTAGCAATAATGATGCTCTTCATCCTATCTTATGCCTTTCATCTCGAAGTCTTGGAGGCATTTAATTGGTGAGGTCCCATTAGTAATTTAGATTTCCAGGAAAGGAAAATGACTCACAGAGAAGCCGGATGGTAAACAAGCCCTGATGCAGCTGCTGATTTATAGGTGTTTCCACTCTGCTGAGTGGGATTACAGCTTAATCTCTCTGCCTTTGTTTCCCTGCCCGTGAAATGGTGGCAGTTGTACACTCGGTGGTTAATGATTCATGAGGCATCTCTTTAACTCGGCTCTTGGCGTCCTGCGGAGAGGTTGTGTCTGCCCAATTCCAGCGGCTCACCCAGCCGATGGGCACCAGGGCTGGGAACGGGGAGGGAGGTTGTGCCTTCATCCCAGCCACCAGGCAGGGCCAGGGCGAGAGCTCCCGCTCCGACATCCCGCACTGCCTGCAGCTCCCGCTGCCTCCCGACCGCTGCCGGTGCCTGCCTGGCCATGCCAGCTGCCGGGTGCACCCGCTGCCTCTGGAGACTCGGCTCTCACCTCTCTTTCCCCACTCATGGGGATGGGGGAGAAGGGCTGGGGGCTGTCTCACCTTCCCCAGGGGTCCCAGAGCCGGGCTGACCCCACGCTGTCCTTGCAGGTGACCCCCTTCCCGGAGGCCTACAGGGAGACACTGCATGCCTACAAGATAAGCGAGCAAGACACCGATGTAAGAGCAAACGTCCGTCCTGCGCGTTCCGCCTCTGCCCCGTGCTGTTGTCCCTGTCCCCCGCAGCAGGTCTGCTGTCCCCATAGAGAGGGGAACCTCTGCTTGGTCTTGCCCCATGTCCAGATTTGGCCAGTGTCACCTTGGCTGGGGCTGAAGTCCCTGCAATGAGAGCAGTGGGCTGGAAACCCTCCTCAGAGCCACACGTCCCGTCAAACCGACGCCACGGGCCATGTCCCAGCTGCATCTTGTCTCTCCTGGGGGACTTGGCTCTGGCTGAGCACATTTGCATGGGTGCACCCCGCACACCCCGTTTCTGCGCTCTCATCCTCTCCTTTTCTCTTTCCCTCCCGGGGACAGAAGCTGCTGGGGAAGCTCTGTGAGCAGAACAAGGTGCTGCGGGAGCAGGAGAGGCTGGTGCAGCAGCTCCGAGCAGAGAAGGTACGTGGTGTGTGGCTCGAGTGGCTGTCCGGGGATGAACCTGGCTGCAAGGCGATGGCTGTGCCTAGGCAGCACCTTCGTGGCGAGGAAGCGACATGTCCCCCTCTCTTGGGGACAACTCAGCGGGGACACTTCTGAGCTGGAGGAGATGCCCTGGCCATGCCACAGTCCTGGGACTCTCTGTGTGTTAATGGCCTGTTGAGGAGAGGGACTGCAGCTCCTGCACCAGTCAGACCCTCACAGCTTCATCTCCCTCCTGTCCCCCCCAGGAGAGCCTGGAGAGTGCCCTAATGGGGACGCACCAGGAGCTGGAGATGTTCGGGAGCCAGCCCGCCTACCCAGAGAAGCTGCTGCACAAGAAGGAGTCGCTCCAGAACCAGCTCATCAACATCCGCGTGGAGCTGTCGCAGGCCAGCACGGTAACGGGCTCTGCGGTCCCTGGCTGTGGGGCTCTCCCCACCCGCCATGAGCCCTTTTCTCCCTTCCTGTAAAAAAAAAAAACAACAAGGAAAATCCCCTGGGTTGGCTGGGGACCCAGACAAGTCAAAGTCCTTTGCTGGGGACAAAGCGAATTAACCCTCGTGGTGCCGAGCTGGCACACGTGCCCAGAGCCATCTCAGCTCCTGCTTCCGTCTCCGGCTGCCCCGCGGTGCTGTGCCCGGTGTGCCAGCACTGGGACCCCCCACGGGCACAGCCTGGCTGGGCACAGCAGAGCTGGTCCCCGCCGACTGCTGGCCCCTCCACGGCTCGGGGTGGGTTGGTTGGGTGCAGCGTCCTCGTGCTTTCCTGGGTTCTCAGGGCTGCTGGCAGCCGGGGCAGAAAGCAGCCAAAGACCCCCTTAACCCCCCACATCTTTCCCCCCCAGGCCTTGGCGAACAGCACTGCTGAGTACGAGAGCCTGGAGAGCGAGGTGTCCGCCCTGCACGACGACCTCTGGGAGCAGCTGAACCTGGACATCCAGGTGAGCCGGCCCCTGGGGTCCCCCTCCCAGCCCTAGCATCCCCATGTCATCCCCAGTGTCCCCCTCCCAGCCCCGGCATCCCCCCACCAGCCCCGTGGAGGTGGAAGTTCCCTGGTTCCTTCCAAGGAGCCAGTTTGCAAGTGGCTGCTCCATGCTCAGCTCTCCGTGTCCTGCTTTGGCCACCGGCAAGGGCACAGGGAACCGTGGGCAGCTGGGTGCCATCGAGGGGCTGCAGCCCAGTGGTCCCCATGCTGCTGGGGCTCTGTCAGCTCCCCGCACCCCACTGCAGGTGGCCAGGGGAGCGGAACGATGGCTCCTGGCAGGAGACGTGTGGTGGGCTTGAAGGCTCAGCCGCCCCCGGTCCCACAGCTTGGCTCGGGGCTGGGGTGCAGCGGGGCTGGCAGCGACGGGAGCCACTCTGACCGCCGCCTTTCTGCCCACCAGAACGAAATGCTCAACCGGCAGATCCAGAAGGAGATCTGGCGGATCCAGGATGTGATGGAGGGGCTGAGGAAGAACAACCCATCCCGTGGCACGGACACTGCCAAGCACAGAGGTGAGCAGGGTCTGTGCCTGCCCTTACGCAGCACAAGCTCCAGCGTGCCGTGGCTCGGGACGTCCCCGGTGCCTGGGCTGCCACGGGGCAGACGGCAGCACCTGGCTGGTGGAGGGAGGACCTGGTTCACGCACTGATTTCTGCTCTTCTCCGCAGTGGCCATCGGCCCCTCGGGGACGTACAGCTCCAACAGCCCTGCCAGCCCCCTGAGCTCGGCCAGCCTCACCAGCCCCCTCAGCCCCTTCTCCCTCGTCTCCGGCTCCCAGGGCTCGCCCACCAAGCCCGGACCCGGCGAGGTGAGTGTGCCGGGGCGTCCCTAGGGAGCCCTTTGCCACCGTTGGGTCCCCAGCCTGGCTCCTGGGGCACGGGTGGGCACCAGGCACAGAGCTCAGCTGGGTTTCCTCGTGGCTCTGCCTGGGGACACCGTTTTGGCCACGTGCATGGGCTGTGGTGTCCTGCGGTGACATTTGGGTCCGTGGTCCCTTGCAGGGGCTACAGCTGGGCTTTGCAACCTTTGGGCTCCTGCCTCAAGCAGCCCTGAAGGCTGAGACCTGCTCAGCTCCAGCCTTTGTCTTCAGGACCAGCTCCTGCTGCCACCGTGGTCCCCTCTTGCTTACCCTGGCTCGGGGTCCAGCAGTACTGGTCTCACCTTCATCCATGCGAAGTTTAGGGTGCGATTTGGGGACTTGAGAACTCCGGCCCCACTGCCCCGAGGATGTGCAGCGGTGAGATGGGAAGCACTGTCGCTCTCTGCATGGGGACATGGAGACCACGGGGCCCCGGGAGCAGCGGCCAGCTGCTCTCCCTCCTCCTTTCCTTGGCTTGATGCTTCCACTGTGTGTTGTCTGGATCTTTTTCTAACTCTCTCTTCCTTCCCGGCTCTCAGTGTCTCTGCTCTCATGCCTCATGCTCCTCTCCACCCCAGGAACCAGGCCCGCCTCGACCTCCCCTCCCCAAGTCCTACGTACCCCTGGAGTCTCCTCCGACCGTTCCTCCGCTCCCTGGCGAGAGTCGCCTCTGGCCGTACCCCACCTCCCCTTCCTGGCAGCAAGGCGCCGAGGCGAAGAGGGGACAGGTACCGAAACCTCTCCAGAGCAGCCCTGCGGCAGCGGCCACGTCCCCGTCCTCCCTGAGGCATCATCAGGACGAGACGGGCGATGGGGCTGCCCACCCTCTACCCTGGGGACAGCATGGAGGTGGCACTTGGCTAGGGGACAGCAGCATGTGGCTGGTCCCTGCCATCTCCAAGGGCAGCAACGGGCAATGTCCACCCACCCAGCAGCCTTGCTGTGGCCCTCCTGTCCCTGCCAGGTCACAGAATCACAGAATGTTTAGGGTTGGAAGGGACCTCTGTGGGTCACCCAGCCCAGCCCCCTGCCCAAGCAGGGTCACCCACAGCAGGCTGCACAGCACCGCGGCCAGGCGGGTCTGGAATATCTCCAGA
>Ga0065711_1007753_pt1 | contig 14191 bp, 4 predicted proteins | sample Hoacrofraction12_FD_59098 | JGI IMG/M metagenome (GOLD analysis project Ga0065711, IMG submission 59098) | Hoatzin crop microbial communities from Cojedes, Venezuela - Epithelial fraction 12 v2 (version 2) | ecosystem: Host-associated > Birds > Digestive system > Esophagus > Crop | place...
TGGACAAGGTCCTGTGCAGCCTGCTGTAGGTGACCCTGCTTCGGCAGGAGGGTTGGACTGGATGACCCACAGAGGTCCCTTCCAACCCCTACCATTCTGTGATTCTGTGAATTTTAATGTTTCTTTTCTTCCTCCTTAAAAACCATTTATTTGATCTGGCACTTCACTCATTTACGGGAAAACAACTTGCTGCAGTAATGAGAGGTGGAATATGGTGAGCTCAGTGCATCTCACTCTAACCAGAAAGGCGGAGGACTTGCACTGCGATGTGCAAATGAACTGGGAGTCAGTGCAGAAAGAATAGGGCAGGGAAGATGTGATTTAGTCCCAAACAGAAGTCTAGCTGACACCGACACACACTATTTGGAGGAAGGCAAGCATTGTCTTACCTCACCCTCAATGACAGTTGCAGAACAACCTTGTATATTTTCCAGAGTGTAAAAACTGACCGAGCGCAGTTGATATATGCTGAGCTAGAGAACGGTTTCAGAAGTGACATACCATGCTGCACACCTCACCTGGGCCTCAAGAATCTCCTGTTTGCTCAGCACCCAAGAGCAAGTATGAGACTTGTTTGGTCATATGAAAACTTGGACTTCAGGCCTCAGCCTAGCAACAGTTCTACAACTCCTGAGCTCTCTTCCTGTGGCTTATTTTCTTGCTTGTTTTGGGATTGTCCAGGGTTGCAAAGTCAAGGATGTGTTTGCAGAACTAAAGCTCAGCAATGCAGAAGAGGAAGAAATGAAGCCTGATCTTTTTACCCATAAAACTACTCAGAAATCATGTACGCTTGGTGGAATATGTGGTACTTAAAATGCAAGTCCTGTATTGAACACTTTCTCTGGAGGAAAATAACTTCTCAGACTGAGAGACCTGCCATATGAATAGCTGCTACTTACAGAATCTCTCCTCTTCTACTTTGTCCTTTTGCTGAAGTGGTGACTTACAACAGAGGCAGGCAACTCAAATCTCTTATCTGAGAGTACTCCAACTTTGCTATATCCACATATAGCAGGGATATGAGACAGTCATTGTGGGGAAAGTTAATAAAATTCACTAGTTCATCTTTTAGAAAGTCCTAAGGAGTGGTTAGTGTGTGAAAGCCTGCCTGCTGTTTCTGATTGACAGTTGATTACCTGGTTTTGGAAACTTTCAAAGGCACGCTGCCATAATAGGCTATATCAAGTTGCTGGTTGTCAATACCCTTAAAAGCGGAATTCATGGTGCAACTATTTGGCTTGAGTTGGTTTGGTAATAAGCAGAAGTGGCAACAATCGCTAACCAATACAGCCCACCCCCAGCATTGCACCTCTGCTGTTCCGATGTCTGACTTTGCACTGTGCTACTTGATCCCTCACCAAGGTTGTGGAGCACAGTGCCTTGCTTTTAGGGGAAACTCAAACTGGGAAACAGAACTCATATTGTCGCTGAAACTTTTTGTAGTAGTGTTGCAGTCCTTTAGAAACCTGGAGAATCATGCCAACAAAATCCAGTCTGACTAGTAAATATTTGGGATGAGAGTAGATATTCATTCTACACAAAGTCTCTTCCTGGTGCTCCAGAAACAGGCTGGTCACACAGGCAGCCAGAAGCAAGAAACATCCTTACTCTACCTCCACCGTGACAGCTGCATGGCTGATGGGGTAGAAGTCTGCATCTGTCATTGCTGAAGGAAGGGCAAGAGGCTTACTGAATGTTTTATCTATCTTAGTATGATGAACACTCTGTTCCTAACAGGCATGTAGAAAGGAATAAAATACTGAACAGCTCATCCTATATGCTACAGCCCCTCCAAAGCAAACTTTTCCACAGGCAGAATAGGAACTTCTTATGAGCATGCAGAGCAGCTGAGAGAAGCTGTGTGGCTTCTGTTAATGAAACTTGTCTCTGAAGAGAAGGAATGGTTGGAACACTAAATACTAAAGTGCAAAATATTTCTCATTCTATGCAGGCACACCACAAAAAACATGATTATATTTTTCAGTGAAAGAAGAGATAGTGGATTAAGAAAAAGAATAGAAGATAAGGAATGAAGCAAGTAAAAAACAAAATCCCAATGTTGACCTTTTGCAAAGATAAACATCTAAAGGCTTTCAGTGATACATATTTTCTATGGGCTATTTAAAAAAAAACTAAATTCAGAGTCTTTGATGCTTATACTAGTGTTTGAAAGAACCACAAGATATTGTTTTATGATGAATCATGATCAGAAAATAACTGAACCTGAGAAGCTTGTTAACATTGCCGTTTGAGATGTAAAGAAACACTGACACATTTCCCCAGACTTTATCAGCTGTAATGCAATGGAGCAAAGGGAGATTTTTCATTTCTAGGAAAAAAACATCCTTAATTTATAGCAGTGTTTCTCAAAAAGGTCGCAGATTTTTCCCAGGGTAAAATCCACGTGCCTCCAGGGGAATTCTTCAGTGCTTCTGTGGTCTTGTGTGTGACTCTTCATAATTCTGTTCACTCTTCTGCTTTTTTGAGAGACCAGCAGTCACTGATCTAGACTTCTTAATACTCCTTGCATTCATTTTGTTTTCAGGGCACCCTTTACCTACTTCCACAACCCCTCTATTTGAATTCTGCTATGCAAAAATGTTTTTCACTTTGGTAGGAGGACCACTGCGGCCCAAAATGAAAAATCAGAGCATCGGGTGATATGGATTCCCCTACCTTTCATCCCTGCTCTAACTATCTTGTTTCCTGGGCTACTTAATTGCTTCTCTGTGGTGTTCTGCACCAATCAAACTTCCTGTAGAATTAATTTCAAAGTACATGAGGGCTGATCCCTGAACTGAGCTTCTGTTGCACCACTAAATCATGCACTGCATTAATTTATACAAGTTGAATTAGCATGGTTTGGGATTGGAGGAGGGAATAGCAAACAAGCAGTGTATCTCATCCTTGCTAGAAGCCTGAATCTAGACTGCTCCATTTACGAGGGTTAATTCCATACAGTGATTTTGCTGAATGTGCCCATTACAAGCTCTTTCACATAACAAGAAAGAAGAAGAAGGATCATATGGTGATGATAATTAGTTCTTCTCAAAGTAAAATGCCTTTATGAAAGGCGTTTGTGGAGGTGTTGCCATCTGTAGCTAAACAAATGCAGGTAGCTAGGCTTCCAGGTAATGTGAAGTTCAGGCATGGCAAAATGCTGTAGCAGACTGAGAAACTGAATTTTAAGCTAGAAACTAATAGTTGCTGTTGTAACACTTCCTAATGCACAAAGTTATAGTCCAAAGCAACACGCATTTGAAACTACCAAGGAAATGCCACACTAGAAGATGTGGCCAAACAAATTATTTGGAGAAAAAAAGGATTAGGATCTGGGGTAAAATGATATATAGTGTGATGCCTTCAAGGGGCCCAGGCTCAACTGAAGACAGACCATGGAAGAAGAAAACTGATTCCTAAAAGCCATGAATTTTGTGGCTTTTGCAAGCTGTTTGCCATTCCAGTGGTGTTTCTAATAAATCTGCTGTTCCATAGTACATGTAACACCCATTGTCCAAAAAAAAAAAAAAGCGCAGGTCTTTCAGGGCATATAACTCCTGAAGAGTTCAACAAAGCACAGGAATTATCTCCTCCCATAAAGTGCATTGCAGAGAGTTACAACAAGCACTCAAAATCCAGAAAGTTTAAGGCCTAAGAAGGAGACATGAGTTTGAGTTTGAGAGGGTACAGGTAATACCTGCCTAAGTAAAATCTGCTTTTCCGCCTAAGTGTCGAAACTTTGTTTGACTGCTCAGTTGGCCTGTGATTTGCAGTGAGAAGAGCAAACATAATTTATATTGTGCTGGCTACCTGGGCTTCTGCACACAGCAGAAATAATTGGAAGGCCCTTAGTGGGGTTGTGTTTGCTCTGTTGCTACTTCTAGTTCACAGGTAAAGCACTACAGAGGCTAAGACTTGCTCTTTGATACCCCAAGCTACATCCTGCTTCTGTGGCTCCTGCGCAATGACCTGCAGCACCCCACTGCAGTGTAAGGGCTCACAGCAACCCAGAGACCGTGTCAAGCCCCAGCGTTTTCAGACGAAAGGTACTGGATAACCCAAGCCCCTAGACAGATCACAAAAAAAAAAGTGTCTTTTTTTCAAGCATGGAGCTGCTAGCTGTTTGTTCCACGTCTACATCAACCGCTTCAAGTCCTTGCCCTAACCAAGGTTCTTCCATATGAGTCTTGTTTAGTCTTGCTCTTATTTTCCAGGTTGCTTGATCAAGGCCTGTTATGATAGTCTACCTTTTTCCCATTGCTTCTTTTAGCTTCTTCTCAGCGTTCAAAAATGATCTTCAAAATGTCATCTGATTGCCAGCCTTTGAGCCTCAACTGGGCTGAGGTGGGCAGCCATAGCTGTGGGTTGGGTCATCCCACCTCTGACAGAAAGGTCTCTCCAAACTCCAGGTGGGCTAATGTATGATTATTTAATTTCCACCCTGTGACCAGTCATTGTACCTGTCTCTGCTGAGAAAGATAAATCCTTATTTTTAGTGTGAATGCCTATTTTCATTAAAAATGAAGTGAAAGTGTACCTACAAGTATAAAATTTCTCAATAATATTTTGGTGGTTATGAAAGTAACAAGACTTTTCAGTATGTGCTGATAGCTACATATCATATGCTAGAAATAATAAAAGCACCCAAGCTATCACAGGCCACGGACTGGCCTGGTCTCTAGCGCAGAGCCTGTAACCCAGCTCAGTGAAAAGACACTTTGAAAGGTTAGGCACTTGTTGCACAGCATGGGTTAAATTCTGCCACAGAATTACTCTTTGACACAACTCCCCATCTACAGATGCTCTTTAGCTCATCTGTGTTGAGAATATAGATTCAAAGTTCAGTGGTATCATGTAGATTGAGATTCACTTAGGTTTTTCTTGACAAACAGTAAATATATTGCAGTTGAGCCACCTGATCTCAGGTTTGCTCGGTTTCAGTTTGCCCTGAGCAGCATGGTCTGATCTTACAACTGACCCTGCTTTAAGCAAGAGGTTGGACTAGATGACTTCTAGAGATCCCTTCCAACTTGAAACACCTTGTGATCCTATGTTGCGTTGTGAGGGATTGAAATGATTTATGAATTCCAATTAAACTCAGTAAATAATTCTGCCTGGAACATGGACAAAAGCATTTTCGAGTGTATGTTAATATCACATTTTCAAAATTATTTATTTGAAAAACCCAAATTGTTTCACTCATATTTTCTAAATTAAAGTTTTCATTACTAAACATCATTTTTCATTTAAAACTGAACCTGAAATAGAGGAAGGTACTAGGGGAATAATCTAGAAGTTAAGAAGCCCTGAAGGGCATTGGACACAACCAAATATATATATATAATGAATTCCCAAGAATATTTAAATTTTCAGACTACTTTTGCCACATTTGTCCTTTCTCTTAGTTTGAATTCTGTAACTACATATATATAATAAAATTTAACTGCCAGCAAGTCAGACTTATTATTACAGGTTATAAACAGTAAACTATAAAGAAATGCCTTTGCCACAATTACAGTTCCTGTAAGCTTTGCTGCCAGCTTGCTCAGGGCTCCTTCCAGACCCCTATCCTTGGCCGTTAGCTTGGCTCTGCCAAGGGAAGCTGATAGCAATGTCCCCAGGGAAAAGGTGCTTCACTGCGGTGGGTCACTGCAGAAAGAGCTTCAGCAGTTTGATAATGAAAGCTTTGTCTCTCTAGAGAAAGAGAGGAACTTACAGCCAGGGGTGAGATTTTGAAAAAATACTAGTGTTTCATCCAAGTTAGACTCTGAGTGTGTTTTAAGATACCTTGATACTGGTTTTATGCGTGCAGACCTCTGAAGCAGGTGCTGAGAAAAGCAAAGTACCATGTGAACCTGACTTGGAAGTGGACTCTCAGTTCACATGCGGCTTTTCTGCTCTCAAGCCGAGACATTATACCTACCCAGTGATGTGCTAGATTGCACCAACAGATTTAGGCAAATGCGAGTTTAGGATCTCTGTCCTGCCATCAAAGATTCCCAAGTTCCTCTGGTTTTCCCTGTGAATCCTATTTCCATGTGTCTACTGCTTAGATCTGACTGGTTTTATTTTCACTTTTTATTTGATTTAATAATGCTTTTCCATTGCCAATGTGCATCTTGGTGCACTCTCAGAGATATATATTTTTCTTTTTTTCCCTATTTGCATGCTTTCTCAGTGAAGTTGAGGAATTTCTTCAGGACTTTGTGATGTTGCTTTGAATAAGACATTTTCTTCTTGTCACAGGAGCAGCCTGGAACCAGCAGCTTTTCTCTCTCGGGCTGCTGAGGGACAATATAAAGGAAGCACTTGTGACAAGATAGAAGCAGTAAAATACTATTTTCTGTTTAATATATTAAGAAGCATTACTGATTATGCTGTGAATGAAGCATAAATTTCTCTTCCTAACTTCAAAAATAAATTCTTAACTACATATCAACCCTGGAACTTTTTTTCCTCAGTCAGTCTGAGATTAGCAGCAAACAAAAAAATGAGCAACAGTTGTATAAAGCTTTATACAACCTCATTTCCCTCTAACCACAAAACTTGCTTTCTGTTTTGTTGTTCCAAAGCATCTAAATTACTTTTCTGAACCTTCTAATGAATTNATCCTGGGCATTGAAAGTTCAGCTTCAAATGGTACAATTTTAAGAAAATTAGAAGGATTCAAATGACAGAATAGACGAAGTCTTCACTGCAGATTTCTTGAAGCAAAAAATTTAGTTCCTAATTCAACAGAGCTCTTCAGCTTTGAGCATGGAGATACTCATGACTAGCACACATATAAAAAGGGATAAATATTGTCATTGATGTATCTACTCATGGGTTTAAGGTCCATAGCACACTTGCAACTTTTCCTCAGTAATGGGAGGAAAACCTGTAACTTCCACAAATATTCTGAGATTCTTTCTGGTGCTCAGAAGATGTAAAGTGTCATAAGAATTGTTACTGTGTCTTATTGCTTATGAGTTATCACAAACCCAGAAGAACACTATAGCTTACTTGGAAAAAGATGGGAAAATACTTCAAATAATGTCCTAAACAGGTACCGTCAAAGCTAGCTTTTGGCTTTCTAGCTTGTGAAGCTGGATGCTAATCACACAAGCAGGTGTAAATCTTCAGTGACTCCTCTGAAATCTGCTAAAACTATTTATCCTGGTATGATTTAGAAAAGACTGTGTCTTGGAAGTACGCATTTTTCTTTCTTTCACCTGAGGAAGCTTTTCACCTACACGTAGAAAGGTGTTACTTTATTCTGGAAAGAAAATCTATTTTTTGTATGAAGATTTCTTTGGCAGAAGAGAAACACAGTTGTAGAGCTGCTCTTAGGATCCTGTGGGAAATAAAGTAACAGAATATGTTGAAGGAGCGGGGGAAGGAAATGTCTTCAAATAGGTGTCACTATATTATTCTGATCTATAGAGGCCTTTCTCAGAGCCGGGCAATGCGATTTATTTCAGGTGGGACAGCACCCCCATGAGGCACAATTTTGAATTGACAGACGTCAAAAATCTGGGGGGGACGACATAAAGAGCATATAGAAGGGAATTGCTGCTTGCTTCTGGCACGTGTTTACACAAAAATCAATTTGCTGTGAATAATCGTGGCTTTGGAAGCAAAGTAAAGTGTGCAATAAAACAGTACAGTGATTTCGGGTGCTCTCTTCACACATCTGTGTGTGTAGTCATGTTACGAGAAGATTAAAATTCATGTAAATAACTGTTGTAATGACTATAAGGATTAATGCTATGAAACTAAGAGTCTCTCTGAATTCTAGGGCTGTCTGAATACCAAAGTCTGCTGGTATTAGGAACGGAATTAGGAAGAAGTTCTTTTCAATGATCACCGAGCCCTTCAGTGAATAATCAGTAAGAAGCAATGCACCGTGTTTAAAATTAATAGCTTTAGCTCTCTTTCCTTGGAGCAGAACAAAACCCAGCAGGAAATTCAGGATTATATGCAATTTGTATGGATGAAACCATGGACATAAAGGCTGGATAAATGTCCTTAGCTTGGCTCACCCTGAAGTCCACAACGCCCCTACCCGCCTTGGAAACAGAGCTGCAGGTTGGTGACACGTGGTGTGGCAGTCAGTCAGTAAGACCTATTTAACTTCATGCTTCTGAATAGATTGCTACTTTCTGCCTTCTAGGACATGCTCAGCATTTCATGCAGTAGAAGATACTCTGGATTTGCAGATAAGCAAGTCGTTTAGTGCCTGCAACATCTCTGCATTATAGGTCAACACGAACTCCTTAGTCAGCTTTTTCCCTTCTCGGTGTACAGAGAAAATTTCAAAACATGTCACTCAGTCCAAGAAACAAGCTGATGCTCTGACTAGTTATTTTTAAATTTGGGTCTTCACAAAGAGAATATCTAACAGACTTTTTAATTTGTTATGCCACTCATTGGCTTCAAATCTATAGCACCATTTAGCAACAAGACCAGCTTTGCTGTCACTCTTGGTACCTGCTGTGTTGTGCTACTCTACTACTTGCATCCTGCAGCACTTTGTGACAGTCTGTATGTTTTACCTAGAAGCAGCTTCAATTACAGTTTAAGCAAACTCAGTTTATTTTGGTATAGTGGATTAGCATGCTTACAGCACATACATTTTGCCACCTACCACATATGAGCTGAAGAGTTCTCATGCTTTTACATCACTCTAATATGATAACACACAAACATGAAGTCCTACATCTCTAATACGGGGGGGAAGGTCTTACAGCCATGTGGTAAAACGGTAACAGTAGATGAGTTGTAGCCCTCACTTTCCAGTATATTTCTTGGATAACCTGTGAGAAACTCTCTATTACAGTCAAAATGAGCTCCTTCAGTCTTGGACTGCTCAAATTCACATGCCTGTGCTGTAATCTTTGAGACATTGCCAATAATTATCTGAAGTTGGAGCCTGAGGTACTGAGAGCACCTTGAAACTTTGATGCCATGTGTCTCAAACTTGGCTTCAGTATTGGTTACAAACTTCAAGACACAAACATCAGCCTACCAGTGTCTCTGCCTACCTATGTCCTTCTGTTCAGAAAACACTGAATACCATCTTAGTGAATGCTGAAAACTATGTGGAAAGCATTAAGGTGGTCTGTAGTTTTGGTTGTTTTTCATTTGTCTTTCTGATGAAATACCCTGCTTCTACTCAATGATTTCCACAAGCACCATACTCAGCCTCAAGGTCTCTCCATGCATGCCTTGTTCTGTGAAAGACTTTACGTTCTACAACTGTGAAAAGTGATAAATAGCTTTTTTATTATGTGCCTCCTTTAACAGCTCCTTTTTTTCCACTTCAACAGTCTTACTCTGACTCAGAACTCCTTCTTTTCAAGTTATGGCATAAATTTGATAAATGTCAAAAACGTGTAGCTTACACTGCTTATGCCTTATACCCTTTCTCTAAAACCATTTTGCCTACTCGTATTGTCCATGGTTTGGAGCAAGGACAAACCTACTACTCTAACTATACCATGCCAACCAAGGGAGCTCTCACTCTAGGCTCTATCCAATGCAGTAATGCAGCAAAGGTAGTTAAAAGGAAACAGCAGTGAAAGTCACTGAAAAGCTGGTTGCTAGACAACTGAAAGAACAAAAGAGAAAATAAAGGCAATGTATTTGCAGGTAAAGTTCAAAGAAGTCTGAAATAGATTTCTCTAATCAAAAAGTAAAAATGGAATGGTAGACCTATGAAAGCAGCAGACAAGAAACTAACAAAGAGATCAAGGGAAGTCAGTATTTTAAACTTTGTCTTTGCTGAAAATTTCATACTCTAGCAGATATTCTAGACTCAGTCCTGTACTGATTATTTCTATTTCTCTGAGTCTTCTGATTATTTTATTTCTTTGGCTCTTATACTCTTTCTATGAAGCAGGACTTGTTTTATTGTGAGGTCATCTTTCTCTTTCCTAAGCCGCTACCTCAACCATGCACTCAGAAAACCAAGTAGGTATCTGGTACAATAAAACAGATCCTTGGTGTTACCAGCACTGCAAAGGACCACCACCCATACCGTATAACTCTTTTCCAACCCAGTCTCCTATGTAATTCACAGGAATGGTAGCAGACTCAAGCCTTCAGGTAGGATCAAATAAATCAACCAATACTGCCCTTAAAACAAAACAATCTCAGATATGGACGTGAAGTGAAATCTCAAACTTCATGACACTCAAAAGTACCCACAATTCAAATTTAGCATCAAAAGGAAGGAATCTTGACTATTTTTTTTTTAATGGCAAAATCTAAACACAAGTAGTCTGAAAAAGCTGGGCTTTTTTAGTGTATGTTAAACCCTAACAATACAGGCTGACTGCAATGATGCTATTAATATAACCATTCTATTTAGCACATGTTTACCACAGGAAGCAAGACATTATTGTTTATAATCTCCAACATACTGAATAATACATTCAATAAGATAATTCCAAACACGTTTCCTCTGGTAGCTATTTTATTACATTTCCTACAGATAATACTTACAAAATTATCTCACTTATTGTTACAGCCTCTGGTTCAGAAGCCAAACTCTAATAAAAAGAAAAATTCTGTTTTATGTTTCTTAGTCCTAACAGGTGTAAAACCTTCCTGTGTTTAGCTTCTATTATCAAAGCTCACAGCAGAAAGTGACCAAAAATCCATAAATTAATCCAATTTCTAAAAAAAATCCCCAAAACTCCAAGCATCAATCACCCCTAGCCTATCAAAGCGGACAAAATATCTTCAGCATTGCTTCTAAAGAAGTTACAATTATTCTGTTTCATGTGAGTGAAAGATTAGAAGGCTCATGCCATATTTTAGGGAAAAATGAAAAATAAATTGAATAATCACTTGTTAATGACAGGCTTTCACACCAAGATAGGAAAACCAATGTTTTTGCACTACAGTGCATCTGAAATTATGGAGTGATAAGCGAAAACGGGAACTAATGCAAGCTGCTCTATTTAATGGTACCAACGAAAAAGAAAATTTAATCTTGTTTTCTAGCTGAAAAAGCTTTTCTTTTTAGCTTTGCACAAGAATAGCTGGTCAAGCAAGCAGTTTTAGGAGACAGCAAACAACTATAACAAAATGTAAATTTCCCAGAAAGCCATTTCATAGTCTTCCATACAGTAACTGGAGAGTTAAAAACAGCTACCTATTATTCTTTCATTAAGACTGTCATCGGATAAGAACTTGTTTTTCAAGAGACCAAGAATACTGGTTAGGAATTTGACAGACACACTGTTGTATTTACTGAGCTTGGATAGAATCTTAACAGTGACTAATTTGACATAGATCAAATAAAGTTTTCAGGGAGCTCAGATTTTTATTAACATATATTTCACTAACAATAGCTGCTGAAGAACACCATACTGATTTTCTTCTATCTGCATACATTAAGATCCTAAAAAAAAATATTCCCCAAAAAAACCCAATAGGCTAAGTTCTGTTCTTTTATGTGGTAAAGTTTGAGCATTTTTCTACCTGTTTTCTCAGAGTCTTTATAGTTTCCATTGAAATCACTGGGAAGTTTGCCTTCATATCTGTGGAAACCAGATAAGACCTTTAATTCTTGAGCGCCTTGAACGGCTTGCACAGCATGTGCTTCAGGCTCAAAGACAGTTGGGAAATGTGTCTTACTGGTGGACAGACCAAGAAAGATGCTACTCCCCTCACGGTTTACTTAATTTAGACTGAAAACAGACTTGAAAAGAGATATCTCAGTTGTAGTTCCTTGTTTGTTTTCCTAATGCCCTAAATATTTTTTATTTCAATACAGATCCTCACTTTTCTCCTCGGAGAATTCTTCCTCTGTTCTGATGTACAATTTTGTTATCCACAGGGGCACACAGATTCTCTCAATCACCTTTTTCTCATTAAGTAGTATCTCTGAATGACTTATTTTAATCACTCTTTTTCATGTCGGGAAGCTGTCAAAGCTAAAATCAAATCAAGAGGACACATCGGCAATAGCTAATTACCATTATATCCAAACATTGCTGAGATTTGATAGACCTGTTTCATGCATTTGTTGGGTCTACCCTGCTACTACTCAGGTAACAAAATTTTTCTTGACTTTAATAGGCATAATTCTTACTTGGTATTAGTCTTACTGAAGTGCTTCATTAAGATTGCTGGCCTATTATGATACCCCTCAGAGACAAGGAGAAAGATGCTGTGCCACACAGCCTGCACAAGCCCTTCCTGCTCTCCATCAGGATCACACTGGGTGGCTCTTCCTCCTGTCCTCCCCCACGCTCTTGCAGGACAGAGGGCATGGAGAATGTGGAAGCAGGCTGTATGCCATTGCTCTTTTCAGTGTGTATCTTGGATTTTTCAGCTCATAGAGCTTCACCATGAACATACTGTTAGCTCATAAAGCTGCTTGCTCACCAGCAATTCTCTTCATATCCAGGACCACATTTTCATCTGCTTCAGTGACATCTCCTCCTTGGCCTTTCAATCTCCTCTCAATTGCACCATCCAGAGCGGGAGTTCTTAATTTTTCTTCCTGTCTTCTCTACAAAACTCTTATTATCATTTTCATAAAATTATCTTCCCTAATGCTTTAGCCCAGAGGTTGAGATTTATTTATTCTTCATACTATCAATAACAAATAGTTGAGAAATTACCTAATGAGCAATATTGTTTCATATCCTCTCTTCAAGTAACCACAGTCCTGCTGTTGCTCCTTAGGCTGTTGTAAAAGCATAATGGGTTTCTAACGAGCCTAAACCTTTGATTAGCTTTATTTTTTTCTCTTTCATAAGCGACACAACTGAAGCCATTGATAGCCTTTACAGTTTACTATAGAAACATTTCCATTCATATGAATTGATACAACAATTTGTGTTTATACCATTTGGAAGCTGCTTTACATGAAACTGCCACACTACTTCATTAAGACAAATTCCTTCAGGGTTTAAAATGCCTATCATCATGATGTCTTATAAGAACAATTGGTCTCTTGTGATTCTGACTGATAATGCTTGTCTCTTCCTGGGAAATGTTAAGACTGTCATTTCAGAGACATTTTCCTTCCATTCAGAGATGCTTTTTCTCAGCTGTTGGTTAACAGTGTCTTCCATGTTCATCAGCTACCTTTTGGCAATACCTGACATCCCTGTAAAGTCTGTGGGGCAGATCTTGTGTCCACATTACAATCCTTCTGTGGTATAGTTTCCAACTCAGAGATCGGCTGTAAAGCAGTCTGTAGCAGGTGAGCTTTAACAAGGCACTGGAAGAGTCAATAAAGAAGAAAAATATTGTCTCCTAAGCTTTATTTTTTACCACAGATGTGGCATTTTAATATTTAATGAAAACTGCCCACATGGACATCACTTCTTGTTCCATCAAATAACATGAATATCTGAACATGCTTGAAATGCAGAATAATTGCACCATTACAGAATCTTAGAATCATTTAGATTGGAAAGCATATCGGAAGGTCATGCAGTGCAACTCTGTTCACAGCTGGGCAACTTGGGTCCTGAAGGCTGAAATGGTAGATGACAGGAGGAATCTTGACCTTGCTGAAACCAGTAGCAAAGCTCTTGGGTTGAAGGAAGCCAGAATGTACTGAGGAACACCAGAAACTTCTCACAGATCTAGAAGAGTCACATAATGAGGAAGGGTGGGCTCAAACCCCACAGGGAAAACTAATCATTCCCTTCTGTCTGATATGACATTTGATAAAGAAAGAACATAAAAAGGCATTGGGGAAAAAAGGCTCTGTACAAACATTTAATTAGAGAAATTGTGGCCAGAAACTTATACACCACGGTGAGACAGGTGACTCAGCAGTGCGATCTTTGCCTCCAGACTAATCCAAAAAATAACCCTAAACCAGAAATGGGTCAGATTGGAAAAAGCAATGGGCTTGGGCAGCAATGGCAAATTGATTTCACTGAACTCCCAAGAAAAGGGGGGTACCGATATCTATTGATATTAACCGATACCTTTTCAGGTTGGCCGCAAGCATTCCCAACGAGGATGGCTAAAGCTCGAGACGTGTAGCCTTTAGTGTTGCAAGAGTACGGGACATTCTTATAGTGAATGGAAAAGGAACCAATTACGATGAAAGCTGGAGTCCAATAAGTATTTTGAGAAGATGCTGAATAATGATGTACTATAATAGAATTAAGAGTAGTAAAAGAATTTACTAACTTTTTTGAAAAGGGGGGACTGAAGGAAGGGGTTAAAAGGG
>Ga0065711_1044283_pt1 | contig 14191 bp, 14 predicted proteins | sample Hoacrofraction12_FD_59098 | JGI IMG/M metagenome (GOLD analysis project Ga0065711, IMG submission 59098) | Hoatzin crop microbial communities from Cojedes, Venezuela - Epithelial fraction 12 v2 (version 2) | ecosystem: Host-associated > Birds > Digestive system > Esophagus > Crop | place...
GGGGGGGGGGAACCCCACGCATAACCCGGAGCTGGGGGCAGAGCCGCGGCCGGGGTCTGCCGGGGACTGGGCACGGCCCCATCCCGGTGTGCCCCCCGCCCGCCCCGGGGATGGGGGGGGAAGGAGAGGTGGGGGGCACGGAGGGGTCACACGGCGCATGCGCAAGCGCTGCAGTGACGCGGCGCGGCCGCTAGTTGGCGCCGAGGCTCCGCTGTGGCGGCTCCGCGACGGGGCGGACCGGGCCGCCCCCCCTCCTCCGCCCGCGGCCGAACCGACCCCCCTGGGGCTACCCCGCCTTTGCCCCCGCCGCCTTCCCTGCGCAGCTCTGCGGGGGTCCCCTCGGTCACCCCCCGTAGCCCCGCGGGGCTGGTGGCACCGTACCCCCCCCGCCAGGCTGCCCGCCCCGTCCTGCAAAGCCCCGTCGGGGGGAGTTCGGGCTCGGTCCCGGCGGGGCAGGGCCGCGTCCCTGCAGCACGAGGCTCGTTCCCAGGTTTTCCAGCTTTGTGTCCCCAACTTGGCAGGTTTGGTTGCTTCACCCGTCCAGTGCCCCCCCCGGCCCCCCAGCCCCGCCACCCGCGCCTTGCTCTCATCCCTTTCTACACTGGGAGCAATGAGTTAGAAAGGACATTTGACAACACCTTGGTGTCCTCCATGTGACGTTCAACTGCTTCCCAAAAATCTCCCTGGTCAATCCCAGAGGCTGGGTGTTCCCAGGCGCGCAGGGCACCGCGTCCTGCTCCCTCCCCAAAAGCCGCTCTCTCCGGCACCCTCTGCCCCCCCACCCTGACTTCTTCTCGACTTCGGGGCGAGGGGGTGCAGCCGCAGCCCCCCGAGCCCGTTGCCCGGCCCCGCGCTTCTCCGCAGCGTCGGCGCGAAGCCAGTCGCCGACTTGCAGTGACACAAAGCGAGACCCAAACCCCAGGGCGGTGGCGCTCCCCCCACCCCCAGATTGACTGGGTGACCCCCGGAGGTGCAGAGCCCAGCAAAGCAACCCAGCAGCGGCCGCTCCAAAGAGGGGTCCGGGCCAGCAAAGCCGTCCCCGAGCTACGGGGACGTGCAGCGCCGTGCCCTCGCGGGAATTATCTTTTATTTGAATGATCCTTCTCAGCTCTGCGGGATTCCGAGGCTTAGAGGGGGGGGAGTCAAACCTCACACTGCTCCGGGCCTCTGCAAACCAGGAGACATCGACACGCGGGGATTATTCCTCCGCCGCCCTCCCTGCGCTCCAGGGGAGGTGGATAGATCCTAAGAGCCAGGATTTGCGCGGGCCGCTTTTCAAACCCTAAAAAGCTACTGTTCGCATCGCAGGGAGGTCAGCGGCGCTTTAAATCGTTCCTCGCTGGGATTACTTCGCTCACAGGCTCCTCTGTAGTTTTTAATTCATTTGAGCTGCTATTTAACGGCAGAGCCGCTCGTTTCGACGGCAAGGAAGCGAGCGCAGAGGCTTCTAGGAAGTTTTCTATTAAAAATTCATCGCGAAGCCTGCCTCCGACCTCTCCGGAGCCCGGCGCGGGTGTCTGGATCTGTTTTGTAGCTGAGGGACGGGGATCTGAGAGCAGCGTGCGGGGAGGGAGCGTGCTATTCATTCATAAATCACACAGCAGATGCTGGGTCCAACGGGGTGCGCGACGGTGACAATTTTTAACCCCTCAGTGTCACCGCTGAAACGGGCTCCCATGGGGCAATTACGGGTGCTGCAGGCAGAGGCTCCTGTGGGAGGAAGCTGCGGGGCTCGGGGGAAGAAAGAAGGGGAAATTGGGGGGAGAGAAAAGGCAGCGCCTGCCCCAGACGTAAATCAGGGGGAAGGCTGCGCTTGGGCCAGGGACCGGCTGCCAGACCGGCGTTGACGACTCCAGCCGGGCTGCACCGGGCTCTGCTCGGCGGCCACTGAGCCCCGGGCGAGACCCGCAGCGGGGGAAACCCTGCTCAGCAGCCGCTTCCAGGGCCAGGGCTGCAGCTCGGCGTCAAATCCTGAGCCGGGACATCCACCGACCCCCACGGGAGCCACGGCTGCCCAAATTCACCTTGCAGTCTGCAGCCGCAGCCCTGGCACCCGGTGTCCAGGATCCTCATCTGGGGCAGCAAGAGGATGAGGAAGACTCTGGCAAGACTTTTGGATCCTGGCGTGAAATGCCGTCCCCTGGGAAAATCAGCGTGAGATTCCCACCCGGTTGCCTGGGTCCAGGTTTCACTCACCATCATCTGAAGGGCTAGAAATGGCCACAGCCAGAGAGGTGGTCGCTGACTCTCCCTACAGCTTTGGGGCTTGCCTGTCTGCCCAGTTCTCCCCATCATACACCAGTGCATTTAATTACCAGTCCTCACTGAAATCGGTGTCCCCAGGGAGACCCCCGCACATGCGTGCACCCACACACACCCCCTCGGACACTGGGGACCAGTGAGCCCCGAGCGCACGCACCGGGGTGCATCAGGAGCGATGCCGCTGCCGGCCGGGGTCTCCAAACCGCGCGCGAGGGGAGCCGGGACCCAGCTCTCCCCCAGCAGCAGCCTTTGCCGAGCGCCCCGCGCTCTGGGCGTAGCACAAATACCCGAGCGTGTGCAGCGGCGGCGGGATGAGATGGGGTTTTCAAAAAGCCACGAAGTGACTTAGGAGCACGAGTGCGACTGACGTGAATCCCACGGCTCTGAAGTCACGAAAGCGCCGTTCTTCATTGTTCGGGACCGCGATTCTCCTCTCGCCGCGACGGCCCGACAATGAGCAGCATGCTCAGGGCTCACATCCTCTGTGCTATTGATAGCACGGCCGAGTTTTTTGGAGCGTGGGTCCCATCTGCCACTTCCACTCCTTTTTAAAAGATCCTAATGACTGTCAGATCCTCTTAGTTCTTAATTAATTTCAGAGTTCAACTGCAAATAGGAAACAAGGCAGCTTTTGCCCTTACGCATATGAATATTACTGTTCCATTTAATGTGGTTACTGGTGGAATGCTGTTATTCATTCCTGCCTGCAATAAAAGCCACATGTTTTTAAAACTTTGCACTTGAAAAAACTTTTAGGAAAGAAATCAAGTATGTTTTGTATGCATGGCATGAGATAAAAACTAGTCATAAATATTCAAAGAACAGTTAGAGCTTTATGCTTGATTTAAACAAGTGAACAGAGACGGACGACGGTTGAAGTACGTGGAGAATGAACGCCCAGTGCTCCTTTAAGAATGTGCTTATGCGGAGAAAGTGAACTATTCACGCAAAGGTTACGGAGCACCTAAGGACATCCCATCTCCTCCAGGATGCCCAGAGGTGGAGATCACAACTGGAAGCGTTGGGCTTTGCTCAGAGCTCTTCAAGTTCACAGGAGTTCCTACCTCTTTGGAGGTTTCAGGGGAGTTTGCACGTGCCAGACCCTATGGGGAATGAGGACTCTTCTTGCACGGAGCCATCTCCAACATGTCCGTGCCTCACGTTGGAAGGTGGAGGGTTGAAGCTGTGGTAAGTGTTTCATGGGGCTCCTGGGACCCCTGGACAGACCCTCCCTGGCATCCCCAGAGTCCGGCACAGCCAAAATCGCGAGGGAAGGGACTGAGCGCCGGGGCCCTGGGCAGTGCCTGTCCCACGGCCGTGCCAGCAGATCCCGGGACGGTGCCGAGCCCTTCAAAACCCAAAATGCGACAGGGGGAGAAATAAAAAAAATTCCAAAGGAAAGAAAAAGGGGAAACGTCTGGATGGTGGAAAGAGGAACCGAAAGGCACATGACGACAAGAAAAGTACAACGGGGTGGATGCAGAAAAAACACAACATGATTTCTAATTGCGAGGAAAGGCGTTCGGAGGAGTTGCTGTCACGGAAGGGTTCCCGGGCAGAGCGCCGAGGGCCAGGGCGCAGGGAAATCCTCCCGCTCGTGCTGAGCAAAGCACTCTTGCAACACGGAGAGGCTGCAGAAAGCTGTTTCTGGCCTTGGCAAATAGCCGTGCAATGGCAAAACTGCCCCAGCGCCTGTCCCTGTCCCTGGGGGTGGGAAAAATCGACCTCCTGATCCCATACGGTGGCTGAAGGTGCAGTGGGGTTTCCTAAAGAGCATTTTTCACTGCTGTTCCCTGCAGCCTGGCCCAAAACGTTGGGGTGATGCTGGGTATCCAACGGGTGCTCAGTGCTCCCGCGCTGCGCTGAGGTTTGCAGAGCAGCAGGGAGGCTGCAGGGACCCTTGGGGAAGGGTCTTCCATCCACCCACCGAAACAGTGGCCAGGGCACGTGCTTGGGCCCTGGCAGGGTGCAGCAAGGCTGAGCTGGGCTCCGGCTGCCGAGCGATCCCTTTGGGGAAGTCAAACACGAAGGGAGAGAAAGTGAACCTTGGGAACCGCTCCCGTTCCCGCACGCTCGCCCGCCTCCCTGCGAAGGGCACCCGGCTGCGTGCAAACCTCGGCCGAGGGTTTGGCCACTTCAGGGCTGCGAGGTCTGCGAATACCCCTCGGACGCGGGGACAGAAGCGGGTGCTCACCCACCCCGGGAGGGTGGGAGGGGGCTGGCAGCTGCCTGCAACGGGCGCTGGCGTCAGACAGGGAACTCCAGTTTCCCTTTTGGGTCAGGTCTGATGGACCATCTTAGGGTCACGCCTCAGCAAAAGCAGCTTTATCGGCAAGTGCAAACACACTGTATCCATTTAACTTCCCTTTGGGACATCAGCATCGCTAAGGGAGCTCAGATCGGTCCCTCCGCTGATTCGAGAGCCCCGGACACCCCTTTAACCAGGCAGCCCCCAGATGGGCTTTCCATGGTTGCCTCATGCATCGTTTGCGTCTTGCTCCGAAGCGGATGACGGGGTCGTGCCACCTCACGCTGGCTGACCACAGGGCAGCGGAGACGCCTCGTGGCAGCTTTGCTAAATTTCCAAAGCCCTTCCTGGAATATCCTCTTGCTGGAGGTGGAGGGTTTCCCCCCAAAAGCTCAGCCTGCGAAACCTTACCAGGAGAGCCACCGGCACGGGCATCTCCTCCCCTCCTGCCTCAGCCTCGATGCTTTCCCCATCTGCCCCCCGAGGTGGTCACCCCATTTCTCTTGCCTGGGTCGAGCCCTGACGGAGGCAGAGCCGGCGGCTTGGGAGGGAGGCAGATCACAGGAGGTGCTTCACAAATGCGCGGTTTAGAGATGTGCCTAACCCAGCAGCTTTCATCCCCGCCAGGGTTTTCCCCACCTCTCTGCAGGCAGATGAGCTTTGCAGAGCTGTGCCAGCGCAGGGTGGCTGACGGTTGTTCTCCAGCCAGAGAAAAGCCCCCCCCCAAACTGATCCTTAAAGGCAGAGCTCAGGGATGGGAAGAACGGGACCGACTGTGGAGACGGAGCCCAATGAGGATGCAAGGTCTGCGCCAAGCAGCGCCGCTTACAGCCAGAGAAATGCAAACGGGAGGCTGGCAGCACGTTTCTCCAGCCCGCTGCGATGCTGCTTGGTGTGGAGCCGGAGCAAACGGCAGACCCTGCGTCGCTGCACGCGGCCATCGCCCCACGCCCACCTCACTCAGGCTGCTCCTCGAGCAGCTTACCCGTGGAATCGCCGGCACACGCAGCTCGTTAACCCTACCTCACTGCTCAAGGCAGAAGACAGAGATGAGGTTCGGGCTGGCGGCAGCCCTTTTGAGATGCCAGTGCTGCAATCGCACCCCAAACATTTCTGTCAGTGCAACACCTTGGCCCTTTACCACACAAAATCCAGCCCTGGGCAAGGAGCAGCCCTTCCCGTGCGAGGTGTTGATCATCCCTGTGCAATCGGTCCCTGGTTTCTGCCGTCTCCGCCAGCCTTCATGGCAACGCGCAGGAGAACCAGTGCAGATCCTCCAGCAGCGACACGGAGCAACCTCAAACTCTGCCGCCAACGATTCACCTGCAGCAAAGCAATTCAGAGAAAACTGGCCTCTGGTTCCAGCTACAAATTGTCCTGCGGGCCCACACCATTTTCTCCATGTTCATTTGCCTTTTGCAATTATTCACTGCTTTCACTTCTATGACTAACTCCGGGCGATGCTGTTTCGCAGCAGGGCTGCGGTGGGGCCGCTTTGACTCGACGGACTCCGGGTTGCGTTGCCTCTGCTCCTTCCTCGGATTATTTTTTCTGGTGCAAACATTTGCTTTCATATTTGCCCTTCCATAAAGAATGTGATCGGTGCGAGTTTGCCTGGCATCCCTGACTGGTAAGTCTGGTAGCTGTCGCGTAGCTCCAGAAAACAAGCCCCCGAGAGGGTCACCCTGCGAATCCACCCCGCGCTTACCCATCCCCTTGGGCACCGAGCAAAGCCCCAGCTTAGAGGAATTAGTCACAGGCTCAAAACGACACAGAAGGCACTCTTCTGGTTTCTCAGACAACTCCGCCAAATCAAATGCGACGCTGTTTAGGGACCGCTGTGAAGTCACTGTTTGCTCCTCATCCGTCTCCGGCAGCGTGGAAAGGGAACTGCGTCTGCTCGCCTCCATCAAACCCCCGGCGCTGCGCTCATCAGCATGAGCTCATTTTTTATTTTGCAGAAGTTTCTTATAAAAGTTCAGATGCAAGCAGGAGGTGCCCGTCTGCCAGGGTCAGCTGGCTGACACCACGAGCAGGCTCCTCGCCCCAGCCCAGACGGCAGCCCGGGAAGTCGGAGCGGTTCAGCGGCAGGTTGGGGCTGGAGACGAGAGAAATGGAGAACTTGCCCAGACAAAACGGTAGCGGCTTTCAGTCTCGCATGAGCAGCCAGCTCGGTGGGGACACAGGGGATCTTGTCTGTGAAACGCAGCCTCAACCGTGTCCTGGGGTCTGCGCTGCTCCGCGCCTGCCCGACCCTCCAAAACTGGCGGGTTTGGAAAAGGTTTTTACATTTTCTCCTCCAAGCAAGCGGCGGGCGCTTGCTGGCAGAAAGCGTGGGGTCGGGGAGAAGGCATTGGGGGAAGCAAGATGCCTGGGTTCAGTCCACAGCTCCGCCGCAGCCTTCCCCAAGGACCCCGGACGTGCTGGACGGGGACTCCCTGCCAAGTTCTTCAGTTCCCCCGTCTCCCACCCCTCGGCTATGGCAAACCCCGCACCAGACCCTGCCACGCAACGCGGTCCTGGCACCATGAGTGCATCCCACCTCCGGCAGCGAGGAGTCCCCAGTTTCATCCAGCCCCCCAGACGCGGCGTTAACCCGAGGAAAGCCCTTCAGCAGGCTCGCATTCACAGTCTTGGCATTTCAAGACACGACAGCGACGCGCCCACCATGATGCCAGTGAGCGCTCCCCTCTTCCATCGGTGTTGGTGGGATTCAAGGGGGTTGGATTTAGAATCATAGAATCATCGAATGGTTTGGGTTGGGAAGGATCTTAAAGATCATCTGGTTTCAACCCCCTTGCTATCAGCAGGGACATCTTCCACCAGACCAGGTTGCTCAGAGCTCCATCCAACCTGGCCTTGAACACCGCCAGGGAGGGGGCATTGAGGTCTTTTCATCTCCCAGTGGCAAGGGTCGGCTTTGCTCACCCGCTGAACGGCAGCAGTGGAGCCACAGAGGTGGTCAGGGACGGGAGGTGGATCTCTGGTGAAAGTCTGGGGAGACAAACTGTGAATTCTCCATCTTGGGAGTGTTTCCCAATGCCCCTTCTCTTGTTGGACTTGATGAGGGTGTTTTATCGCCTCCGACCCGGGGTGGGATGGTGAGACTGACCGCCCAAGCAGTGATTTCTGCGGGGCGTTGGGTTAACTGGTGCCTGCTGGCTGTCGAGGTAGAAAGAGGTTTGAAACCACTAAAAGATGGCAGCTTAAGGGCTTGGCTAATCCATCTCCTACATCAAACGTGCGTTGACTTTCCAGGCAGCCCAGGAGGAATCCCAGTGCTGCCGGTCCCGTCTAACCCCTCCTGCGAAGCGCGTCTGGCTCCCGGTGCAGCCAGGATGGAGGTGCTGTGAGCCGGCGTTGTAGGTGACCTGCTTGTCCCACCACAGACCCAAAGCTCAGACTCTGGGGGTCCCAATCCCTTCCACCATCACCGATTCAATTCCCGTCATCACCGTTAACCAGCCCCGCTTGTCTCCTGCCTGGCCACATCCAACCACAGCGCACAGAGCCACGTTTCTCCGGGATAACGTCCCCTCCGGCCAGGGCTACCTGGGCAAAGCAAACCCTGGAGAACGGATAGGCACGTATCTCTAGTAAATATGAGCAAAGCTTTTCTATTTTAATAACATCCTGTACCGCTGTCTCAGAGTAAATGAAGGTGAACTCTGGCATCACAGCGGGAATGAGCCCCTGCAAATGACAAGAGAATAATGCGTGGCGGTGGTGCCAGCTAGCACAGTTCAGGCTCGAAAGAATTAATGAAAGAGGAGGCTGATCAGGAACGCTCTCATTTGCTTCTCTTATCCCCCTGACCTGCTCCGGAGGGAGGAAGGTGATGGGGAGAGTTGCAGGATGGAGGACTCAAGGCTGAATTGCCCAGCTCCAGCTCCCAGCACCACCCCAACGCAGACCAAGGTGCCACCAGCACCCGCTCCACCACGAAACATCTGCACAACCCCGACCCAAACTCAGCCCTTCCTACGACAGACCAAAAGCCCCCAAAACTGACAAGAGCAAGCAAGCGGCGATGGATTTCAGCAGCCCGAGAGCGGGTCAAGCCGCTGCTCGCAGTCGCGGGGCTGCCACGCTCAGTGGGAAAGCAGCGCTAACGGGGAGCAGAAATGTGGTATTTTGGGAAAAAACCAAGCGAAGTGAAGCTCTGTGCTCAGCTCGAGGCGCAAAAGCAAACGCACACCACTAACACGAAGTAAATTTGGGTCTGAAAGGCTTTGAGGCTTAGAGGTCCCTCTCAGCGGCAGAGGTGGGGAAGGTTTAAAGCGTGTGCGTGGGGCTCAGCACCCATGGTTGGAGGTCGGGGTGCCGGTGGGGGTCCCACCACCCTGCTCAGCGACGAGGAGTCGGGGCTGGGGCTGCCCCTCCCAGCCTGGCACTTTTGCTGAGTTTTATGGAAAAAAAAAAAAATAATGGTAGGCTCATTCATTGGGAGAGATTTTCCAAACCGACCCAGGGCTAATAAAAAAAGGTGTTTAATTACAGGGTTCAAGGTAATTGGGCACAAAAGCGGCCAGTAAAATGCCGTGTGGTGCAAAGGAGCTGCAGAACAACGGCTTAATTTTGGAACAGCACATCTGATTTATTCTTTATGTTCTCTGGCCGGCACTTTCTCTCTCCTCCTAATGAGGGAAAACGGCACGGCCTTTTGCAAATCCCTGCTAAGTAGTTTATTCCTGACTTCAAGTCGCTGAAATCACGGCACCGCGCTCTGTCCTTAAATTATCTCCATGCATATGCTTCCAGTTTAAAGGGAGAAAGCCTGTGTCTGGCATTTAATGTCTGCCAGGCTGTGAAGAAACAGCCTCCCCAGCGTTCCGTGCACCCCCTCAACGCGTGGCCCCCGCTCCCAGCTCGGGCATCTTCTCGCCGCTCGCTTGCACCCACCATCGCTGGGCATGGGATGCAGGGAGCAACATCCCTTTAAATGTTTTGTAAGCAACACAAACAGGAATGGAAACAGGCAATTTTCACATGAGCTTGTAGTATTTGTCATTGAGTGTAGCTTCCTCCCTGGCTTTTTGGGCTTCTGGCTGGGAGAGGGGATATTGCGGTAACGGCCCGGCTAGCGGCAGCGGCTGGACGGGAGGTGTGCACGGGCTGCCTTGCCGCTCCCGGGAATAACCCACGTGCTTGCTCCAGAGGTCAGAAAGCAACGGCTCCAGTCGCTCGCTGAGGTTTTCCTCCAAGAAAACTCCCCTCCAGCTCCAAGAGAAGCTCTATTCAACCACCGCCCGTCTGAGTGATGGACGGACCCCGTGCTGCCCGCTCCATCCTGGGATGCTGGTGCTGCATCCGGAGCCATGCGGGAAACCTCCTGCAAAGCCCTGACCAAGGTTCGTTAACGCAATTAGTATCTTTTAACGAGCAGCTCTATCCTATCCCACCATCACAGGCACTGGCGCGCAGATTTTGCGACCCGCTTTGTCTGTCTGTCTCTCCCCATGCCAGCCTGAGCCCCGGCCGGGGCCCCGGAGGCGCAGAGGGTGCAAGCAGCCAGGGCAGACTTTGGTCCAGGATTGTGCCGCTAACATCATTCCTACCATTTTGTTTGGATTTTTTTTTTTAGAAGCTATTTTAACAAAAACCATGCTGCCTTGTGAAATCACGTCCCAATATAGCTGCCATAAACACACACGTAGGGACTGAAAAAACAAAAAATAAGTCAGCCCCAGAGCCCCAGACCCCGTCGTTACCAGGAGAAAAGACCCTTGGAAGGTGCCTCCTCCCAGCTGGGCTCCCCGTGGGCACGCAGCTTCCCCACACTGACAGCTCGTGGTTACGAGGTCAGACCCCGCCAGATGCCAAAGGCACCGGTGAAGCCTCAGCGAGGGCAGTCGGTGCCCTGGGCAGTGGTGGGGTGGGCTGGGGGGGACGCATGGCCGGTGCGGGCGGCGATTCGGGGTGCCGCAAGCACATCCCTCGCCCCCCTCTGCCCCGAATCGTGGTAGCGAAGCTGGTGGCACCTCGGGGACAGGAATTCCTTGTGGGCTGCTCCTCGCCGGGGCGGTGGGACCACCGGGGTGGCTGGGGGTCTCTTCCTGGCCATCACGGGGAGGGCTGCATCTCCCCAAGTGGAAATCCAGACCCAGGAGCCTCTTACCCCTCCATCCAGGATCTGGCCATCCCAGAGGCAAAGGTCAGGTCTCTACAGAGCCCTTCTACATGACAAATTGTTGAAAAAAACCCCTTTTTTCAGTGTCTTCCTTCCCAACTGAGGATTTTTTTTTTTTAAAAAAAAATCTCTCCCTTGTCCTCCTATTTTGGTTGTTTTTATATTTTATTTTACAATAGCTTGAGTAATACGTTCCTCATGTTCCAAGCACACTCGCTGCTTCCAGTGGGAATGGAAAATCCTTGTTTCTTTTTATTTTCCCTTTTCTTTTTCTTTTTAATATGTTTATGTTATGGAAAATACCCCCAGATTGCAGACGCGTCGGCTGTCCCACTTTCTTGAAAAAAAAAAATAATAATAAAAAATAATTAAAGCATTTTTAGAAAGGCAAGAGAGCCGAGGAGGAGGAGGATAACGCTGCAGTCGAAGGCTGCGCCTGGCACCCTGCAGACCGCCGTCGTGGCCAGCTTGGGCGTTGCTTTGGGCTGTCAGAGCATCGCGGCGTCACGATACTCCGCACAGCACCCGGCGCAGCGGGGCCGGATCCTGCCCTCTCGGAAGCTGCCGGGGTGGGTGCTCGCTGTCCCCCTTGCCCGCGGACCCGTCGCTGCTGGGGGGTGCCCAGGGGGGAGCTGCGCCCCGGGGATGCTCCTGCGAAGGGCCTCACCATCCCCACCAGCCGGGAAAACCACATCCACCGCCAGCACGGCAGCCGCCCCGGCAAGGCCAGGGGGGTAAAGGGCAGAGGCAGAAACAGGTGGAAACGGAGAGAAATTTTTCTGGACCAGGCAGGAGCAGCAGCAGGTCCAAAGGGCAGAGGAGCATTTGTGTTTGCAACCAAAAAGGCAGCAGCACCTACAGTTTCAGCTGGTGCTAATGCCAGGGATGCTTCCCCGTGCTCCAGCAACTCATAGAATGGTTTGGGTTAGAAGGGACCTTAGAGATCATCCAGTTCCAACCCCCTGCCACGGGCAGGGACCCCTTCCACCAGCCCAGGGTGCTCCAAGCCCCATCCAGCCTGGCCTTGAGCCCTGCCAGGGAGGGGGCAGCCACAGCTTCTCTGGGCAGCCCGTGCCGAAATGCCGACAGCCCGTGTGTACCCATGGGCACCGCACCAGATTCACAGCAGGTCTTCACTCACTTTTCCCTCCCACCCAGCACGGCCACCCCAGGGTGCTGTCATCAGCACCCCCAGCCCGGCGCACCCCAACATCTCCCCTCCCACAGCACAGGGCGCATCCCCACCCTGCACAGCCGCCAGCCGCTCTCCCTTCGGCTCCCCGCTCCCTCCACCCCACCCAGCAGCACGGGTCCATCATGAACCCCCCGAGATGGTTCAGCCGTGGTTTCGGAGCGGGGTCAGCAGAAGCTGGCCGGCAGCACGAGGTTCTCACCTCGCCCACGCTCACCACGGGGTCCGCAGGTGTTATAGCAGCGACAGGGCAAGGCTCGTGTTTTATGGCCAAGAATTGAAGCTGAAGGCTGCCGAGGGGGTCAGGAGTGCGGATTCTGCCCCAGCCTTTGCGCTGCTCCATCCTCGGCACATCAGGGATGAAGCCCCAGAGCCAAGGAAAATGAAAGCGTGATGGGAAGCCCTGGGGCAGAGCTCAGCCCTCTGGATCCTGCATCACTTGCACAGCTAACGGACATCACCCCCGCGGCACCATGTTCATCCCACCCCAGAGATACCCAGGAGAAAAAAGGGGTGCAAAGGCTCCCTGCAGCGGGAGGGAGAGGGGGTGCCCTGAGCCCCCAGCACCCCAATGCCACTGCAGACCTCCTGGCAGGTTTTTCCATGTTCTCCTCCCCGTTGCTCAGCCGTGTTTGGGGAGTATTTACAGTATGGACGGCGTGGGCCGTGGCTCGGGCTCATCGCTTCGGATGGGAAGCTGCATTCCTGCTTCTAATGCCGACCATGTGTGGATCTGAGCCTGCAAACACACGGCTCGTTCTTCGTTTCCCAAACAGTGCACGGCCAAAACAGTGGACCACAGACACTGACGACGTATCGGAGCAGATCAAGTCTGAGAAATCATCATGAATTAAAGTGCTCAGCAAAGGGGAACGCCACTGCCTCTCTACCCCTATTAGATCATAACAAGGTGATGAGAGACAATGGATTTATACTCGTTCCCACACACAAATATATTCAAAAAAAAAAAAAAGACATGCCACCAGTCAGCAGGGTGCCCTTGGAAAAGGCAAAGCCACTGACAGGCAATCAGGAGCCGGCGAGCTCCGAGCGCACGAGCCTTCCTCGGGAGGGGGGATGAACGGAGGCAAACCAGATTTCATGGCCACGTGGTGCCACACGCCAGCCCCCGGCATGTGGGTGAGCGCATGGGGCTGGGGCAGCACCGGGGGTCCCCGTGCCTCTGCCCCAGGGAGCTGGGGGGGCAGAGGGAGGGTTTGCAGAGGGGTAGGGGGGCGAAGGGTCCCGGGTGCTGGGTGAGAGCAGGCTCCGGCTGTAGGGGAGCCCCTGGGTGTGCAACGCTCGCAGGCGTGCAGTCGTCTGTGGGTACTGCAGCGCTCAAGGGGGTGCAAACGTGCATGGGGAGCACAACACTCATGGGCACGCAGACATCTCTGGGGGCATCGCTCCTCTCCCCAGCACGCAGGCTCTGCCTTCCTTCTCCCACCCGCAGGCATAGATCACGCGCGATGCCCCGCCGCCATGCAGGTGCGGAGTCAGTTACCCATACGTAAAAAAATTTTAAAAAAAATCACATTGCGGGGTAGAAGACGAGACAAAACACCCGTCTTCAGGGAAATGCGACGGCAAAGCTCAGTGGCACCATTACACGCGCACGGTGTCACCCGGTGCCCGCTCACCCAGCCTCCACCGGAGCCATTGCCCAGCGTGGCAGGAGTGGGGAAAAACAACTCAAAACACTGTCAGGATTACCGTCTGCTGTGGTTAAGAAGAAACACAGAAATCCATTAAAAGGAAGTTTACCGAGCGGGAATCCTGCAGTGGCCAGTTACGGGAAGGGTGGAAAAAGAAACCCCGGCTCAGGGCGAGCTGGGGCCATCCCCTCCGCCCTGGCAGGCGAGGAAAGCTGCCGGTGGCCTGGGGGAGCAGCGAGGAGAGGCATCGTGCCTGGGCACGGCCAGAGCGCTGGGGCACGGCCGGAGCATGGGGGAAGCTTCTCCGCACCCCGGGATGCAGCAGCCCCAGCAAGCGATGGCAGCCCGAGACCACAGTCCCCAACGCTGCAGTTGTGAAACTCTGACTAAGCCACGCTGGCGGCAAATGGGGGACAGGCACGGGATGCAGTGACCTTCCGGAGAAGAAATGACGGCCGCCCACCGCATCAGGGCTGTCAGCATCGCCCACTCTCAGTAACCCAAAGGCAACCGGCGCCGGCTCTGTCACTGCAGGGTTCCTCCTGCTCCTCCTCCAGCATCATCGAGGGCTACAAGGATGGTGAGGGGACTGGAGCATCTCTCCTACGAGTAGGGGCTGAGGGAGCTGGGCTTGTTCAGCCTGGAGAAGAGAAGGCTGCGAGGGGACCTAATATATACTTACAAATATCTGCAGGGTGGGTGTC
>Ga0065711_1044284_pt1 | contig 14191 bp, 14 predicted proteins | sample Hoacrofraction12_FD_59098 | JGI IMG/M metagenome (GOLD analysis project Ga0065711, IMG submission 59098) | Hoatzin crop microbial communities from Cojedes, Venezuela - Epithelial fraction 12 v2 (version 2) | ecosystem: Host-associated > Birds > Digestive system > Esophagus > Crop | place...
AAAAATACCAGCGGTTCCCACTGCCCTAGGTACTTGCCCATGCTGTCCCACACACCCAGCCACTCACAGCTATCCAGCCCCGGGGCAGGTCTCTGCACGATGTTCTTAACAACTTGTTTAACCCTAAACAAAACCTGCAACCCATTCAGGAGGCAGAACAAAAGGAGAGTGCTGGCCTGAGCATCCCACGGGCACTTGAAATTCTCAAAAGCCGTTAGGACCAGCCTGAGGGAGAGAGGGGGGGCGAAAGAGTGGGGGAAGGTATCCCCTCCGGTTTTCCCCACAGGCTGGGTTCGATTATTCACAAATTCTAAGAGATAGGATCCGAGGTATGGAAATGACCGCAGAGCCGCATGCAAATACAAGCCTAATTTCATACACAGTGATGCGATCATGTCATAAGTTGACATCGTACAGTACAGTAAAATCATAATCCTGATCCTTTTCCCTGAGGTAATGAACATCACCACAGGGAACAAGTACAGCAAGTACGGATTCAAAAACCACAGCCTTCTGATCAAGACAGAAACATTTTTACCGTTGACTGTTTAACACAGAAAAATGCCTAGAAAAAAATTTAACAAAATCTAAGAAAGCAGTTTTAACGCCCAGCTAGCTCAGCCCTGCCGTTATCCCCACCCCACGTTGGGCGCCAATTAATGTTTTGGTTTTGGCTGTAGCCGGCAACAAAAGTGCCACGCGGCCGCCCCTCCCCCCGCCGGCGTGTGGAGGAGAATGGAAATAAACAGGCAGAAACTGGTGGGTCGGGGTAAGGGCAGTTTAACAGAACAGCAAACAAATGGAACAGTAACAGCAATGATACAGAAAAGGAGAAAATGCGACAAAACAGACTGCACAACAGAGCCGCTCTCCCGCACTGCCGCTGTGCCCTCCCGAGCCGCGAGTGAGTTCCTGCCTTGTGACCCCCCCTACCCCCGGAACCCCGCATGACGGCACACGGTATGGAATACCCGGCTCTGTTTGGCCAGGTGGGGTAAGCCCGCCCGGCTGTGTCCCTTCCTGGATTCCCCTTCTGGATTCCTGTGAAAATTAACCCTGTCCTGGCCAAACCCAGGACAGTACATGGTCAAGATAAGCCATTATGGAATAAAGCTTGCTATGCTTCTGCTTCCTGCTGCCTAGTCTGTGCTTTGAGATCTTGTCAGCATTTTACTTCTCATCATTTTTGTCTTTGATTTTACCTCTCCCTATTTTTACTCTTTCATGACAATGCTTATGGATGCCTTTTGCAATTTTTTGTTTTAAGCAACAGACGTAGCAGCAGAGCATTGGTATTTCTCTCAGTAGTTCTTGTCACGTGCTTGTTTTTCAGACTCACAGAATGGTTGAGGTTGGCAGGGACCTCTGGAGATTTAGTCCATTGTCCAGTTTAGCCCATTGCACACTCAAAGAGGGTCAGCTAGGGCAAGTTGTCCAGGACCGTTCAGTTGGGATTTGAGCATCTCTCAGGATGGAGAATCCACAGCCTCTCTGGGCAATCTATGCCAGTGCTTGACCACTCTCACCGTGACAAAAAGGTTTTTTTCTTCGCATTCACAGTCATGCAGTCTACAGCCATACCCCAAATGATTTTTGTTATGAAATTTAGTCTAGATACCATTAAAGCATCTGCATTACCTTTGGATTGCATGTTGAACAGCTGGTCAGTGGGTCAGATGAATTCGGCTGGCTCCAGTGATAGTGTTGTATAAATGGCTGGTGTCTATATATATAGTTTTGAGTACTATGGCTTACATAGAAAACCACAAGATGTCATGAATCATACCTTCTTAAGACCTTTTAGATTTTAATTCTCATCTAATAAAGAAGCCATTTTTTTCATGACCCCTACTAATCCTTGGAGGATTGATGGGTTTGTCAATGGAAGTGTGTGTTATAAAAGGAATATTTGTTGTGTATTTTTTCAATATAGATATTCTGACTGTAGAGTTCTGCTTGAGTGATCACTTTAGTGATACTGGAGGAATACTTGGTAATAACGCTGATAAACCCGAACAAAATCCAAAACCAGATAGAAGTGGAAATACACTTCATATATATTTGGGAAATGTGCTGAAATGCTAATCTGTTCTTTTCTTGTAGAGTACATGTAAGGCCATGGACAGGAAGAACACATTATCCAGAGTTTACAGCATATGCATGGGTTTTTGGGGAGGCACTCATGCAAAGCTGATGCCACAAAGGGTAGAATTGCAAATCCACACCTGTTGGCATGGACTGTTGAGCCAGAATCCGCAGGTGAGGTAGTGGTCACTTGTATTTCCTTCTTTTTGGAGTCTTCCATGTGGCCATGCAGGAGGACTGAAAATTAAACTTAATGCAAACACATCTGGTATCAGTACAGCACTGATAAGGAGATTGATCTCCTTTGAAAAGGAGATTCAGATGGCCAAGTCAGTCAAAAGAGATTAGCCAGCTTGTCTTTGCATTCTGGTTTGTTAATGTTGGATCAGATCCTTGCACCTCTTTGCACAGAGGGAACCCACTTAACTGAGCAATTTCAGTTAATTTTGGAGTAAAGGTTTTGTGAATTAACTGTTGTTCGGTGCCAGTCGGTGGAAACTGGACCGAACTGGAATGAGTTGCTCATTTGTGGTATTTATGGTGTTCTGTCTGTTCTTAAGCCTAAGCTAACAAAATATAGCTAAACTTTTTTCTGTTTTTAAGCCTATCTGGGCTGTCTTGAAAGTTCTACTTGCTGTGACTTAAAGAAGCCACATTTAATGGAGGAGGAGGAGGTCACGCTTGCCTTGAGAGCTGAATGTCCTGCCTCATAGCAGGTGAGACCTAAATGGATGAGAGCAGGCCAATTCTGTTGAATATATTGTTGCAAGGATTAGTGCACGTAGCTGATGAGGGTGCTTGCCCTGACACATACGGTTCTAGGTCCTGAGGACAGACTTGATCTACAGAGGGCTTAGTGGTTGTCCTGGATCAGAGGGAAGGATTGTCTGGTTGGGTGGTATGTCTGTAGTAGTGCGTGCTTTGGCTTGGAATGTGAGAAGGGAAGTGCAGGTTGATATTTGTCCTGGAATATCCCATGTGTTGTCAGTCTTCCATTAGGGTTGGAAGTTACGTTGGTGAAACTGGTTTTGATGGGAAATAATTTTTTGTGTAAGAAGTTCCTGTGCTGAAAATAATCATAGCTTGATTCATTGTCTCCCAGGGCATCAGGCTGGAGTTGCACTAGAATTAGCAGCCCTTGCTGGTTCAAGAGTGAATTAGTGAGGGGCACTATTCGAGCTACCAAAACAGCATTTCTGAATCCTGTTTTCCTTTCATTGGAAAGGTGACATGGTTCAGGTGAAAGGTGTCTTCTGATCTTCCTCTGTAGCAACAGCATTTGGGGCTGCTTGCTTACAGCAGGGTGTGCCTGGAGTGGTTTTGGTGAAGTGCTTGGCTTAAAATCACAGAGTTAATGGGATTCAGGAATAATCTCATTCTGTCCTGGTTTTTATGCCTAAATTGTGTCTGTCTTCAGGCAAGCAAAAGTTAGGAGATGGTGAAAGACATAGCTAGCATTTCTTTCTCAGGAAAAATGGTAGCAGTAGTTGGTGCTTCTGTGGGAGGAAGGAAGAATGTGCCTGCTAAGGAGAATAAGGAGAGGTGTTGGAGCTGTGATACCCTCTGCTCCTTGTGATGGTGGACCTGTTGCTGATCAGTCTTTTGACACGCATCCACACTCACCATACTCATATAATTAACTCATTACGCAGTTTGTCAGCAGGAATTCTGCTGTGTGGCATTAGTGGGGGGAGAAGTGTCTGAAAAGTGCTGATTTTTTCATGTATTTTAGGAATTATGGTTTAAGGACTGATGTGTATGATCTCCACTCTAATTTCTTCTCCCCCCTTAAATCTAAAATGAAATTTCCATTGAACTGTTGCATTGATACCTTTTCTTTGACAAAGTTCTGACAAAACCAATATATCTAGGTAGACTTATTTTGTTCGAGGCTTCTATGCAGAATGTTAAACTGACAATACAGTAAATAAAGGAAACAAGTCCCATTTCAAGGTAATTTTCTTCAGTGTCTGGTGAAATCCACATCCTATAATTCTACTGAAGAGTTTTGTGAACAGCTCAGTCATCAGGTTAGTACTATTTATTGGTTTAGAGAGGTCATGGATGCATGTAGGGGAAAACACTGGTTGTTTAGTTATGAACCACTTGGGGTAGTTAATTTTTTCTGCTGTTAATGAATGTAGAACTCTTCTGCACTTGTGTTGTTTGATAAGAATGCAGTGAACCTAATGCCATATTTGTCTTGAAAACTATGAAGCTGGTAATTACAGAAATAAACGGGATTCACATATTTCACCAGTTCTAGTGCAGCACTGGGATTCTCTTCAGTCAGCTCAGAACAGGAGATTTTCATTTATGTCTTCTGTAACAAAGAAGAAGAAAATGTTATTAACATTTGATAACAGACACATTGTTGTGCTGTATTGCTGTCCAGAAAGTGATACTCTGAAGTTTCAGAGGGCTCACATGAGGGAAGCAAAACACAAGTATGGTTGCTGCTGTCATATTCAGGAGCCATTCATTTAAACCCTTCTTGATAGGTGCTTTCATGTTTCTAGTGTTAGATCTCCCTGCGCTGTTTGTGAGCCAAGAATCCCTTCTGCCCCACTCTTCGCAAATGGCTGATCCTAAACCCCTCTTTGGATGAACAATCACTGGCAGCAGTACACGTGTATTATGATAACTGCTCGCAGCTTACTTCCTCATGTTGCTTGTGACTGATAAATTGTAATCAGAAGAACTAGAAAAATTCTGGGGAGAGTGAAGCCTCTGCACATCTGACCAGAATCAGCCTTCTGCTTAAAGTTAGGGAGTTGCTAGTAGGACTTTGAACACATTTCTTCAGTCCACATATTTAGTCACACTTCTTCTTTCACAGAAGTGTTGTAGGATTAACCTGTGCTACTGCTACCCTTGCTTAATGACTGGCAGTATTGTTCAGCTGTCACTCAAGGCTAGATCAGAAGGTAGATTGTGCAAGAATGCATTAGGTTGAACTTAGTCATGTAAATCTCAAATTGCTATCATGACAGCTTCTGTCCAGCTGCTGCCTAATTCTAGAGACATCACCAGCACAGTAGTACCTAGCTTTTCACTTTCCTAGAGAAGTCTCAATGTAGATTGAGCTGAATCAACCATATGCCTAGCCCATTTAGGATTCAGAAACTATTCCCACCTCTGCCTAAGCCTCCTGATGCATGCAGTCTGGTGGGCACCATCTGAGAATGTGTTGCATCTGACAAATTAGGTAAAACAGATGGTTTGGCCTGCAACTGCAGTGTGGTGACAGGGTTTGTGTTGTAAGTACTAATCTAGAGATGAGCATAGTTACTTGATCAGTGAGAGGTGTCAGTTGTTTTCCCTACTTGTCTCGATATTTAAATGCATTTTCAATCAATATGCTTTGAACACTGATTTAAAAGTACAAGTTCACTTTGCGTTTCCTTTGGCACTGAAGTGTTTCTTGCGAGGCAGATGTGCCTAGAACACACCTATGTGTTCTACATAGGGTCAGGCACCACACAGGAAGGATTTGATATTTGGTACAAACTACATCCCAAATTGTTCCTCATTGAAAATAGAAGTTTTTCCTGTCTTTATGAAACAATTCAGAACCTTGCACCTTTTGCAGTCTTGTTGTTACTGTTCCATTTGCCTCTGTGCACAGTAGCTATGAGCTTCTGGCTACAGTTTCTTTCCTGTATGTTGTGGTCTGAGAATGTGCATAGTCTTGATAACATTTTGTCCTATACATCTGCCTGTTCTTTCAGGTTTACCTTCCTTAATCCCAAAGCAGTGGCACCATTCCTTCAAAGCAATGAGCTTGTCTTGGTCTCTGTCGCACTCTTGGAAGAAACGGGTTACGCAGTGTTCCATGGGAACAAGGGAAGCGCTCAGAGGCGCAAGCTCAGAGTGTGTTAATAATCTGAAAGAAAGAGCAGGTATGTCGAACTGTATTTCATTAATAAATCATCAGGATCAACAAAGATGTTCTAAGCTGCTAGAAGATCACAACAGTGGCTTTGACAGATGCCCCAGTGGATTCTGTTGTGGTGTTTCTGTAGTGAATCTGTCCTAGGCAGTTATGACGATGTATAATACCTGATAAACTAAAATGTTTTAACTGCTATTTGTTTGCTAACATTTTTTTCTAGAACAAATATTACTGTGACTTTTTCCCAACTCGTCAGTTGTGGTGTTTTGTCATTATTCTTCAGGAGATTAAGCTTGCAAAGATGCTTAGCTATGTTCTAAGACAGTAGATATGATCAGCACAAGGTATTGAGGGCTTGCAGCCTTGAAACATGGATCCCACCACCGAGTGTCATAACCGAAAGCCTGAAATCTGAGTCTCAGAAGCTGGGGGCTTCCTCTGAACTGTGACACTGGTGCTGTCTTACCATATCTGCTCCTTAAACTGAGACATTTCTGTAGTACTAGTTGAAAACTAGGGGTACCTCACTAGTAACTTGTTGCTGACAGGCCTCTGCCCTTTGTACTTAGCCTACTGGTCTTAGCTTCAATAATAACAGGATCTCATGAGCCTTGTTTTCTTCCAGGATCAGGGAATTAGTAGCTATTAACACACTGTAGAGCTTAAGGTGTAATACATGATGATTATGAAAGAGAGCTTAAGGTGTAATAGGTGATGATTATGAAAGGCAAGAGAGTAGCAAGTTCTGACCTAAGACATGGCTCCAGCAGAAAAATGAGCGAAGTTCTGTGTTAGAAGTGAATGCCTCTTTAGAGAGAGAGGATACTGGCTTCTATCAGCTGAGGCACTGGTCCTGTATGTAGAGAATCCTTTGAGTGGTTTAGAAAAGTAAAGCAGCCTGAGCTTAAACAGCAAATCGGAACTGAGACTGCAAAAATTTTTTTTTTTACCTGTCAACAGGGTGCTGATCAAACTGATGAAACTGCCAGTCCACAGGATACACATACATGTGATAATTTTTCTCAAAGTCATGCAGGAGCAGCTCAACTGCGTGGTCGCCAACCACAAGGCGCTTGTCATTCTGGTAGATTTTTTGGACCTGAACACAATGGAGAAATCAACATTTTTTTGTTTAGGGATGAAGATCTGTCCTGAAGAGAACTATCCAGCAAGGAGGTGGTTTGGAGAAATGAAACTTGATAAAATACCATTGAGGAAATGTGTTTTAGTGTGTTTGACCATACACAGCATGAAAAGCTTGCTTCAAGTAGTCCAGATGATTTTTGTTGCTGTCCATTTCAATTTTGGTAGTAACTAGAAAGAGAGTGAAATTCCTGTGGCCTAATTGTAAGACTCAGCTAAGCAGGGCAGTAGCGTTAGGGTGGTAGGACATGAAAACAGTTTTATCACATTTATTGATCTTCTGTCCTGAGCAAGTCAACTCAGCTTTTGGTGTGAAATAAGCCATCTCAGAAATCATCTAATTCATACCATTTAGTATGAGATGTACTGGGTAGATCAATGCCCCTCTAGGTAATATTTTGTATAACTTAATAATTAACTTTTGTATAACTTCAACTATTTTCTAACAGTTGTGGCCTGTCAGGCAGTAATGGCACCTGTATCTTCAAAATCAAACTACTGTCACCAATTCACTTGACATAAATCCTTCCCATTAAAAAAGTAAAAATCCTAATGGTAATAGATGCTTACTCGATTTTAAGGCAATGTAGTGTGATGACTGCAGGGCTACTGAATGGTAGAAAGCAGCTCTGCTCTTAAAACTGAGTGTCATACTTGCGTAATTTTAGAGCTCTTGAATATCATGGCGTAGATGAACAATGTATGTGTCCAGATTAAAAAGTGCAAAGGATACCTGTAACTGTTGATTCCATTTTCAGATTCTTTTGTATTGATGGGCAAGTACAAGGTGTGTCTCAAGAACAGAAGAGGAGCTACTTTTGGTCGGTCCAAGGCAGGAATCCCCTGCCTCCATGAGGGTATCCTCATCTCTGTTCTAATTCTGTCTCGACTCCTGCCCAGATGCTCAGTCTCATGAGGTCCTTGAGCAGTTTTCTTCATGGTGAGTCCAAGTCCGTCCCTCCTTCCTTTGCATACCTGTGTGTTATCAGCAGACTTTGTCACCTACCTTCGTCTTCCAGGTTATTTAACAAAAACTAAATGGCACAAGTCCTTTCAACTTGTGGGACTCCACAGGTGAGCTCTTGGCTGGCTGTTCCCTCTTATTCTGTCTTTTAATTAGTTATCCATGCCCAGACCTTTCATCTTAGGCTATGGCTGCTTTGTTTCCTCAAGTCTTTTGGAAAATGGCGTTGACTGCATATGTTGGGTCATTCTTATCTACATATTAGCTGATCTTTCCAAGAGGTTTGTCACAAAGCACTTCCCTGAACAGAAGCTGTTTCATGTCTTCTTAAGCAAATGATGTTTATCTAGATGTGCACTAGTTCTGAATTTTCTGCCTCTTGGCTTTAGATGCTGACTTCAAAGTAATACATTTGGCTTGCATTTGCTAGGACAAAAAACATTTGTAGCAGAAATGTGTCTTGGCTTAAATGAGTGCGAGAGGACATGTATTTTGCAACTTATGAATCTAATTGAGTCTAAATCGCCTTAACCAGAAAGGGAATGCTCATAGGAAATGGGAGAACTTGTAAGATGTGAATCAATTTTTTCACATGGTTAGTCCGTCTCTAACAATGTAACTGCATGGTCTTACTTGAAATGGATTGCTGACCTTAGTCCTTTGCTTTTCAGTTAGAAATCCCGAAGTATCCAGATCACTTTCGTAATATTGCATAACGATGTTTTTGAGCCAATCTCGCATCCGGAGGGGAAACTGATCCACTTCATAATCAGTGTAGTGGGGGATGTCTGTGCCAAATAGGAAAGCTTTTGTTAACACGTGATCTGTTAAATCACCATTCAAGCATTTCTGAGCCAAGTTAGATTTGATGCTCACTAGCAAACTTCCAGGTAAGCTTAAAATTGATGGAGCTGTTAATACAAAAAATTGGGAATGCATCTAATAGGTTCAGTTATAAATCTACAATTCTTTGGTGCACATGCTTAACCAGTTGTGCAAGCAACAACCTTTACATGTCTGTGTAGCTTCTGAGCAGGGTTGTGCAGTGAAACAGTTATCAGTCAGTTGCATGAAAGCAGAGTTCTCGACAGCAAAGGAAAATTCAGGCTGAGAGTGCACTTTCCTCCAGGGTTTGCAGCAACTGAAGAGCTTGAAAATCAGTTCTGGCTTTTAGATCTCGACTTCTGCATTTGGCATCTAAGTTTTTTTGGGGTTGTTTTTTGGACTTTACATTTTCATTTATTAACTGGCTGTAAATACTGTTTTTTTGGTCAAGGTATTAAAAAAGCATCTTCAGATGCTATAGCAATGGGAGAATGTAAGACAGCGCAGGGGGAAGACAGGGTTGACAACAAACTGGTATAAGCACAGGAGGGATGTCCTTAGCATTCAGATGCTTAATACCCTTAATTATAGAAAAAGAGACTTTTTAGACATGTTTAGGGTTTGAAGGTCTTGATTAGCAGATAATTGATGCAGAAGGGGGAGAGCACAGGAAGAAAGCAGATAACTTAGGGCTAGCTGGTGGTTAAGGCTATTGGCCCTTTATACCCAGGTGAACTCTTCATAGAAAAACAAGCCTTACATTTGCAGTAGCCCATATAGTCTAGGTGCAGCTGATGTCCCAGTTTTGTCCCTTCAAGTCAGCATTTGGTGCCAAAGAGTTGACATGTGCCATCATAAGTCTTATTATCCGTGCCACAAACCTAGAGGAGAAGTGATACACCCCCACCCCACCCCCCCCCATGTTGAGAAAAGTTCTGGTCACTCATATGGCATTATAATAATAAAATTATTGTTAACATAAGATGTAGCAGCTGTGAATATCTACAGGGAATACATGCGATCTGAAGTATTGAAAATTGTAGTTATATGCCTACCTAAGAATTAGTCTGTACTTACACACCCAGTTTCAAGATGTTTGAATGTATTTTTGTGTGGTAGTAACACAGTGTCTGAGATGGTACAGGATTATTATGCTAGATAGGTACTAGTATTCAGTATATGCTCTAAAACATCAAATGGATAAACAGAACTTTTAGTGACAGGGAAAAGCTATGATCCCTGAGAGACCAACTGAAGCAAATCACTTTAGGTACTACGTAGCTACATGTGTTCATACTGTTCTCAAGCTATAGTTAGTGAGTTTGAGTACTTTATACTTTTGCAGTTACTGGAATCACTCAAACCCACTTGCATGCTTTTTAGGGTAGAATTATTCTAAATAATAGCAAGGCATGCGTTATATTGTAAGCATTTTAATAGGCTTTCCCCTGTGCTGTGCACTGGATGAAATACTTAGTGCTCATAGCCTTTGGTGGAAGGGCAAGCAGCAGGATCTTGGCAAATACAGCTGGGTTTCCCATGTTTGTCCGGATGGCAGACTTTACCTCTTCTGCAGTGGAAGTTCCTACATGGATCTAGTGATCATAGCAAGAAGGAGGGACTGTCAGAGAGGATGGGACAAAGCCAAGTGTTTCTGTCAGGTGCTACTGATAGTCAAAGCAAAATACACCCCAATATTCACCAAGAAGTCAAGTGCTTTTTGTAAGTTTGTTAAAATGCAGCTGGGTCTTGTGTTGAATGAAGCAAGCCATACTTTAAATGAGGAATTTTGTGAGAAATCTAGCAGTCCCAGTTTGAGTTGAGCAGAGAAATAAATTTCTGCGAAAAAGCTATTTCTCCTATAAGGACTGACATTCATTTCCAGCTTCCTTTGATGAAACATATCCCATCTGTCCTTGCTGAATCTGGCATTGGCATTTGTCCCATTCCTTGTTGTATTCAAGCTACTGTTCTGACACAAAAATTTGTGCACTGCCTACAAATGTTTTTCATGAACAAAGGAGTAAACCCAGGGGTGTAGGAAGGGATTCTCTGGGAACATAACTGCAACGCAGGATTATGCACAAGCACAGTTCAGTCATGTGAAATTGTGTGCTGCCAAAGGCAGAAAAGAAATGCAGAGCAGCAGATTCCCCAGCTGCAGAGAGTTAGCAGTTAGATGATGGCTTTGTGGCTTACCCTGGAGAGCCTTCTCACTCCTGTTGCTTGCGCTTTCCATCTCACCATAGGAACTGCTTGTAGTCTTAACCTGTGCAGTCACAGAGACATCACGAGAAGTTGTGGTAAATCTTGTGAAGAAAAAAAATACTCAGACAACATTTTTTCAGGTACAAATATAGAGCTGACTGAGGCACAGTTTGCTCTGCTTGCAGCAGAAGCAGATTGCTGTGCAAAATGTGTGAGAATTGCATAAAGCCTCTGGTAGCATTAAGGAGCTCTGTTATTTGGGGAAAAAAAAAAAAAGAGTAGGAGGTGGAGAGAGAGAAACAGGAGCTCAATAAGGTCTGGGTGCCTGGAGGTTCTGCAGTACTTGACACAGAGAGGCGTAGTGCGTTGAGGTTGGCAGAACTGGTGCTTCAAGTCTTAGTTTGCACCGTGGCCCTCCAGGTCAGTGAGTATGAACTGCCTCTCAGTAGCGCCGGAGAGCAGCAGCACCCTGAGCTGCCAGACCAGACACATGAAGCAGGAGGAGAAGGGAAGGATGTATCTTCGATTCTGACCCTTCTTTGGTGCTGTGGGGATGGGACTGCCCTCTTTCAAATGCATGCCTCCTATAATTTTTTATTTTTTTTTAATATTACAGATCCTTATGTAACAGCCATAGGAAAACTAACTCCTTTCTTTTGAAGAACACCAATGATAGTTCACTGGTTATCTCATGGCTGACCAGGGTGCGGGAGATCTGGCTGTAACACCCTCCTTTGAAGGGGCAAAGCCCACATCCTTCATCTCATGTGAAAATGCCCTAGCCACTAGGATGGTGGTTATTCCAAGGACTCTAGCCTTGCCTTTCCAAGCTGTTAACTTCTGTATGATAGTGTTTAAAATCTTTGGGAGAGAGAAATGAACAGGCTTTCCTAGTTGGCTTGAGACTGGGTTCCAGGTTTTGTATCTGTGTATCCATATTTATTTGTATACTTAATTACACAGCCCATTGGGGCTGGAGCTCTTACATGAGTTGTGGTCACTTCCTTTCTGGTACAATTCATCTAAATGTTATATGCGAAGTGACACAGCATGAACTAGATGAATAGTAAATGAAAGTGGAGAGAAGACTTCTGCATATTAATAATTACACCTGTTTTTGTCCAAAATGTCCTTTCAGTCATCAGGAATTTAAATTTGGGACTGATTTCCCCTCTGCCCCTCTTTTTCTAATATTCCAACTTTATTTTAAAGAACATTTACCTTATCTTCACTTTGCATTGAATTCATGCTCTGAACAGAGCTACTCATTTCCAGTTGTTGCTTGCTGTCAGAATTAGGTAGGTCATGATGGTAATCCTCTTGTTCAGAGGGAATAAGGGCTTTAGTCTTGACATCTTGGTAATCATTGGTCTCTCTATGAACTGCAGTGTTATCTTTGGTGGTTCCTGTCCCTTTGTGCTCAGTACTGGTGCTCTCCTGATCATTACTCTGGATTCTTTCCTCTTCCTCATAGGCTACTTCTTTCCAGGCATTGCTGAGATCTTCCTTGCCATCCACATCACCACTGTCGTGACCATCATGATCGTCAACATTACTGTCCTCCATATCTTGTCTTTTCACCACTGTGTCAAGATCACTCTGATAACTTACTTGCATATTGTCTTTCCTCTCTTGGCTTTGCTGTTTGTCATCCCGGTCTTTGTTACAGTTTTTTGAGAGAGGGGGATTTCTTCTTTATAGGGCTTTTTCTGGCTGTTCTCCCTCTCTTCTTCCTCTAGGTCAAATTTCTTACCATGTCTCTTGGTTATCCAGGTTGGTTGACTAGAATCTCTTAGGATTTCATCAGATTGCATACTGTTTTCGTTTTGCTGTCTTTCATACTGGTTACCTTGTTTTGTCTGGTGGCCTTTGTGCTTCATATCTCTGTGATTAGTTTCTTCACCCCATTCCTCATCCTCTTTTCCCACACCTTCTTCATCACTTTCACTGTGTTTTTCAGACAGGCCAACTGTATTTTTATTGTATTTCCACATGTTATGCTCATGATCAAGACTAAGAGCATCCACTGGATTTTCTACATTGCTCAGAACAGGTTGATTGTCAGTATTGCTGTGTTGCTCATGCCTCCTGAAGTGGTAATGCTGAGAGCTAGACTGTTCTCTGCCACTGCTTCCAGAGTCACTGACCTGGTTATCAGAAGCCAAACCTGGTTTACTGTGCAGTACAAGGAAATTGATGCTTCTTAGGCTATTTTTTACCTGATGCTCGCTACCAGTTCTTCCTTGTTTTCTGCTGGTCTGGGGCTCATCCCTGTACTCAGTGCCTGGTGCTGATACCTCTGGTTTTAGGTTTCTGTGACTGAGCAGCAAATCACCCTTGTCTACATACTTGGTATACTCTTCTTCCTGAGTGTCTTCATTCTTAAAAAAAAAACCAAAACCAAGTAGATTAGTAAATCTTAGAATTTATTTGAAGTTAATGCAATGTTATTTTTGCCTTGTATTGCAAAGCATGACACTGACTTTCTTTTCTTTGTAAATTCTCTTCTTAAGTTAGCCCAGAGCATGAAATTCACAACTGATGTAATTTCCATTTCTCAGCAAATTTGTTTATCTGTCCCTTCTTTTATTGCTGGAGTTTCTAAAGAAGTCTATGCAACTCTGTTTAAGATCTCATAGGAGATAACTGCATAGGGGTGTCTTGTGAAATCTCAGAATGCTTCACAGAATGAATCACAGAATGGTAGGGGTTGGAAGGGACCTCTGTGGGTCATCGAGTCCAACCCTCCTGCCGAAGCAGGGTCACCTACAGCAGGCTGCAGAGGACCTCATCCAGGCGGGTCTTGAATATCTCCAGAGAGGGAGACTCCACAACCTCCCTGGGCAGCCTGTTCCAGTGCTCTGTCACCCTCAGAGTGAAGAAATTCTTCCTCATGTTCAGCTGGAACTTCCTGTGCTTCAGTCTGTGCCCATTGCCCCTTGTCCTGTCACTGGGCACTACTGAAAAGAGCTTGGCCCCATCCTCCTGACACCCACCCTTCAGATATTTGTAAGCATTTATAAGGTCCCCTCACAGCCTTCTCTTCTTCAGGCTGAACAAGCCCAGCTCCC
>Ga0065711_1014380_pt1 | contig 14190 bp, 20 predicted proteins | sample Hoacrofraction12_FD_59098 | JGI IMG/M metagenome (GOLD analysis project Ga0065711, IMG submission 59098) | Hoatzin crop microbial communities from Cojedes, Venezuela - Epithelial fraction 12 v2 (version 2) | ecosystem: Host-associated > Birds > Digestive system > Esophagus > Crop | place...
TATGGAAATATTTAAATACTTTAAAGGCTGATTATTACGAAGAAGTATTAACTAAAACCGAACAACAATTAACACTGCAAGAAGAGGCTGATAAGAATAATTTTGTATTTACAGCAAGAAAGAAAAAACATAATGAAGTTAAAAGTGAATTTAATAAAGGCTTTGGCTCTAATGCCTTCTTTTTCAAAAATGTCTATACCCATTTTCGTTCTTTAAAATTTAAGTTTTTATCGAAAACAGGAATAACTTATTTATTTATTGCCTTAATAATGTCGGCAATAATGCTTAGAGCACAAGAAAAAAGTTATATTGCAATTGTTTTGGTTATGGCTGTAATTGGTTTTTATCGCAATGGTTTTAATAACAATTTAAGTAAGGATTTAAAATCACCAATATTTATGTTGGCACCTGAAAAAACACATCATAAAGTTGTTTGGCCGATTCTTTCCGATGCCTTTATTGCTTTAATTGATTGTTTACCAGCTTTGATAATTGCTGGAATTATTTTAAAGGTAAATATCTTAACAATTTTCTGTTCAGCTATTTTCTTAATGGCGGTTTATTTTTATGCCTTTAATATTGTTAGCTTTGTTGATGTAGTTTTACCAGATAATATCGATATGACTTTTAAGACAACAATATTTGTAATGCTGGTTTATTTTGCTGGAGTTCCATTGTTGCTTGCTTTTCTTGCTGTTTATATGATTAGCGATAATGTGGCTTCAGCTATGGTTTTAACAGCCATTATAGCTGTAGTGTTTGGTTTAGTGTTCTCTTCTCTTTCCCTATTTGCTTTAGGACCACATAAGGGAAAAAGAATTATTAGTGAAGAAGAATATCAATATAGTATCCCAGATATTAAAAAAGTATTTATTAGAGTTGGAATTGCTTTAGCTGCATTCTTTATCGCTATGTATTTAGGGGATTTCTTGTTGTATTTTGTTCAAGATTATTTTTCTAATCTCAATGAAGAAGTTTCGATGTGGTTATTAAATGATATAGCAATCTATTGTATTGGTTTCCCTGTCTTTTATTTGATAATTAGAAAATTAAAGGTTAATAAAATAGAAATTAAAAACATTAAATTTAAACATATCTTAGCAGCTATACCAATCTGCTTATTTGCCTTATACACAATAAACATTATTACAATTATTTTAATAACTATTATTTCGCAGNTCTTACCAGTAGCAGATAATACCTTAGAAGAAGCTGTTACTTCAGCTCCTATCTATGCCCAAATTATCTTTGTGGTTATTATTCCTGGTATTTTAGAGGAATTGGTATTCCGCAAGATTTTAATTGATCGTATTAATATCTATGGTTCAAAGGTAGCCATTATTGTTTCGGGTGTTGCTTTTGGATTGTTCCATGGCAATCTATATCAAATCTTCTACGCCTCAGTTTTAGGTATGATATTTGCATATATCTATATTAAAAGTGGTAAATTGCGTTATACCGTTTTCTTACATATGGTAGTTAATGCCCTAGGAGGAGTTGTTGCTCCATATCTAATTAACAATATTGATCTATCGGCAATCTATGAAAGCACCATGAGTAAAGATTTAATTATGTTATACATCTATTTTGCTTTCTTGATGATAATGTGGGTTATTGGCTTATACCTATTCTGTGTTTACGCTAATAACATTTCCTTACCTTTAGCAAAAAAAGAATTACCAAACAAGAAAAGAAAAGTTGCTTATTTCAATTACGGAATGATTGCTTATTACTTAGTTATTCTAGCTGGTGTAATTTATACACTTATATAAAAAGATATAAAACTATATAACAAAATAAAAAAAATAAGCTCCATATAGGAGCTTATGCTTGATCATCAACTGGTGCATTTACCACATTATTTTTAACTTCTTGTAAAGCATTTTTAGCTTCAGCAACAGTATCGTGTGGATTAGAATGACCGATAATTTGACCGTTGTTTGCTTTTAAACGGAAACGGAATTTACCACCCTGATCTTCATAAACTTCAAACTTAGGGCATTTTTCCTCTGCATAATTAGCAACTGTTTGATCTTCAACTGGAGCTTCTGGAGCAAAGTTCTTAACACTTTCAACACCATTTAAGCAAGAATCTTTTGAAGAATAAACTTCTGAAGAAAGTAAAACTTCTTCACCTTTCAAAAAATCAAACTTAGTACCAGTTTCGGTGCTTTTAACTAAGAAATTCATGGGATTATCCTCCTATATATTTATTACTAATATTATAAAGTTTTTAATCTAAGTTGAAAAGTTTACTATTCTAATAAAAAACCATCCGTAGATGGTTTAAGCACGACCTGAATATTTACCGTCTTCAGTAGAAACTAATACTTTTTCTCCTTCTTCAATGAATAAAGGAACTCTAATTTCTAAACCTGTTTCAGTAGTTGCATTCTTTTGAGCATTAGTAGCAGTATCACCTTTTACAGCAGGTTCACAAGTTGTAAGCTCTAATTCAACCTTATCTGGTAAGATAACACCTAAGACCTCATTTTGATACATTTGAATGTCAACTTCTAAATTAGGTACTAAGAATTTTGATTCCCATTCCAAACGATCATGAGGGATTTCAATTTGTTCGTAGGTGTCGTTGTCCATAAAGACATAGGCATCACCACTATCATATAAGAACTGCATTTTCTTCTTTTCAATCATAGCTTGTTCAACTTTATCTCCTCCGGTGAAGGAAATTTCATTGATAACACCAGTTCTTAAATTTTTAACCTTAACCTTTACAATCATCTGACGCATTGCTGTCTTATTACGATCAACATTTAAAACAGTTAAGATATTGTCTTCATATAGGAAGGTATTTCCAGGTTTTAAGTCATTTACAATAATCATATCTTTCTCCTTTTTGCCGTTATCATTTTATTACAAAGCTTATTTAATTCCTAGATTATTTGAATATTTTATGCTTTAAGCATTGTAATAGGTACCACAAATACATCATCTGCTTTATATGCTGGGCCAGTAGCCGTTAAAACCATCTTAAAGATTAAATTGTCATTAAGTACATTGGCTTCTAACTTTTTCAGGTTTTTAATTCCCTCGTTGATTAGCTTTTCGCCACCTAATTTAATTTCAATTGCAGCCCATTTACCATTAGATAAATGAATTATGGTATCGCATTCTAATCCTGAACTATCGCGATAATGAGAAAGTTCACCATTTATAGATGAAGCATAAATACTTAAGTCTCTAACTGCCATATCTTCAAAAAATAATCCCATTGTTTCTAAATCATTCATCAGATCCTCTGGATATATACTCAATGCACAACTTGCAATCGAAGTATCAATGAAATGCCTTGTAGGAGTAGATCTAATGGTTGCTTTACTACGAAGATTAGGATTCCAACTATTTAAATCTTTAATAATAAATAAATCATTTAATGCTTCTAAGTAGTCATTTAAAGTGCCAGGATCAACCATTCTATCTCCAGATTTAGAAACATCTTCTCTTATTGTTTTCAGACTTGCTTGCGAAGAAATATTTCGAGCATAGCTTCTAACAATAGACCTTAAAATCTCGGGTTTCTTATTTCTAAATTTTTCATTATTTGAATATTCAAAATTAAATAATCCTTGATAATAATTTCTAGTTATTTCAATTGCAACATCTTGGTCAGAGATAACGCTTAATGGCCAACCGCCACGGCAAATATAATGAGCAATATTTTCTAACGAAATATTGTTTTCATTTATGATAAAAGGTTCTTGTTCATTGAAAAAAAGTGATGACAATGAATAATCTCCACTCGATTCACCAGATTCATATAAACTCATCGGGCGCATACTAATTTTAGCTATTCTGCCGGCACCAGAATGAACAATATATTCCTTATCTGATGGTGTGCTACTTCCAGTTAAAATAAATTGGCCAAACTCTTGTTTATCATCTACATAAGCTCTTACTTGATTCCATAAATCAGGAACTGTTTGCCATTCATCAATAACCTTTGGTTTATCGCCCTCTAATATAGCGCTTGGGTTCATATTAGCAATTTCAATTGCCTGACGAGTTATTAATTTACTTGAACTTTTAGCAAACCTCATCGCGGTGGTTGTTTTACCACAAAACTTTGGTCCTTCTATAACTATTGCGCCAGAGGTTTTCAATTTACGTTCAATTTCTTTTTCAACATATCTAGTTATATAGTTGGCCATATCTATCCTCCTATGCCAACATTATAACAGATTTCTACAATCTATAGGTAAAAATTCCTAAGATTGTAGAGATAAAATTCCGTAAAATGTAGATTTTATTTATAAAACTCATAATCATATACTTCTTTGTCAATAATCCAAAGCCTTAGATAATAATCTTGAAAATATAAGTAATGATCTTGTCCGTTTTCTTTAATTTCTACTACATTACCTTTATATAGAAACTCATCATCTTCATTCAATAAAAAACATTTATAGCTTTCAACTAAACTAAGTACTTCTAAAAATTCTTCTTCACTTTCTTGAAGCATTAAGCTTATTTCGCTTTTATATTGAAGATGTTGCAGATAAAAATTACTCAGGCTCAATACTGATATTAAACATATCAGTAAAATCTGCGAGATGAATGCTTTTTTCTTTAGCAACAATATATTCATAATATTTGTTTTCTCTTTCATAACTTAAATATAAAAGTCCATCCTTCAACAAGAAATTAAAGTTTTCAATATCACTTAAAAATATTTGAGTTCCAGGTTTTAGAATCAGCTTATCTTCATAAACATAAAAGATAAATTCTTCTCCATGATAGCGAAACTTTAATTGGTTATTGCTATATTCTCTTTCATAAGATAAAGATAAAATCTTTTGTATTTGTCTGATGGCGATTTCATCTTGCATCTTATCAAAATGTAAGGGTAAAGAAATTAAAGACTTTATACTCATAAATAATAAAGGCAATAAGCATATAGTAATTAGCACATTTAATAGTACTTGTTCAATTAGTCCTTTTTTGTACATAAACACTCTTCTATATTTTTAAAATAATACTTAACAAGATCATCATGATATTCATATTGATAAATATTTAATTCACTACGATATAGATTAAATACAATCATAACCACCACAATCACTAAATAAATTGCTAGTAAGCCGTCAATTAAAATAAATCCTTTTTTATTCATAACGTAATGATCCGTTTCCTAAATGTATAATCACTTTATGATTGCCAAAATAGATTGTTCGTGCCTGATCAACATTACCATCACTATTAAAATGAACAATATTTCCTAGATACTCAAAACTTATATCTTCTTTGTTGCTTAAAGCTTTAGCTTGGTTGTAATAATAAGAGCTCATAAATAATAGATGATTATAATTAATTTCTTGACGATTATTTAAACTTAGTAAAGCTAAAAAGCTAAGTAGTATTGTTATAAGCAAGAATTCTAAAAGCGTAAAAGCTTTCTTAGTTAGAAATCGCATGTCCATCAACAATACTTATCTGACTACCATTTGAACAAGATGCTTGATCTTCTCTTAAAAACCCTGCGTTTATTAAATCATTAACCGAACCTGGATTTTGCCCATATTCCAATTTAAATTGAACGATTGCTGTATCAACAACCTTAGTTAAGGCATCACAAGCCTTATTATCAACCGTATCTATAACTTTAGAAACATTAGGCATAGTTAATAAAAACAAAACCGCAATAATCATTACCACAACAATCATCTCCAATAATGTAAAAGCCTTTTTGCGCATAGTTCTCCTTTCATAGCGTTAAAGCTTGCATTGGTAAAAATAATAATTGATAAACCATAAATAACATCAAAGCCACAAAACCATAAACTAGAGCTAAAGATATTCTTACAAAATAATAACTTCTTTTTTTAATTCTTTGATCAACATTTTCTTGATACATCGAAAGAATTTTATTTGGGTCTTTACTTTGGCTAGCTAATTTAAGATATCTTTGTAAAGTTTTATCTAAATAAGGCAATTCTAATGCTTGATTAAGATTAGAGCCTTGTTGGAGTTTTTCTTGGATATGATAAGCCAGAAAAGAAAGAAGTGGTTTCGTTTTAAAGCTACGCATTAAATCCAAACTTTGTAGAGTTAATAAACCATTTTCATTACACAAACGGTAAAAAGAAATAAACTCTTCACTAATTAGTAATTTCCATACACCATTAAAATACTTACAGTAATTAAGATAAATAAAAATTAAACGATCCCTTCTTTTACTGGCAAAATAAAATAACACCGCAAACACAAACAATAAATAAGCCAACCAAATACCTAAAGAAGCTATAATATCAAATAAAACTAATATTTTAGATTGAGTTCCAAACGCTAGTAATAAGTTATTCATTACTGGTAAACCAAATAATTTAAATAAATATAGTCCAAATACTGCAATAACTAAAACAGTTAAAGGATAAGTTAATTGTTTTAGTAGGTTTTTCTTTCTTTCTTGTTTACGCTTGTGAAAGTTTAACGATAAAGCTAAGGCTTTTTCTAAGGGGAGAAATTTTTGTAATGAACTTAAATAACTAGCAATATTATCTTCTATATAATCAGGGATGATTTCACTTAACTGTTTGCCACTTTCTAATAGTCCTTTTATTTTATGTATCGTTTCCTCATTTTTTTCTTCTTCTAATAAATCCAAGGCGTTAGCTAAAGGAATATCGGAATTTAAAAGCTGAGATAATAAAAATAAATCATCACTTTTTATTTTCTTTAAGCCAGCCATCTTTGCGAAACCTCAATTTGCCTTTTTAAAGATAAAAAATTATTAGGAACACAATGATTGTAACGATAATGTTCAATTCCTTGTCTATCTAAGATTTCATAAAACACTATTTTCTTACCGCTTCTCGTACTTCTTAAACTTTGACAAGTTACAGCCAATAAAACATCGTATAGCGAAATTGGGCTTACCCCTAACTCAATCATTCTTTCAATACATAGGCAGGCACTAGAGGAATGAATACTGCTTAAAACTAGATGACCAGTATTGGCTGCTCTAATAGCTGCTTTAGCTGCCTTTTCATCCCTTATCTCCCCTATCATCAAAACATCAGGATCATGTCTTAAAACCTGTTTAATACCTTCACTATAATCAAAGCCTGATTTTTCACTGATTTGTAGTTGAACGTAGGAATCACTATAGACTTCAATTGGATCTTCTAAGGTATAAATCTTCTTTTCTTCAAAGGCATCAAGCAAAGCGTAAAGGGCTGTAGTTTTGCCGCTACCAGTAGCACCCGAAAGTAAAATTAAACCGTTTTCTTCCTTTAACCAAGATGCAAATATTTTGTTTTGCCATTTTAGCAATGATAAAGAATTAGCTCTAATCTGCAAGTTACGGTTTAAAATACGCAAAACCCCTGCTGAAAAGTCTAGCCTACTAACATGCGCATATCTTAGTGATAAGCTTTGACCATCAATAATTTGCACAAATTGTCCAGTTTGTGGTTTGATCACATTGCCAATATCTAGATTTGCTCGATATTGTAGATAAGGTAATAGTTTCTTATCACTAGAAAAAGAAGGGACTTGTTTCATTTTGCGCCCAATCCTTAATTCAATAATTAAGTCTTGTCCTTGCAAGGTAAAATGAATATCACTTACATTTTCTTTAATGGCGATAGCTAATAAGGCATTCAGCCTTTCTTCTGGTTCTTGCATATACCTTATTACTACCAAAAGAGAATAAAATTCCTATTTTTTTATTTTATTTTTTATTTTTTTAGCTAAATTAAATACTTTATAGAAGGAAGAGGCAGCTAAATCAAATTCACCAAAGGTTTCATACACCTCCCCTGAGAAGTGTTTTTTAAACAAGTAAACACCATTACTTTCCTTATCATTAGGAAATTCACTACCTAAACCATAAAAGTTATAACGTGAATATCCATTATCTATTGCATAATCAATCATTGTTTTCTGTACTAAAAAGGAACCATGATATTTCATTAGCTCATCACGATTACCACCATTTAAATAGATAACTTCATCCCCATAATCAATAAAACAAGACACCGATAAAGTTACTTCATTACCATATTTATTTTTAACTTCATTTAACTCATTAATTTTTTTATCGAGCGTTTGTGCTTGATTTTGAAGGTCGTTAATTAAAGATTCTTTTTTCGCTTTTTCTAGTTTTGTTGCAACTTCCGTTTTGTTGTCTTCTAATATCTTTAATGATTTTTCACAATTTAAAACAGCCTTCTTAAATAAAACTTTATCATTAAAACATTTGTAAAGAAGCTGATAATATTTTTGGTTGTGAACTGCTATATTTTGTCTATTGCCAGTTTCCTTCATAACTTCAGCAAACTCATCCAGTTCATCATATTCAACATCTTTTACTTCAACACCTAATCTGATAGCTTGATTAATATAATTTCTAGTTCTTTGCTTAAAGTTTTTTAAAACTGATTCTTTATTCTGACTGGTTAAAGGAAGAATATATAACCATTTTTCTTCTTGGGAATAATTTAATTCTTTATAGCCTAAAGACAGTAAATGATCTCTAATAGCTAGGTTGTTTTCTCCTTCTACTATCTCTCCTTCATTATCTCTTTTGTTTAACATAAGATAAGGGTCAATTTTAACCATAAAATATTTATTCTTTTTACAGTAAGCTTTTATTGCCTTAGTAAACTCATCTAAAATTTCAAAATTCTCATAATCACAAATAGGACCACGAGGACTACGTAAAAACTTTTGTTTGGCAATCGTATCAACAAGCATAAACATTCCAGCAGCTAGTATTTCTTTATCTTTTTTTAAACCTAAATAAACAGTTTTAAAGCCCCTTTCTTCCTGCATTTGTGCCATAAAACTAGTTTGATAAAAGTTTTTATCGTTTCTTTTTTCAATAAAGGAAGAAAATTCTTCCACACTTAACTCTACAATTTCACTCATCCTTAACATTTTACTACAAAGATAATAATTAGTTTATAATATATCAGTGCTATTAGATAAAGATATTAGAGAGCCACTTTTTAACTTCTTAGAAGAAAAATATGGCAAAGTAAGAATCCTAGAAGAAAAAGTAATCGGTAAATCAAGAGCCGATGTTTTAATGGTTTGTGAAGATGGTTTGTGTGGGTTAGAGATAAAAAGTGATAGTGATAATTATTCACGTTTAAAAACACAGGTTAAGGATTATGACAGCTTTTATGATCGTAATTATGCGGTAGTTGGTACCTCTCATGCCCTACATATAAGCGAACATATTCCTGATACTTGGGGAATTATTGTGGTAGAAAAAGTTGATGATAAACTTGATTTTTATCTACAAAGAGAAGCACAAATTAATCCGAATAAAGATTTGAAAAAGGAGTTATCTTTATTATGGAGAAGAGAATTAGTTCATATTCAAGAAATAAATAATTTACCAGCTTACGCTCAAAAATCAAAAGCGTTTGTTAGGGAGAAGATATTAGAAAAGGTCGATCACGACCTTCTATTAAAACAAATCTGCCAAGAATTATTTGAAAGAGATTATACAACCATTAAAGAAGATATTGATAATTATCGTCGTAGCAAAGGAAGAAGAGCACGTCGCAAAATTCCTAAAAGAAGATAATTACATCATTGTAATGAAATAAGTAAATATTCCAAATAAAACTATAGTAAAAACAACAAAAGAAACAATAGATATTATTATCTTTTTATTGCTTTTTTCTTTTATTCCAGCCCTTACAAAAACACCACAGAATACTAAAACCAAAAGCAACAATAGTCCTACATAATAAGTAAAGGTCATTATACTCTCCTTAAATAATAGTTATTCTCTAACTCATAAGCAATTGTGCTGTTATCACCGTGTCCAGGATATAAAACATAATCAGGATCTAAAGTTTTAATAAAACGCAAAGAATCTTTCATTAAACGAGCATCTGCCCCTGCTAGATCAACTCTACCAATTGATTCCTTAAAGATAGTATCGCCACAAAACATATCTTTATCAAAAAGGAAACAAAGCCCTCCCATAGTATGACCTGGTGTTTCATATACTTGAAAAGTGAAAGGACCGATTGTGTGTTGACCTTCACAAATATCATTTAATTCAACACTAATACGTGCTGAAAAACCAAATTGATATTGGTTTTCTTTATCTATTTCTAAGGAGGTCGCTAGATCCCAATCTTTATTATTTAAATAAACAGGAACCTGAAATTGCTTCGCTAAATAATCAACACCCTTGATGTGGTCAAAATGACCATGCGTTAATAAGACTGCAATAAGATCATTTCCTTCTAATAATTCTGCAATCTTTTCACCTTTACCACTAGGATCAATTACCAAAGCTTTCCCATCTTCCTTCAAGATATAACAATTAGTCCCTAAAGGACCCATGCAATATTTATCGATTGTCATATACAAAAAAAGTAAGCTTGCGCTTACTTTTTCTCCTTATGCAAGGTCTTTTTACGACAAACACTGCAATATTTTTTAGTTTCTAATTTATCGGGATGAGTCTTTTTATTACGAGTACTAATGTAATTTTCTTCACCACATTCCGAACATTTAAGAATGATATCCTCTCTCATACTTCCTCCTAATAACGCTATCAAATCTTAGCATATAAGCTTAAAAAGGGCAAATAATTAAAACTGCCATAAGGCAGTTAAAATTATACTTGGTGGAGTGTAAGAGGCTCGAACTCTCGGCCTCCTGATTGCGAACCAGGCGCTCTGCCAACTGAGCTAACACCCCGAAAGGGAACTAGTCCCTATTCACCACTAACTCTAATGCCTGGAGACATTGTAGAGCTTAAAGTAACAGATTGAATATATGTTCCTTTAACAGTAGCTGGTTTAGCCTTTACAACAGCTGCATACATTGCATCGAAGTTTTCTTTTAAATCTTCAGCTGAGAATGACTTCTTACCAATTAAAACGTTTAAGTTACCTTCTTTATCAACACGGTAAGTAACTTTACCTTTTTTGATTTCTTCAACAGCTACAGCAATATCTTGAGTTACTGTACCTGTTTTTGGGTTAGGCATTAAGCCCTTAGGACCTAATTCTTTACCTAATTTACCTAATTCACCCATCATATCTGGAGTAGCAACGATTACATCGTAATCGAACCAACCACCCTTAATTTTTTCAATCATATCCTTGCCACCAACATAGTCAGCACCAGCGTTTTTAGCTTCTTCTTCTTTAGCACCTTGAGTAACAACTAATACGCTTTGTGAACGTCCAGTACCCTTAGGTAAAACGATAGCGCCTCTAATAGCTTGTTCAGCATGACGAGGATCAACATTTAATTTGAAAGAAACTTCTACTGTTTCATCAAACTTAGCAGTATTCATATCCTTTAAAAGCTTAATAGCTTCTGCTACAGGATAAGCCTTCTTGCCTTCGACTGTCTTAGCAGCATTTACATAATTCTTTCCGTGTCTCATCTTAGTCCTCCTCAACCTCGATGCCCATATTACGTGCAGTGCCTGCAATAATACGCATAGCAGCATCAATATCGTTTGCGTTTAGGTCAGGCATCTTATACTCAGCAATTTCTTTTAATTGAGCTTTAGTAACCTTACCTGCCTTAACAGTGTTAGGAGTTCCGCTTGCCTTATCAATTTTTGCAGCCTTCTTTAATAAAATGGCAGCTGGAGTTGTCTTTAAGACAAAATCAAAGGTCTTATCTTCATAAGCGGTGATGATAACTGGAATAATATCACCATGACGATCTTTAGTCGCATCATTAAATGCGGTGCAGAATTGAGGCATATTAATGCCTGCTGAAGCTAAGGCTGGTCCTGGTTTAGCACCACCGGCTTCAAATTGAAGTTTACAAACTTTCGCAACTTTCTTTGCCATATTTCCTCCTTGGTTGTGGTTATAACGGAATGTTGCTTTCCTTCCACGCCTAATAATTTTATACTAAATAGCTTATAAACCGCAAGCTAATCAGCTCTAATTAAATCAACATATTTAACATCAGTTGGGGTTTCTCTACCGAAGATAATTAACAGGATTGTTGCGATTTCATTAGTATCATTCATCGAATCAACAACACCTTCCATGCCTGCAAATGGTCCAGATAAAACTTTAACGTGATCACCAACACCATAATCAACTTCAAGCTTCTTATCAGATTGACCAATTGTTCTTAAGATTTTATCCATCTCTTCTTCTTTAACTGGGAATGGTTTAGCNCCACCACCAGAAGAACCAATAAATCCTGTTACACCNGGTGTGTTACGTACAACATACCAAGCTTCATCAGACATAATCATTTCAACNAAAAGATAACCTGGGAAGATATTTTTAACTTCTTCTTTTGTCTTTCCGTTTTTAACTTCTGTTTCAACTTCTTCAGCAACGACAATGCGGAATAAGTTGTTTTGTAGTCCCATACTTTCAATTCTTTTTTCAAGATTACTTTTAACACGATTTTCGTGTCCAGCATAAGTATTAACTACATACCATTGTTTAACTTCTTCTTGTTTAGCTACGCTTTCGTTATTTACTTCTTGATTCATTTCTTCTGCCATTATGAAATTGCTCCTAATAAACGTAATAATTGTGAAATAACTACTTGGCATAAGAAGAAGAATAACGCAAAGACAACGGTAAAGATAATTACTTGAACAGAATTAGTGAATAAATCACTTTTCTCAGGCCATCTAATTTTTTTGATTTCTTTAATAATGCCACTTAGGCTAAACCACTTCATCTTACCCCTCCTTATTTTGTTTCTGTGTGTAAGGTTTTCTTGTTGCAGTGTTTACAGTATTTCATTAATTGTAAACGTTGAGTATTTGTTTTCTTGTTTTTGTAGGTCGAATAGTTACGACTGAGACATTCGCTACAAGTAAGAGTTACTCTATTCTTTTCAGCCATAAAAGCGTCCTCCAAAATAAAAAGTTGTTTTCTTTCACAACAACTCTACCTCAATATTAAAAGGGCTACTGCCCTTTGTCAAGATGATTCTTCTTCCTTATCATTAACACAAAAGTTACGCTTAATTTTTTGCAGACGATTATCAATTCTTTTAGTATTGGAACCTATTTTGTCAGCTATTTCTCTATAGCTATAATTGTCGATCCTCATCCCTATTATTGTTCGATCTTCTTCGCTCAATTGAGCTAAAAAATCAGTAATAGCATCTAACCTTTGATTATTAGCATAATATGCTTCGGGGTTTTCACTAACTCTGACACTTTGTAAATCACAAACATAATCTAAATCTTTTTCATTCAAGGAATAGCTTTCGTATTGATATCTTTTCCTTTCTTTACAAACATAACGCATAACCCTTCGATAGATAACAACATAAGCATAGGTAGAAAATAATGCTTTACCCTTATCAACAAAGTTATTTATGGCATCATGTAAGGCAATACAAGCTTCCTGATAAAGATCTTCCTTTTCGATTTCGTAATCGTAGCTTTTGAGATGATGAGAGTTAATGATGGAATAGATAAGAGGCTTAAAATTATTGAGCACTTGGGCGAAAGCCTCATGATCGCCCTCTTTGGCTCTTTGGATTAAAAAAATATTATTCATATTCTAATTATTAATTAAATATGAATACTGTGATTGCCAAGTTCTTATCAATTTTTCCCATTTTTATCCACATTATCCACAATTATTGTGGAAAACGTTTAGTGTAGATACGATATAAAACAATGCCAGCGGCTACTGAAGCATTTAGAGAATCTAAATGACCCAGCATTGGTAAAGATACTATATAATCACATTCTTCCTTAACTAAACGTGACAAACCTTTACCTTCAGCACCAATGATAATAGCTAAATTACGATCACAATCTAATTGATCGTAACGCATATCTCCACCAGCATCGCAAGCAACTATCCAATAATTTTGTTTCTTCAAATCTTTGATTGTGTTAACTAAATTATTAACCTCAGTTACCTTAACGTATTCTGCTGCCCCACTAGCAACCTTAGCCACTGTTGAGTTTAATTTAACACTTCTATTTTTACTATAGATAATCCCATCAGCACCAATACAATCAACACTACGCATTATCGCCCCTAGATTATGAGGATCAGTTAAACCATCAAGAATAACTAATAAGCCATTCTCTTTTTTTAAAAGCTCCTTATAGTTATAGGTTTCATATTCCTTAATTTCAGCAACTATACCTTGATGTCTGCCACCCTTAGTAAGCTTATCTAAAAAATGTTTATCTTTGATTTCATAATTTAATTTCGCTTCTTTAACTTGTTTAAG
>Ga0065711_1044276_pt1 | contig 14190 bp, 6 predicted proteins | sample Hoacrofraction12_FD_59098 | JGI IMG/M metagenome (GOLD analysis project Ga0065711, IMG submission 59098) | Hoatzin crop microbial communities from Cojedes, Venezuela - Epithelial fraction 12 v2 (version 2) | ecosystem: Host-associated > Birds > Digestive system > Esophagus > Crop | place...
TTTTTTTTTTTTTTTTTTTTTTTTTTTTTGTCAGGGGCATTATTTGCATCAAGTTGCTTTAAGCAATTTTCCATATTTCCATGAATGATGACCATTTTACAAATTAAAATTTGCAGGTGCATAAGAAAAAGTAGAAAGTAACATCTTTTTTGCCGTTACTCATTGACTTAACAGGGAGATCATTAAGTGTATCTCATGCGCTGTTAGGCTGCACAATTAAGCTTGAAATCAAGAGAACTTTTCTGACAAGCCTTGGTAATAATTTGGTGGAATGATAGCTTCTGTTTGCTCCCAGTCTTCAGTATGTGTTTGCATATACATATATTATATGTTTGTGCATACATGTATATATATGATACATTAATCACATAGTGATATACAGTAATTAACCAAAAAACTATTCAGGCAGGAATACTAAGGCATATTAAGGAGTACTGATGTTGTGTGCACTTTATTGTCTTTAAATATAATTTGAAAACATAGAGAATTCTCTAATGCAACAGAACTCAGGACTAAATAAATGCGCATGACTTCTTACAGCCCCATTTGATTGTTCACATTCATTCTTGCTACACAGATGAGATAAAAGAGCATAAAACGCACTGCCTGTCTGCGCTACCAAGGTGTTGCCCATCACTGTCCCATACAGGGGGAAAGCCATCGTCGTTTACCTCTTTGCATTGCTAAACAGCAGTTTACTTTAACTTTTTGATTGATGCCTATTTGTTTATTAGCATAAAATAATTTTGACTGCACTGTAAACAAAAACATCTATCATCTTTTTTCCTGATTGGGAGGTGGTGTGAAACAGGAACAAGGTCAAGTATAAAACACTGTCTGACAACCCTGCAGTCACTTCACCTCCGATGTCTTAGTCAAATCAAGTAAATTATCCTTTAATATATCTGTGAACTGAGCCTATAACCTCTATGAATTCAGTCCTCATTCTAGGTTTGGTTACTTGGTCATAACAAATTTGTTTTCTGACCCATTGAGTCAATAACCTTCATTTCAAAATCAATCTTTTCAGGCTTCAAACTCACCGGATCCAATTATGAATCCAATCGTTCCCTTTAAATTTAATATTCTGAAACTTAGTGGTCTACTGCTTTTTGCCCTTACGTGCCTCTTTGGTGCTTAACTTTGTATCAGTTGGCCTATAAAATTAAATCTCTAAGGAAGGGAGCATCAGAACAGCTCCAAATCTTAAATCTCCAGTTACAAACATTAGTACGAAATGCTCCCTTTTCCTGCAACACTTCCTTTTAATTGGTATTATTATGCACAACAGATTATCATTATACACTAGTTCATTATGTGTATTTGACTGTGCACACTAGACCAAACAGGATCAGGAATGCAGATCTGGGTTATTTTTGTTTGGGGAGTAGGGGGGGTGGTATTTTTCGTTTTTTTCTAAATTGGCTATAGTCTAAACACTTCACTCTGCCTAAATGGGTAAACCCCCCAATTTTTCCTTCATTTATTTCTAGTAATTTAGATAAAATTACACACTGTGGGGAGACCCATTATAACTTCAATATATATATATATTTCTATTCTTGCAAGGCATGTTGCTAATATAGATAATTTTAAATGATCATGACTGCAGTATACCTGGGGCAAATTTTGCATTTCTTATGAGAAAAGCAACTTACAGTTGTACAAGTCTTTCTCCTTAAGACTTTCCCATCCCAGCCGTGAAGGTCCCTGACAACCCTGGCTGCGTACGGACGCCAGCGGTGCAGGGGCACAGCTTCTGGAGCACAAACGGACACAGCCCCGCTGGAACAAAAGGCAGGAGGGAGCGATGTGCACCTCTGACTGAACTGCTTGGGTTCAAACACTCCCGAGGCCAGCGAGGTCTTGATAAGCCTACTGGGGGAGAGGGCTGGGATGGAGTTAGAGGTCGGGAGCAGTCAGTGCCCAGCTAACCCGGGGCTTTGTTGTGCACTCTTGTTGCTCTCCAAGGGCACTTCAGGGTGGTCTCACGCCAAGCCTCCTCCCAGCTGGGAACCTGTGGGCATGCATTGCTTCAGCATGCATTCGCCCTGTGCATGGGAGAGGATTTTGTTATTAGGATGATGACAAAAATCCTAATTCTGAACACAGCAACTGGCATTCAGGGATGGATAATTTGCAGCATTACTTAGTGAGGCTTTGAGACATTAGCAATGACTTATTCTTTACTGTTTGAACAGTCCTATCATTTTAAGCAAGTGCTTATTACAGCACTTCTTATCTAGGGGAGGGAGGGAAGACTGCTTAACACGATCCATTAGGAAATTCAAGCCTTAAATGAAGTGACCACAAAGTCCTATCAGCTCCCAGAAATGCAGCAACTGTACATATTTAATGCAATACAACACTATATTGTTGGGAGATCTGCTGTTTAAAACATACATACGGCAGGTGAAACGTGACTATTTAACTTCTCTGTTTGAAAAATAAGAAAGTGTAGGGTGGCATAATGTCTCAAATACATAAATAACCATTAGATTCATGGAGAAGACAGGTACGCTGTTGGACTAGTAATAACAGATTAAAGGTCAGCAGTTGAATCTGAAACTATTGTAGCCTTTTCCTTTGATCTTGTTCCTCAAGACTCCACTCTATTACTAACAGGTGAAGTGCAAAATAAGAAGCATGAGGGTCTGCTGAATTCTACTGTACCTGTCTTAATTTAACGGCAGCATTTCCTAACTATTCTATCCTCAGATCATCTAATGCCATAAACACACCTGCAAGGGGAAGCTCCAGATTTCCCCTGCTGGGTCAGATCCTGCGCAATTCCAGATTCCACAGGTGTAAAGAGCAAGAAAATTTGACTCACTGGCTTAACTCTGAAGCGGAGCCAATGTAGCAACCATCACGTTACCAATTATATGTCATCTTGTCATGTTTTGCCAAGTCCTCCCATATGATATTTTGTCAATTTGCAACCTCTTTAGTGAAGAATAGGACACTTCACTGGGATACGATGGCATACGAAAAGATTAGGAGCATCTACTGTTATTTAGATATATACAAAATAATGAATACAGAGAGCTTTCTGAATGGAAATATTCAGCATCTTTTAGCTTCCAGAAGAAGTTAACAGAGGTGTAGGAAAGGGAATCAGAGAAAATGAGATGCTCTAATTCATCCTTTCTCATAATACAAGGACAAGGGCCTCCAATAAAACCCACAGGTAATAAATTGCAAGTCAGGTAACAGGGAACTTTTACTGCCTGACTGATTGAATTCATGGCCACAAACTGTTACTGAATCCTACTACTCATTGGTTAGTAGAAGGTTGAAGTACACCTATGCATTATGTTAATGTGTATTTATTTTCACTTAGTAAGGGATCAAAACTCCTATTTCAGGATCTAAGCTGTAGATGAAGGCGAATACCCCATGAACTGGCTGCTCCTTCATCTCCCTACCCAAGGTTTCCCGAATTATCTGGTACTCATCACTGCTGGACACACAGGACCACCTCACTAGTATCACTGACAATGCCTCCATTACTATGAACTCTTTTACCAATGTACATTTACAGCTGAAAGTCACAGGAGTATCAGCTGACAGTGATCTGCATCCTGTCACCCCAGAGCATCCTACACATTGTAAGGCACATTGAACTGCATGTGCATAAACATGCGTGTGTGCACATACACATACATCCATGAAAACTTGTTTTTAAATGAGGAACATCTAAGGACCATGTATTTCCCTCCTCTACACTTCTTCTAGATAAGAAGCACGTAAACACCACTCTTCGCAGAAGACTTCTGTGACTTTATCTTGCCTGTCTGCTCCAGTAGACATTATCAGCTTGATTCTCCAAGACTGCCACTAAAATTCCACTCTACTGATTTTTGTAATTTAATTCTTCAGGCATTTTTCTTCCCTTTTTTTTGGTGGGGGGCAGGATGATGTGACCCAAATTTATAAGGGAGGGTAATTTGCTATAACATGGCATCCTGAATCTAGGATCCATATGTACTTATTTGGTATTACAACAGATGTAAAAGACCAAATTTAGAGACTCGAATTCAGTTTGAACTTGAAAGGCTTTGAATGTTTTGTAGTATGAGGGAAAATGCCATTATTTAGAAAAACAAAATGTAAAGGGGTTTATGAATAACGAATATTTCTAAAACAATAAAGGCCACTCAAAGACTACACTATTAAGCACCAAAAGGACACAGTTGCTTTTTCAACAACTAAAAATACTGGAGCGTTCTTTCATTATTTTTCTTTAAATGACATTTCTCACATTCCGCTGCAGAAACAGCTGCTGAAGTAACCTAGGGGGCATTTTCAGGCACTGTACTTCAGTGATTACAGCAATTTTTGTAGACATTCAATATTAGGATTGCATTCTAATTTTAGACAGAGTTAAATATTAATTGAGTGGGAGGGGTTTTCACGCTGCTCTAGATGTTCTAACATTGCTTACCCCAACCCAAAACCTGCATAGTCTCTGAATTTTGCAGCAATGATAGTTTATTAGTAATGATATACTTTAAAAGAATGAAACTAGAGCTCACTAGCAGCAGTTGGAAGATGTCCGCTGTTGTGATGGGACCCAGACTTAGGCTCTAAAACCATTTACCCACTAGCCATGATCCCAACGCTATGGGACTTAGTGACGCTGTCCTAGGCAACCCTTCTCTACCCTTATTTTCATGATTCCTCCTCTTGGCTGAGTATATGCAGCAAGTATCCTGAGACTCTTAGGCCAAATTGTGACTCTTATGTTACTGCTTATTAGTATTTAAATTCCCTGACTCTGACAAAACCCAATCATTGAGCTGAAGGAAACTGAAAGAAACAGGGTTAGTAAAGGGCTGACAGTCCAACAGACAATACAGATGGAAAGAGGAGGGACTAGGTGAAAGAGAGAAAACAAAAGAAAAGAGTTTCTATTAGATGCTAAATGAGACTCAGGCTGGGCCTGATTAAAGCTATGTCTATGTAGGTTACATCTTTCCTTATTTCTCTTACCTTGTTTCTCTTGAAATATGCTCTTCGGCAAGCTGCAAAGCACTTCTCGCTGCAGAAGCATTTCACTTCACTTCCCATACTCAGGGAATAGCGCTTGATTCCAACTTTCTGGCACCAGGCACACATTATTTGTACATTTGACACATCATCTTCTACAACAAAAATATAAGAACAATGTTTACACGAGATGAAAACACCTTCCTCAGACATCTGCACGCTTATTCTTAGATACAACCAGCACCGGCTCATCTTATTTCTAAATCCTCGCTGTCTGAGAGCAGAACTGTGCATGCCTGTGATCACCAGCTTTGTCCTTGGGCAGCTGGTGACCTGTGCCAGCCAGGCTCCGCAGATTGGCAAAGCTTCTAAGATGGCTGGAAAAAGATTATTAGCTTAAAAAATGGTGCACTGCTGAACAGCCCTGGAATTCTCGAGAGCTTTTTAGCACGTCTAACAGTGCACAACTCTTCATTAAACGAGTAGCCAAGACTAGAGGCTTAATGAGTATTGCTGCTTTGTTCTTCTTACTTACAGTCTGTTGTAGTGAGCCCCTGAGATGTTCTGCTCAGCAAGCTGGTGATAAAGCACACCCAGAAGGTACTGCACCAAGGCAGGTCTCTGACAAGAGCCCTCTTCCAAACAAGTAGGAACATGAAATACCCCTTCTCAGTGTTGTTTCAAAAGAATGACTAGAGTACAAAACTGGGAGCTTTCATGTGAACACAGCAGTCACAGACACACCGACCTGAGCAGGAAGGAAGATGCAGCACTGTGGTACAGTCTGCCGCGTTACTTTCCAGGCTTTATGCTCATCAGTCAAATTTTAATTCAGACAGAGCTCCCGAGTCTCTTTCGAGCTCTTTTCTAACGTGTGGTATGAATGTGGCATGTATGCCTTCTGCCATGTGAAAAAAAAACCCCAGGGCTTATTACTAAAGTGCTAGCGATATCCTTATGTGGTCATCATTCCCACCCCAGCTTTGCAGGCAGTGGTAGTGAATAGTTACGCCTCCTGAACAGATCAAGACAGTAAGTTAGCAGGAATCTTTCTGACTTGAAACTCAGAATTATTCAGCTCTTACGTCCCGTCTATGATACAGCGTGATCTTTCAGTTACAGACAGCAGCCATTGTCTAACTTCTGGAAAAAAAAAATAATCCCCGAAGACTAACTGTTAAAGCAGTTCCTGGTCCATGAGCTGTGGAGAATTCATAGCTCAGAGAGTCTGTCATGCAGCCATCCCATTTCCCTATAAAGGATTTGTTTTTGAAGCTACACTGTCATCATTCTGTAAAATTATTGGCAAACTAATTTTTAGCGGAGTGATTTGGCTCCTTTCCCCGGCCATCATAACTCAGAACTACGTGCCGCATTTTATTCACCTTAACGGAATAAATACTGCCAGTTTAATAACTTTTTTCCTTCCACAAATTGTGTTATGATTTATAGCTACAAATAAAATTGTACAATGTAAAATAATGACCTTTTAGTTTTAATCAGACTGTCTACCTTTAAACCTATATTCAAGGCTATGTGATAACACAATTTGTGTTTAATGTATTTTACCACTTATCCTTTAGAGTGAGATTTGCCAATACTATAAATGCTTTCATATACTCAGCATGAAGGGAAATCAAAACAATTTGGCCAGAATTATCACTAGCCATCTATAGGGCCATGAAGCCTGCCCTTGAGCCAGTTGCAACCTCAGCCAGACGCGCAGGAGCGCAGGGTGCTGTTAGGGTGGTGTTGGGCGGTGCTGTCGCAGCTTTCTCTCCGGACCAGTCTTGGTGAGGATGCTAACTACTCCAGCACAGCTCAATAGCTCTTCCCAACATTTTTATCCTGAGCCATTTGAAGTACTAAGTTTTTACAAAGGTGCCCTGATTCAGCTACTTTTGCACCATAATAAACCAATTCCTCATAGACTGAACTTGCCCCTTTGAATCTATCAGGACAACAGAAGATCCTGTGAACCAAAGAAAAGAGACTGCAACGTCTTGCTTCAGATAACAGCAACATATATTCTCCTACTGATAACAAGTATTTTATCTCTGAAAATTGAAGATCTACCAGTGATACCTTTCTAATAGCCTTCGTTTCTGGTGAGACTAACTGTCATAAATGAAAAAAGAAAATTACAGAGCTGAAAGAGAGTTCACTGGCAAAGTAGGTGCTGGAGTAGCTCTTTTTGAAGCAGGCTGGCTCATCTGGAGGGCAGTTTTGAAGAACAACAGAGCTCTGCCACAGGATTCTCAGGGGCTTTCATGCGTGATTTCATAGGGGAAGCACCCCAGCTACCATTCAACTCCTGTTCACTGACACACATGAACCGTCTCCCACAGGTGATCAGAAAGACCACCCCATTGTCCTTTTTCAATTACACAGCATCGCAGCAGCAGCAGCAGCAGCAACAACAGTTTACATGCAAAAGCCGCATTACACACTTCTCTGCGGGAGGTTATGCAGAACAGTAAGGCTCCTCCCACCTCCTTCTGCCAAAGACTTCCTCCAAGATAGATCCTGGAAAGAGGAGAGGAAAGGGAGAGGTACCTACTCTGTAAAGTTGTTGTCATCCCATGCCCTGACCAGCAGAACTTCACCACCACCTCACAGGGAATCCTTTGAAGCAGCATTGCTTCACTTATGGTCCATGGATCTGACAGTCAATAAAAAACCAGAAAATGGTCTGCAAACTACTACTTTGAGCCACTGTCTGCACTTCCAGGAAGAGACAGCTGATATCCAGAAGGCATCATCAATATTAATCAAAATGTTCATCATTTTGGAAGAAGAAAGGGAGAAAGGGAGGGAAAGAGTCTGCCTAAATACAAAGAACTTCTATTATTTCTCTCTTCTACTCCCTTCTCCCCCCAGTCATCAAAGAATGGTGACATACAATACAACCCTTTTAATAGTAACAGTAATAATAAAACTAGATGCCTCTTTCATCTAGTGGACTCAGGAACATGCTACAAAAGGATTAGCTGAGCACGGCCACATAAAGCAGCCAGGAAACAGCAGCACTTTAGAGCAGGCGATTCCTGGAACAGTACACTGATATGGCACTTTTAAGTCAGCTTTGCTCCCTCAGGTGTATGCTTGCCCAAGTAAACTTTCAATGCAACTCTAACTTCTTGTAATGCAATTCATCAGGTGAAAGAAGAAAACATCCGATATCACATGACTAAATTCCCTGTGGACCACCAACATGTGCAGCCCACAGGGAGGAAGACTTGCTCTAAAACCAAACCCTTTCCTTCAGCTTCAAGTAAAGCTAAGAACAGTAGAGAAAAGGACCCGTTCTTGGTACTTGGCATGGGTACAGAGCCAGGCCCTACGGCTTATGGGTGTGGAGGACAGCTGGGGACAATGATAAATGTTCAAATCTGATCTTGTGCTTTCCTTCTTGACACTGGTTGCAGTAGAGATCTGAGCAGAAGTTGTGAAAAGAACTAACAGGGATGTTTCATTACAGTGTTTCAAGCTTAGTGACCAAAAAAGAGGACTGCCACATTAACAGAAAAGCAACAGTCCATGTATTTCAATCATTACAATCCACAACAGTGGGAAGAAATAATTTAAAAAAAAAAAAAGCAAGAGTGTGTGAAATAAGGAAAGCCAAAGGCTGGTGATTTAATCATTGTCTTTTGCTAAACACAAATTGGAATAATCCAAAACCAGTAATTCAAATTTTCCATGCAAGATAAGATTTCCCCTCACTTTTTCACAGACCTCTGTTCTGTAAGGCCAAATTCTTTAAAAATCACTTTACCAGACTCTTGCCCTTCTTTCAGGAAAATGTATCAAATTCCCATCCCTAAAGCACTCAGCAAGAAGAACCTACAGCAACAAGAAAGCAAGGAAGGGGAGAATTTCAAATCCAGTAGTTTGAGACTGCTTATCTGCCTTGAATACTTATCCAAATGTTTTCTAGATTAGGTCCGCACTAAGAAAGCTTCTCCACAATAATTACATCAGTATTCTTCCATGGCAATGTTCTCCTTTGCTCACAGACAAACTTTTGCTGATAGGCTAGCTTAGCATATCCGCTGGGGTAACAAGAGCTCATCCTGACAGCATGCCCGTGTCCATCAGGTGAGCTCTCGCTGGAGTGAAGTAAAAAAATAACATTTGCAAGTCGTGGTACAGATCATTTTGAAGTGAAAGAAAATATATTTTAACAACTGTATTTTTTTCTCCATCTGGGCTTGCGACTTTCTGACCTGTTCTAGCAATGTGCCCGGCATGTTCTCAGATCTGTCATGCTTACGACAGGTAGCGTGGGTGCTCGTACAGGTGAGACAAAGAGGAGCTGGCACACATACAACTGAATAGTAACAGGAGGGTTTTCAGCTGAACGTCGGTACCACTGTCCTCCATAATTACACCAGGTAACAGAAAGACATATTCCTTCCACATACAGCACAAGATCCGACTTTCCAGCCTCTGGTTCTCCGAGTTCTCAATTCTTCATAGGGAGAGCTATTGTGGGAGTTCCAATACTGCGTTTTTCTGCCCCTGGGTTGTGTCATTACAGGTGGAAGAAGCACTCCCTGCACCCACCGCACAGATACTGCTCAGATACATCTCCCCATGTTTTTTAGCCTGCGTATTTTTCATAACGAACAATGCAATAAACACAGAGTGTTTGCAGTGTTAAATCATGTTCCCAAAGGGAGCAGTTTGTATAACAAGATAAAATTATCACATTATAATAACTAAATATGCATCAGTCTAAAGCATGCTTCAATTAATCATCAAAAGTTTGCACCGCCTCTTTAGGACTTAATTAAACAGAATGTTTGGGGTTTTTTTTTTCCTTTCAAACCAGTGTGAAGGAGCTGCAGAAAATTGTTCCTCTTAAACCCAAGGAGCAGCAGTTTAGACTAATCGATCTTGTATGGAACCGTAATTTGGAGAGGTGGGGGGAAGAGAAGGAAAGCAACAAGTACAGCAGCATAAAACATCATGTACAGCTCGGTCCCTTTGTCTAAGCAAACCAGCACAGCGTACAGTGTTTAGCAGGATGATCATAAAATCCTTACAAATGCAGAGTTTAATCCTGATCAGTTCACTAACTTTTAGGCTGCAATATTCTACTAGTACTGTTCTGAACTAACTAATAAGCATTTTCAACTTTAACTCCAGTCTCAAGAATTTGAGTGAAACTAAATACAGCTACAGCTCTAATCCTGCAGATGATGATGATCCTTGGACAAGTACTCCAAAACCTTACTTTCCACATTTTCTTGCAAGAACTTCAGCAGGAGATACTCAACTCTTCTGGCAAGAAGGAAACATCACACCTGAAGGTGTCCAACTGCAGTACTGAGAAGTGCTGGTGTGCAGAAGACCATGAGGGGACAGGGTTTGGGACTGAGATCTCAGGGTACATCCCCAGGACTGAGTGAGCCTGTGTGAAACCTGTACCTTGGCTGTATCTGTGATCTGATACAGAAAATATCTTGGCACCCCATCCCTCCTCGACGGCTCCCGCCACCCATCTCTCCCTGGCACGTGAGTTTCCTTCCACCACAGCCATCAGCAGCCGTGTCTCCCCACTACCGCTTTCTTCTGTTCTCCTTTCTTTTCTCTTTGCTGCGTCCCAGCTCCTCACACGGGCAGTCTGGATCCCAGGGTTTTTTGGGGGAGCTAGAATAGCCCTTTTACCCCATGCTGGGAACTGTGCTCAATCCACTGGCATACATCTTTAAATATTTTAGCTGCTTTCTCTACTACTTTCTAATGAAAAGCTGCAAAACTTCCTTTTTAAAGAAATTAGATCTTAACTTGACTCTAGCATCTGCAGCATTAACAATACAGGCTCACTGTTTCCACTGGGACATGCCAGGATTTCAGAATGGTTAATTCTGAGTTACCCACCAGCCACTCTTGAAACCCCAGCTTGCCACTGAAGAAAACCAAGCAGCACATGTTTCGTTTTTTCACTTCAAAGCAGTTCCTGAGGTTGACGATCCCAAGCAAGGTAGAAGAACTGTTTCAGACCTTTTTCTCGCATCTGAGATGCTTTATCTAATTAATCACAAACTAAAAAATGAACAAACAAAACTCCTGAGACATTGCTGCAGACCCCCTTGTGATAGCACTTAACCGCTGATCCTCTAAATAGATGGGGGGTGTGACAAAATTAAGGTACAAAAAGTGCCTTGGAAAAAGCAATTACAAAAGGAAGATTAAAAACTAGGGCTGACAACAGAAAGCTCGCTGCAACCATCGCTATGGAAATACCTCAGGGGCTCTACAACGCGTTTCCTTTTAAGGACCAGTCTCTTGGAGTTCACTACTCTGCCAATAAAGCAAAGTGTCCCAGCTCCTTTTAAAAAATCATTTTGGGGAACCATGGCATGCCTACGTTTTCTATGCATGAGTTGAGGCACATTCTCCTGCATAGTTCAGGAAGGACTTAAAGTAAAACACAAATAAAAGCAGGCACTTAGGCAGGTTTTAAACATGCAAATAAAAAAGCAGCTATTTCATCTAATAGGCGGGAAACTCCCTGTGTATTTTTAATATATACTATTAAAGCGCATACGTGGACTTTGTGATTTTCTTTTTAGCACAAAGGAAACACCTGGCCCTCCACAGAGACCAAAAGACATCAACAGTGGGCTAGATGGGGCAGGCATCCTGGCAACCATTGGCATTTTAAAACACAGGCACTAATAACCCTATGATCAATGTAAATTAGACGATTTTTCAAACTGAAAACAAGAGAAAGAATTTGAAAAGTAGTGACTATAGGATTTGTTGCGGTGGTCTTTTATTAGAGACCTAAACCTGCAGTTAGAGAAATTGTAATGCTGTTTAGCAACTGGAATAAGGTTTGGGAAATAATGAAGCAGAATCCAGAGCGTAGTAAAATGAAAGTCTCCTCAATATATAGATTTCGTTAGATTTGATAATACAGTCTTTATTTAAGGAAAATTGCCACTGGGTTCCACCTGAACTCAGACTTCTTGGTAAAGCAGTCATAGAACCAATTCCTCGGTGAATTTAGACAAATGATCTTGAAAATCATTTTTACAGCCCTGCTAACTACCATTTAAAACATCTTTTCTGCTTCCAGATTCCTCCAATACAATTTAAATATCGAGAGAGGTTACAGGGGGCAGTTCCAGAGTGTTCGCAGGGCAGCGACTCTGCTTAATCCCACGTGTCACAGCACATCAGCCCTGCTGACGCACCAAGTTACTCATGCACACTTATATTTACAAAAAAAATCCCATAAACTTTAATTTTAAAGTTATGCTAAGCCATAACACAGAAAATCACTTGTTCCTTTCTATAAAACATCTAATTACTCGTTTTAGCATTTGAATGACATTTCTTTGCCAACTTTGGTTGCAGGCCTATCTTACAAGGTACTCAGTACTGGAAATGCTTCTGCTCCTCCTTTAAGACATTTTGCCTCATCAGATACAGTTCCTCCAGCCCATTCCTCCTTCATTTTCACTAGTTCTGATAACTTTTGGTACAAAACCATTATCACTTGGAAACCACCAAACCAAATATTATGTAGAGGCACTGATCTGCGTTAGGGGATTTAAATTCCCTTTCCTTTCCCAAACGCACTCATTATCTTGTGAAAACCCTGGGAGGGAGCGTTATTTTTCCCTTGTACTTCTTTACCCTGTGGAAAGCTCAGTCAACAGCAGGGTATCAACCTCTCTGCCTCCCTTTCCACCGCGTCCCCTGGCAGCGACCCCCCTTTGCAGTGCTCTTGCTTGGGGTGCTTGGAACAGCCGCCGCGCTCTGTGCATCCCTTGCACAGGGAAGGGAAGGCTTCTCCCAACACCCATGCTCAAAGGCCAGACCAGACAGCCATTGTACCTCCCCTACCGAGGCACTGCCACGGGGATCACAAGAGAAAGTAAACCAAAGAACACTCTTAAAGACCGGGGAAACTGAGACACCGAAGCCTCCAGCAGGTGCCGGGGGGAGGAGGCAGCATGTTTTCGCCTGCATTGAAAGAATTTTCTGCATTCTTCCTTGACTAGTCTTGATTTTAGCCTTCCTTCATCCCATGTAATAACAGCCGACCAAACTTGTCTGAGCGAAAGGGCAGAGTCACCCTAAGTGCCCTCTCAGATTTACTCTGTCTCTAAGGGCTGCAGAATAACAGTTGGGATGTTTGCGTGCTGCATACTATGGCCATATACCCTGCACAGCTGTGGAGGAATTTTTATTTCTAGATAATTCCTGGCTATTGCATTTCTGTTCTTTGCTGTTTCTACGTAATTTTTCAGTTGAAAAGAATACTTCCTTTACGTTGCCGTGTAGAAAATAAAAATGTTCTAACACCAAGCAGAACTAATCTTGAGATCAGTTTGTCGCAATGGGTTGTACTTGAGACTAACCCTGAAGATCACTCGGATTCTGGTGCCGGCACTAAACACGGCAAGGAGACAGTGCCTTTACCGGAGCTGTTTGTATTTGGTCAGGTAGCAGTCTAATGTTTTCGAGGATTGTATAAGCAAATGTTTACCTAATATTTCATTTGACTAAACCAGAAAGCTGAGCGGCCTGGAGATAAAATTTTAGTCAGACTGCTCAAAATTATTTGATTTTCCAAAGGAAACAAAAAAAAATTACTGTAAAATAAACAGGAGTGGAAAAAAAAGTAATTTTGTTAACTGTTCAAGGTTTTAGTCTGTTCATTCAAAGTATGACTGCAGATAGGACACCGTCCAAAGTTCCCCAGCACGCTCAAGGAAGACCTAATCTGCTGAAATCTTCAATGACTGTTTCCTAGACACGGTTCAGGATCAGCACTCCTTCTTCCTCCTTCCTGAGCTGGTAGCTGTTTCTGATACCAAGAATCATACCTGCCTCCCTGGAAATCCTGTCTCCCTCAGCTTCCTGACTCTCCTCCCCTAGTGCTTTTTCTACCTCTGCAATTGCTATATCAGCACACATTGCGGAGTATCCTTCCTCTTTCAGGACAAGGGGCAATGGGCACAAACTGAAGCATAGGAAGTTCCATCTGAACATGAGGAAGAACTTCTTCACTCTGAGGGTGACGGAGCACTGGAACAGGCTGCCCAGGGAGGCTGTGGATTCTTTTTCTCTGGAGATATTCAAGACCCGCCTGGACAAAGTCCTGTGCAGCCTGCTGTAGGTGCCCCTGCTTCGGCAGGGGGGTTGGACTAGATGATCCCCAGAGGTCCCTTC
>Ga0065711_1044285_pt1 | contig 14190 bp, 13 predicted proteins | sample Hoacrofraction12_FD_59098 | JGI IMG/M metagenome (GOLD analysis project Ga0065711, IMG submission 59098) | Hoatzin crop microbial communities from Cojedes, Venezuela - Epithelial fraction 12 v2 (version 2) | ecosystem: Host-associated > Birds > Digestive system > Esophagus > Crop | place...
TGGGAATGTCAAACATTATGTTTAAGCTTGAGAAAGTCAAAGTTGATGTAGGTTTTATTTTCAAATAATCTGGATTAGCTGTACATTTTAAACTGTGTTGTTCTATTTTAGAATTCAAGAAGGTAAAGGTTAAAATTATTTCTGGTTAATATGAAGAAGCTGAGAGGAAAAACTTCTGTGTTGTTTTGTGTGCATTTTTCACCACTTTATGCTGGACTTAAATTCCAATGTGTAACAGGTTGCAGAATCAAGAATACTAAAGGCTTGTGTTGTAGTACCTACAATGCCAGAATGGTTTGTTGTTTGCTTGGAGTGGTGTTTTCCCAAGATAAGGGTGAGCATGGGAGACAATGTAACAAGCGGTTACTCTTAAAGAGATTATAGCAAGGTATTCTCTCCACATACTCCCCAGTCTAAAACATTTAATGTGGCATGTGGCCTCTTTTCTGCCATGAAGGAGATACTGGGACTTTAATGCATCTCCTGTGAGTCTAAATGAGCATTCTTCCAAGTGCAGGTGCCCGTCCTCTAGCAAGTAACACCAAGGAGGAAGGTTAAAAAGCTTCCCAGAGAGCACCATTCCTCCTGCAGACAGACACACACACCATTTTCTCTGAGAGTGGAAAAGAAATGGAAGCAGTAGAATAGAGATCTGGGATTTTAGGAGGGGGAAGCTCTTGAACTCCCAGGGTGAAGGTTAGGGCTGAAATTTGAGTATGGAGGTGGAAGAGACGTTTAAGGAATTTTAAGACTAGAATTTCTTGCAGACAAGTGGATTGGATGCAGGAAGACGTTTTGGGGGGACTGGAGTAGGGCGGGCAGGGGAGACTTGGGATTGCTATCCAGAGTTTTGGTACATGGAGTAACCCCCACGCCTCTGTAGGCATGTCCTTACTAAAAGATGAGCTGTTGTTGTATTGCTGGCATTTACTACTGTTCTCATAACCACTGACACTTACTAGCATTTACTACTGGCATTTACTACTGTTCTCAGAATTTGTCCTGGAAAATGGTTTGAAGTATTCATTGATCGGTAGATTAGCAATTTTTATTTCTACATTCTCTTTATGTGTAGGTAGAATGAATAAAAGCCACTGCCCCAGCACATGTTCTCAAGTCAAGTCATGGATTAAGCTCTTTGTATTTTTAAAGACAACCGTGGCGTATAAAACAAAATGTTCAGAAAATCTTATTTAGAGACACTTTAAAATTAATAACCTGTGCTTTCTATAGATACATATCTTATAAGAGGAAACAGTTTATTATGTAAAAGGTCCTCAGTTATGGTCCTGAATTAATTCTGGTGATGTTAAATAGGCCCTGTTGTTGGAGAATTTCCATGCCAAAATGATGTGAACCTGGCACCAGCACCACCACTACCACAGGTAAAAAGAAACAACACACAAAAAATTCCAGGCCGTATTCTTAATCTGGAAGTTTAGTACCATTAAATACAAGTTTATATTTATAACAAACTTCTGGAAATTCAAGCTGTTGTGGGGCTCATGTTTCAGCTCTTTTTCACATGTATTTTGTCCTCAATAACAACAGGGATTTTTCCTGATTTTTTTTCTTTCTTTTTAACAGCCTGTCCTCTGTTACCTTTTGTTCCTTCTATTCCATTGAAATGAAAGCTAACAGCAGTAGTTATCTCTGCTGAGTGTCTACAATATGGAGTAAAATGCACATTATTATTGTCTGAAAATGGTGATTGTATATGATCAGATGTATCAAGTGCCAAGAGAAAGATGCATGTGCATCAACAAATTTATCACCTTTGTTTAAAAAAAAAAAAACAAAAAAAACCAAACAAAATTCAGTCCCAAACCACCACCACCAAAACCAACTATCTGATCATTACCTTAAAGACTAAAATAGTAATGCACATTCCTGTCAATGTGTAACCTGTGTCGGAAGCAATTTGACAAATTCTATTCATACAAGTATCACAGATTTCACTGTGTGGTTAGATATGGTAGCACTGGGCCCTTACTGGACCTTAAATGTATTTTCTTGAAGAAGGATGGTAGCGTTCATCCCAATAGATAACTAATTTTTCCCAGTGCAGTAGTAAATCTGTGTTCTTATTCAGTACATGGTGAAATAATCACCATGGATGGAAATCTCTATAAATTATATGTGGATATATTAGCCAGTGTGACTGAAATATTAAAAAGTTACTTTGTTGCTGCAACTAAAAAAAATGACTCATTGAATTGCTATTTTTATGATCTTACCTCTGATATTCAAAGTATAGGTGGGATGTTCAGAGGTAGAATTTGTAAATGAGTAGACAAGCTCTGCATTTACTAAAGTTCCTGCCATTATTAGTAATGCAATTACTGCATTATAGCTATTGTTTTAAATTATCTAGACTAAATACGAAACCATTTATTTCATAAGAAATAACACTATATCTGGGGGGATCCTGTAATCATGAAATGTGAATCACTAATACCATAGAAAAGAGCAAGAATGGTGTGTTTATATGTAGCTGTAGAGAAAGTTAAAATGGAAAGCGAGGAATTTCTCACTTTTCTGATTAAAGACATTGAGCAGACTTTTTCTTGCGTACGTTTCTTTGCAGCCAAGTGTGATTGAAAATATGACAGAATTCAAGCGCAGTTTGCCACTCTTTCCACTGGTGAAACCACATATCAATTTCATGGCTGCAAAATTGTGAAGATCCCCAATGGATGAAGAAATGCATATGATGAGTACTGACATGGTTTCAGGGGACTTCATGATGCACAAAATTATTAAAGATCATTAGGATAAATGGCTCTGTCCGTTATGAAAGTCCCGAATTCCTTCTTGATTCTTTTGACATTAGCTGTGTGTTAGGGATAGAGAGTATATAAAAATCAGTTGTGGTCATGTGTCATTTATATTACAGACAACCTGTTGAAAACCAAAATCAACTGAAACAATAAAAAACTTGTAGATGCAGTATATTTTTAAAATAGTATATCCCTTCAAATTTCCATTTTGATAAAATAACCCTCCAGAGGACACAAAATTGCTTAAAATATCCTTACTACTCCTGAGAAACACTGTTTAGTATCCCAATAATTATCTTATTGGGGGCTGGAGGGGGTGAGAAAAGCAGGTCCTTTTTGGGATGGGGTCAACAATTTTTCTTAAAAATAGAGACTTTCACTTTTTTTTGAAGTGACATGTTGAATGATACTTTTTTAATTGATCCTTAATGCAACCAACATATTTTCTATTTAAGTTTTATGAAGACCAGTGAGGAGGAAAAAAAAAAAAAGGAAATTTGACAACACAGCAGTAAGAGTCTTAATGAGAATAATTGAAGATATGGGCATAATTTTAATCTTTCTATACAAATTTGGGGACATTTTATATTAAAACTAGTAAAATGCTGCAGACACTTCAATAGTGCATCTAGATTTTGTTACAAAAGTGTTGTCCTGAGCTCTCGATACTGTCCACATCCTGTTCAGTTCTTCAGTGTTACTATGAATTGTTGCCATTTGGTATCTGAAATACTTTATTTGGTGTCATTTTTTGTTTTCAGTTGCACATGTACTGATGGAGAACTCAAGTCTATTTTGCCTCATTTGTTATGTTAGGTCTCAGCCCATCAAAGTACTTACTGGTGCAGATGACTTTAAGCACATGATAGTTCTTGACTCAAGAACAGGTGAATGTCAGATATGGGCTCTGTGATGAATCAGATACGTCACTGTTCTGATACATCTGTGTGGATCCGTCTTGTCTTTCAGGAAGGCATTTGGGACAGTGCAGTACTGCTGTAGCACGGGGTGTGGTGCAGGTTACATCACAAAATGTTTGTTCCTACTTTTTTTAAGAAGGCTGCACAAAACCCAGAAGGATCAAGAATCATGCTGAAATACTATGTGTGTATATATTCCATAATTTAGTAAAACAATATATGGTGTCTAATCTTCACCAAGTTTACCGACTTCTGCAGAGCGGTCTTGTGCTTGGGACAGCCCCCAAATAGACAAAGGTAAGGGAGCATTTTACAAAGCTCTCCTACCTGTTTAATGCATAAAATTGATTGTAGTTATTCAGACAGGTTAGAGTATGCAAAGCACTGAAGATATCAAATCTGCTCATCAGGAGTGTTACTGAGAGTTTGCTGCTTATTAAAAGAACCTGAAACTAAGGCACTAATGTGACATGAATGTTGTCATACATCAGAATCCTGGTATATTTGATAGGGCTGTTCTTGTCATTGAAGCAATGTTCGTTCTCATGCTGGCTCTGAAGCAAAATTAAATGAATGCTTGACAGAGTAAGGGCCTTAAACTGTATTTATCTGAGAGTCTCTTCTAACTGAATGAACACAGTGTATTTAAGAGTTGTTTTAGAGGTTAACAATACATGTTTCAACATTTTTTTAATAAATTTGATAATAGTTTGTGATGTAACCTCTTGCCAAGGAAGGCCACTAGCTTGTTTTTGTAGGCTGAGGAGAAAAATAATTAAACATAGTATAAGCAGAAACAGTAAAGGTGTCTCTGTTCACCACATTTTTTGTGGGTCCTTCATAAAATGGGCTTTTTACCCTCTTCCATTTTGCTTTTGTTTATAGTTTTCCTTTAGTAATAGTATTTGTATTATATATATTAAAATTTTGACAACACATTATAAAAATATATATTTTGGGATTTAGTATTTAAACGTACCACTCTTACGGTAAATGAAATGGCTTCTATTGTGTGTAAAAATAAATTGATATATATATTCATGGAAGTACTATCAACTCTAGTTTTAACAAATTATATAAATAAATTGGAATGGCAGTGTATTTAACACAAGCTCACAAATCATGTTTTCCAGAGGAAAAAAGGTAGAATTTCAAAGTTCCATGACTGGAAGTGGAAACCCATGTAGTTTTCCAGCAACTCTTAATTGCTTTGAAGTGTTCTCCAGCATTTTACAGTTTCTGAGTTTGATATAGCAGTAAATTTTGATAAACTCAGGCATACTATTGGGTTCATTTTAATGGATCCAAAGCTGCAGTGTCTACAAGCAATAAAAAACTACCTAGAATACACTGTAATTCAATTTTAGTGCTTGTTAATTAGTGTATGTAAGAAACCATAAATTATTATTACAGAACTGTAATTTTTGCAAGTGCTATTTTAAGCAGTTGATGTGGAATTGGGTGCATGTGACACAGCCAGTATGACAGAGTGCTAGAATTATTCTGTTTACAATAAACAATCTGAATTTAATGTTTGGAGTTCTTAATTTGCTTCATTTTAATTTTTTTTGCATACTGGAAATGTTACATCTATCAGTCTGTGTGTGTTGTTTACTATCTGTTAATGTGTGATTCTTCTGCGATACAGTTGCTTGGACTAGTCAGGCTGCATAGCATTGCTGGAGAAGTGTTCCCAGTCACTTCTGGGGAAGTTGCAGAGGACTTCCCCATGTGGCATCCCACACCTCTTAAGTAAATCCACCTCTGTTGCTCTTTGAATTTGTGAAGACTTCATAACATAAAGGTAGAGATATTTGCACAAGGCAGGATTTTAATTACCCAGTCTGTAAATTCAGAGCATCACTGCAGCCAGACTGAATTGTGCCTAGTGCAGCTTTACAGTGTTGCTTTTGAGGAGTTACTTTTCCCTGGTCGTTTTTGTTTCTTGCACACCAGAAGATTACATTTAGAAAGGTTAGGAGTAAGTGGGATTGTTAGAATGGTAAATAGCGTCTATTCTGAATTCTGACAGCGTAAAGATACAAGTCAGCAGGCACTTTTGCTGTTCTAATGGGGCTCCTTGAAGTAGTGTCTTGACAGTCAGCAAGAGAGACAGCTTTTGTCCTTGGCACTGGGGAAGAGTGGTTGGTCCTCTCAGTGGAGAAATAAAATGCCTGCAACCCACCTGGAAAATTATTTGTCCCCAAGATCAGGGCTCTCTTTCTCCACTCCCAGTTGTTAGGGATTGGTGTAAATCTTGACTCTTTGGCTTTACTGTCTTTTGCAAAAAATTAAGCTATCCAAATTTACTTTGACTATTACTGTTAGCAATAAAAAAATGCTTGAGCATTTTCAGAATATTGCTAAGCGCTTGAACAAGAGCAACCCTTATCAATAATGTGTTCCACAGTGCAGTCACAATATGTGGGGAAAACATTACACACCTTTTTAACTTCATTTATTATTTTCTAGCTCTTGTTTTAACACCAAGGTCAGCAGAATTTTAGTCTATCTTCTCTCTACCATTTAACTGGTTCGTACGCTTTTGCTGTAGGTCCACTGTAAAGTGAAAAATCGTTATCTTCTACACCCTTCTTCATGTTTTTTCTATTTTTTTTTTAATTTTAGTAGCTGACCTTTGAACTGATATGGTCATTTGCAGTGACACCCGGGTCCTTCCCTTGAGCTGATACCTAATTTGATATTCAAATCCAGCGCTGAAATACTCCGTTTTCAAGTCCATTTTTAATATTGTTGCTGCGTGCTGCATAATACAAGGCACCTCTGTGCTGTTGTAAAAGCAGAAGAGATCAGAAACTCGGGTACCTTTCTTACCTTTCATATAATTTCAAAAGCAGCCTGGCCTGTGTAGGTTCTGCTGAAAGGCCTTTATTTGAAACATTTCAGAGTCTATTTACCATTCAAAGAATATGCTCGTAAGTTGTAGTATGTGCTTTTCATGGAATATAACGCTAGTAGTGTGTGAAGTCTGAATTGCAGCTCAAAGGAAGAAAGTGTGTGTAAGGCCAAAGGCCCAGCAGAATGGGAAATGTCACAGTTAAACCAACTTATTTGAACGCAGGCATCTAAACAGAATTTAAGATTGAAAATATGTATGGCCTTTTAAATTAATATTTCTAAGCCACCCCAAGGCTGTTAACCTGAAGTGCAGCATTAAAGGATGTAGACACCACACTGCTGAGCATTTGCCACTGTTAACGTTTAGGACTTCCTCTTCAGTGGTGCAGTGCAACATTTTGAATTAAATTTCATGGCTGTTGGTGAGGGAAGATACGCTCTTGATGAGGGAAGACACACAGCTCCAAGTGGACTTCACGCTGCTGTGGCACTGAGCGAGGAGGCAACTAGGCTTAGCCAGTGGGAAACTCTAGTGAGAGGCGCCTGAGTTCAAATCCTACATCTTTCTGAGGATTCTCCACCACCAAGCTGTGTATTAGACATGCTTCCTTCTGCTCCAGATTTGCATTACAGCTTTTCACTGCCTGCTCGGCTTCGCTTTCAAGAATGGGAGCAAGGAATTGCGGCGCTTTCCTAGTGACTGCCAAAGATAGGTAAACTTTATACAGGAGCGGCAGCTGGAACTCAGGACCCCCTTGTAGCTCTCCCCTCCACCCATACGCAGAACTGGGTGTCCCACAGTACACGTGGGCTCGTACTTGCCCATGTTCTGGTGCTGAATGCTTGCTCTACAAAATTAGAACAGGTTCAACAGAATGCAATGAGGAGGTCGCCAACTGACGTTAATGACCTTCTGGGAAGTGGGAGACATAGGCTAGAGAAAATTCTAACAAGATGGAAATGAAGTTGATTTTTTGGTAACTTGCGCTAACTGCTGAGTTGTGGCACAGTAAAACATGCGTTTTATGTGAAGTCTGTCATAAAGGATAAACTCCTGTGATGGGAAAGATAGAAGACGACCTGCTTGTGAATTCCAGGGAGATGTAGGAGATCAATACTAACGCACTTTACATGGTTAAGGTGGAGTCATTTCAGAGCATGTGCAAAAATGGTATTCTGGGATACCGAATGTAGAAAATGTGGGTGTGTACAAATGCCAGTGAAAACGGAGGCTGGGCTTTGAAGATTGAAATTTTGTATGTGATGCCTTTAAGTGGACAGGGGTCTTAAAAATTTGCTGAATAGTACTGAAGTGGTGTACTTGATAGGGCAACGCTGGAACTGGCTTAAAACACCAGAAATAATGTAAACATTTCACAGCAATAGTGCTCAAAAGTGGCTCAGTTGGAAAGTTTGAAAAATACCAACTTGCTTTGGAATGAAGTGTAGCAGGACAGATTTCAACCGAAATTATTGTTTGCACATGTGTGTAAAAGCCAGGGACGTTCACAGCAGAGTAGTGCGCATCAGTGCTCCAGAGTCAGAAAGCTGTCAGACAGTTCAGCATTTCCCCACTTTATCTTTTCGTCAGTACAGTAACTTTAGCCTCCTAATACTTGCGCATCCAAAGCCTTGTGCAGTACCAGGTGAAAAAGTGTTTCTTATGACCACTTACTGCAAGTGAAGTTCTGTTTCGACTCTGAGATATCAGTATCATTCACTGGCACGTACCTGTTAAGGGTGAAGCTTCAGGAATCTGAAAAAAAATCTATGCAGATAATTCTCCTCTTCACAGGTTTTATTAATACTCATTTCCAGATAAAATTGTGGGAAGAGAAGGTAATTGGGACAATTCCACACCATTAAACATATTTTAGGAACACAGGAATCTGTACATTTGACTGGATCTGGCATCTCCACAAGCTGATTGTTTAGTTCTGATAAGTTGCGTGTCGTCTTCAAAGGCAGGGACATCCGCTGTTCATCTCGCATTGCGTCGTGTCTCTTTGACCAAGCTGAGGTGACGAAATACTCCCATGGTCACATCAGCCAAAAGTGTCACTGATAGCCCTTTAGCACTGGCATGCACCGGGTGTGGGCTGCATGCGTGTTCTAGGACTTTTTTTTCTGTCATTAGAACTTACCTTCTAATTGTGGCAAGCTTTATCCATAAAATTCACCAAAGATGGCATCTACAGTATGTCTAAGCCCAGAGAGCCACACTGGACTGCTGCTGAAGCTCAGCAAAGTGGGAGATTTAATCAAGTAGAACTATTTCAGAAATAATTTGAGAACAGGTGCTACTCAACCTCAGCAGGAGACTGATCTGCGGTTGTATGCACAATATGATTTTATTGCTGTGAATAATCTAAAAAAAATGTACCTTATGCAGCCTTTTCCTGGAAGTAGGCATATTTAAGAGTGGAATAGCTTGTAGGCTTTGTGTAACTTGAAGAATGCATATACAAAGAACGCTTGTAGTTTGGATTTTCCACTTGAATTTAAATGTCAGTAATCATTAGTTTAAAGATGTTATGAATGTGAAAATAAAAAAGATTGTATTAAGCTCAGTGTATGCAAAATGTAAGTGTGAGCTGGGGTGCTTGCCCACACTATGAGCCACTTAATAAAAATAATGTTGAAATGGAAGATAATGCATATAAGTTGAAAGCAACTAGTTGCACACAATTTTGCACTTTGTGTCTGTCTATCTGCTATGTCATTGTGTATAAATTACAAATTCCTGTGAAAAGGGGTCATGTGTTATGTCTGTAAACTACCAATGCACAACTGTGGCGCTGTATAGCTAATAGTATGTATTGGGTTTTTTTAAATGTTGAATTGAGTAATTAAGAGTGACTACAAGACCTTATTTTCAGGACAACTGGCAGTGTCTGAACAGTCTAAATTTCTTTGAAAGTAACAGAATAAAAGTATCAGAATCTCTCATTAATTTTATTAGCTCTACATTCTCTATCAGACGGACACATACAAAAAGGCAGTTGAGATAATTAATAACTAAACACTTAAGCTGGCCTAACAACTGGAGTAAATATGTTGTAGTATATTGATAGCCCTGATTTATAAAATATGTATATCTCAACAATGGTTTTGGCATAAACTCTAACTAGTCATTTAAAATAATCTTAAATAGTGTTGGAATAGCTGAACAGTCCTGGAAGTCTTGTAACATTCATGTGTTTTCTTTTATTTGAGATCCAGATATAGGGTCTCAGTCTTGTACAGAAATGCCAACAGGGTCCTATAGTTTCATAGCTTGTCGGACTGAGCTTTAATTTGGCGATGGTGTTACAGAGATCTTCTGTGACAGAGATCTGTTACAAAGATGCCGGAGGAGCTGCCTGGCTGTTCCCCAGGAATCGCCATACACCGTGCAAGCAAAAAGATAAACACCAAGATAATGTATATCTATGTCTGTAGAGCATGCATTTGCTACATCATTAATCTCACTTTTTCTTAAGTAAATAACATACCTTCTCAAAACTGTGTGGAAAGACTATATCTGGCTGTCCAGCAGCTCAGGAAGAGGTGACTGTTCAGAAAATGGACTACAACATGAAATCAAAACCGAGTGTAGATTTACATGTGTGATTAAATAAGGAATAGCACAGTAGGTAAGCTTAAACTATTTTACTTATTCTCATCGTAATTTCTGGTTCATTGCATGTGCTGAGGTGCCCTCGTAAGTGATACCAGAAACATACTGGCGACAGCGTGCACAGTCCTGGTAGGCCGGTACTGCAGGAGAGGGGTTGCGCAGTTTGGAGAGATGCAGTGAGAATGAGGGGCTCTACAGCAGCCGTGGAGCAGCAGCAGCTCTGCGATATAAAAGCTAAATTTATAATGTTTCTTCCTGGTCCTGAAAGTATGAATGGCTGAAGGTGGGAGGAGAGGAGAGCGATCCTGTCTTCGTTGGCCCCTTCCAGCTCAGATGCCTTGGGCAAACAGTAAAGTTCTGTTCTTGAGCAGCAGCTCCATCAAATCAAATCTCCTTAATCAACAGGTCTTTCCTTTGCTTCGATTTAATATGAAATGTTACTACCTTTTCCTTGTCAGAAAGGAAGATTAATTACCTCTCCTCTTTTGCAGTATTTATAGTGTGCTAATTAGTGCTATTTGCAAGCAGTTACCTGTGCCTCCAGGTAATAGCTGTGCACCTGTATTTGAAATTACCTGTCACATCTAGTCCCTAATCTTTGGAATGAACGGGCTATTTTATTTATGGTGATGCAAGAGAGGGAAAGCCCTGAAGTTTGACTTTTTTGGTCCCTTGCGGAGTCTTTAGAGTTGGCACTTAGCAAAATATTTTTTGATCTGGAAAGTCAAGTAGAATCGACTTAATTGACAGTAAATATTGAACTCTTTAGTGTCATTTTTACAGTAATAAATTTGAGAGTAGGATTGTATGCTGAATTTGCAGAGGAATGTAATTACTGCCTGCTGTTGGACTAGGTTGGGCTAAGGGAAGACCAGGAAAGGAAGAATTGATTATTTTTAGGTTTTCTTACCTGTTTAAAAGTTTAAAGAAAATTTGCTATGCAAGAAAAGAAATTGCATAGCTTAATTTGTAGAAAGTGTCAAGGTTTTTAAACAGGTATATGTTATTTTTTTAATGAGAAGTTTAATTTTCATTGCTGGGAAAATGTGTACTTCAGAACAAAAATGTCAGCTTAAACCATTCACCATGAGACAAGCAGCTTTCATGGTACCTTTCCTTCACACTGTCGTTAAAATCCTTGGTGCTATACAACACAGCATTTGCTGTTACTCGCTGTCGCAGTGAGGAGTTGTGCATCCCAGCTTCATGCATGAAACTGTTTTCTTCGTTCTGCTGAGGAAAAGCCGTGTGTGTACGATTCTGCAGATGAAAAACTTGGAACTTGAAATGCGTAATCGGAGAAAATAAATCACTTTGAAGTGGCAGAAATGGTCCAGAGGTGTGTTTTACAAGGAGCGACGTGTTTAAACTGACCTCCTCCTCGTCGCCTCACACGGGGGCGGGAGGGGGGTGCAGCGGGCCTGCGCCGCCGGGCGCGGAGTAACGACCAGCGGCAGCGCCGAGCCGAGGCACCGTGAGGCCGTGAGAGGGGCCGGCTCCGGGTGAAGAGAGAGCTCGGTGAGGCGATCGAGAATGGCGGGCGGGGGGATGGGGGCCGCCTGGCCTGCTGCCGCGGGAGCTGGGGATACGCGGGGCAAGATGGCGGCGGTGGAGCCCGGCGACCTCCTGCTGCCCAGGGGTACCCGGGGCTGTGCGTGCCGTGGGCTGCCACAGGCTCCGCTTTGTCTCACGGCCTCCTTTCTTTTTTTTAGAGGGTGGAGGGGTGTCCGTAAATGAACGGGGTTAATTTACAGCGGCACCGAGCGCAGCGAGTGGAGCCATGGCTTTGCCGTGCACTGAACACGCGGCTGACATGACGCCGGTTGTTCTGAGGAAGAAAGTACGTGTGTCAGGTCACTGGTACACCATGAGTGAGATGATCTGAATTCGCTGGCACCGCAGGCCCCTGACCCTGCCCGCTTCCCGCCCAGCCCTGGGGAAGGTTGTATGCGTGGAGCGCTTGGCACTGCAACAGACACCACAGGGAAACGCAAGAAAATGGCAGTTTTGCCTTTGGAGCAAGTTTCAAAGGGAGTAGCACACGGGGGCTGTGGGGAAGAGTGAATGGTCCCATCACAGACAAATCCTTTCACGAAGAGGGCAGAAACAAGGGTGCGTAGACAGCCACAGTTACGGTGTTTCCTAGCATTTGACACAACAGGGGGGCTTGGCCATAACGTGCGTGTAGCACGGACTTCGAGGTGTAATTGCCAAGTGTTCAAACAAAACATGGGAAACTGAAAGGGGGTGGGGGGGGCAGCTTTCGGTGTCTGTTACCTTAGTGACATGGACACGCGTTATCTTGTGGAGAAGAACCATGGGATCAGTCACGTGCTGGATGTGCCAGCAGCGAGGATGTGTGTCTGTGCGTTAAGTCCCCATCACTGGCATTTCCAGGTGCTGGAGAGCAGCAAGGGGGCCAAGGCACAGGCACTGCGCCAGCCTCTGATGCTGACAGACCTCCGTGTCAGCTTCCTGACCATCCCCTCCCTCCCCTGTCTCTGGATCCACATCCTTCTCCCCTGGCCAGTCTCAGGCCTCACCTTACCCATTTGTCACCTGCCTCCTTCACCCAGTCTGTGACAGGCTGCACCCTGAGCCCTTCTCTGCCTCCCAGGCTCTGTGTCACAGATCAATCCCCACAGTCTCTTACTCATTTTTCTGAATGACTGCTCAGTCCCCAACCTCCTTGTCCTTCGTTCACTACACCTGTTGCTGAATCCACATTGTATCCTTTGCCTTTGAGTGGGATAGGCTAAGCAGGGAAGTCCCTGAGAGCTCTGGAGGACAGGCATTTCTGCTTTCAGATCCAGGTATACATCACTGCAGATAGCAATAAGGTGCTAAGACTTGTTTCTTCTTGGAACGTGCCTCTCACACAAAAAAAACCCTTGGGAAATTCCAGTTCAGTTTCATGAAATCCCAACGGAGCAGCTTCAACCTTCAAATTTTCAAGGTGTTTGGGAAGAACTGGCGGATGAAGTTGCCAAATGACTCTCCATCATATCTGAGAGGTCGTGGCGGTCTGGGGAGGTCCCCACTGACTGGAGAAGGGGCAACATCACCCTCATTTTTAAAAAGGGATAAAAGGAAGACCCGGGGAACTACAGGCCAGTCAGCCTCACCTCTGTGCCTGGCAAGATGATGGAGCAGATCCTACTCGAAACCATGCTAAGGAACATGGATAACAAGGAGGTGATTTGGGACAGCCAACATGGCTTCACCAAGGGCAAATCGTGCCTGACGAACCTGGTATCCTTCTATGATGGGGTTACAGGATTGGGGGACAAAGGGCGGGCAACTGACATCGTCTACCTGGACTTGGGTAAGGCATTTGACACTGTCCCGCATGATGTCCTTGTCTCTAAATTGGAAGGACATGGATTTGATAGATGGACCACTCGTTGGATAAGGAACTGGCTTGATGGATGCACTCAAAGAGTTGCAATCAATGGCTCGATGTCCAGGTGGAGACCAGTGATGAGTGGTGTGCCTCAGGGCTCGGTACTGGGGCCAGTGCTGTTTAATGTCTTTGTCAGCAACATGGACAGCGGGACTGAGTGCACCCTCAGCAAGTTTGCTGACGACACCAAGCTGTGTGGTGTGGCTGACACGCTGCAGGGAAGGGATGCCATTCAGAGGGACCTTGACAGGCTGCAGAGGTGGGCCTGCGTGAAGCGCATGAAGTTCAGCAAGGCCAAGTGCAAGGTCCTGCATGTGGGTCAGGGTAATCCCAAACACAAGTACAGGCTGGGCAGAGAAGGGCTCAAGAGCAGCCCTGAGGAGAAGGACTTGGGGGTACTGGTGGATGAGAAGCTCAACATGAGCCAGCAATGTGCGCTCGCAGCCCAGAAGGCCAACCGTATCCTGGGCTGCATCAAGAGAAGCGTGGCCAGCAGGTCGAGGGAGGTGAGACCCCCCCCACCTGGAGTACTGCATCCAGCTCTGGAGCCCCCAACATAAGAAGGACATGGATGTGTTGGAGCGGGTCCAGAGGAGGGCCACGAAGATG
>Ga0065711_1044286_pt1 | contig 14190 bp, 4 predicted proteins | sample Hoacrofraction12_FD_59098 | JGI IMG/M metagenome (GOLD analysis project Ga0065711, IMG submission 59098) | Hoatzin crop microbial communities from Cojedes, Venezuela - Epithelial fraction 12 v2 (version 2) | ecosystem: Host-associated > Birds > Digestive system > Esophagus > Crop | place...
GCTGAGGGAGCTGGGGCTGTTTAGTCTGGAGAAGAGGAGGCTGAGGGGAGACCTTATTGCTCTCTACAACTACCTGAAAGGAGGTTGTAGTCAGGCAGGTGTTGGTCTCTTCTCCCGCATAAGTGTTAGGACAAGAGGCAATGGCCTGAATTTGCATCAGGGGAGGTTTAGATTGGATACTAGGAAAGTATTCTTCACAGAACGGTTTGTCAAGCATTGGAAGAGGCTTCCCAGGGCAGCAGTTGAGTCACTGTCCCTGAAGGTATTTAAAGGATGTGTAGATCTGGTATGCAGGGACATGGTTTAGTGATGGACTTGGCAGTGTTAGGTTAATGGTTGGACTGGATGATCTTAGAGGTCTTTTCCAACCTTAATGACTCTATGATTCTATGAAAAAAGAAACATACATTTCTTATGTCAGTTTTCATTCTGAAAGATAAACCTGCTTATAATTTATGTTCAGAATTTTTCTGGCTCCTTTAGGGCTCAAGAAATATTTTTTTTTCTTTTTTCCTTTTTTAGTTAAACTTTAATAACGATGTTACTAGTATTGGACAGAAGATCCATGTGAAAGATCCATTTTTCCATACAGTTTGATATAAACGTGTTCAAAAGGTATGGACCATTACTATAAAAAATTAAGAAAATACAAATACAGTTTCTAATATAATTTTGAAGTAAGCAATAATGAGGCATGAGAAATATCTTTTTCTCAGTTTGACAGTCAGTAGTTGCCCTGTTGGAGCAGCTTTTTTACTTCCTTCTAAGTGTTATGCTAAACAGGAAGAAAAGCCCTATGATATATGCAGCTAAAATGGTGAGGTCAAGCAGTTAGAAGTGTGAAAATCAAGGAATTAGAACTGCATTTATGGTTTGAAATCTGCTCCTTTTTAGACATACATTACTTATCACAAACTGTCATTACACAATTACTTTGAACATTGTCCACATAATTCTGACTTGGTGTGTAGTCATTACTCAAGTAAGTAAATATTTAGTGGCAAACTTCAACCCATCTTTACCTGCAAAGAACCTTTATAGAACCGGAGAGATCTAATGAATGCACTGCAAAGATGCATTGGCTAACAACATTAGGAAACACTGAATTTTAAATAGTCTCCTGCATTAAATGCTCCTAATATACATAGCATTTATTTATACGACCTTTCACATATCTTTTCTCTAGGGCTGCTGTTTCTCCTTCTGGGACTATATTGTAGCCTAAATTGCAAAAAACGTCAAAAAATGTTGAACTTGGAAATCCGCACTACTGGGTGCCCCCAGTGGCCCTCAGTACTGCAAGGCAGTCTATAACGGGTGGAAATGAAGGAGACATTTCATCTTGTGCACACGGAATAGTAGTAATTGTTCATAATGAATGCAAAGACATTTTCCTTCAGGATCAGTTTCCTTCAAAAACAATTTGTTTTGCGTAATCTAATGAAATTTACAAAATAGTTAAAAGTGGGTAGAAAGCCTACTGAACGTAACGATGAAGATATGAAGAGGGATTCAGACACTCTACTAGCTGGAGAGTTAGCACGACCTACATACGTAAACACACAAACACTTAATTTAAACTTAAGGAAGGAGTGAAGAACAGTCAGCAAAATTCCCCAAAAGCCCTTCTAGTAAGTAATATAAAATGGTAGATTCTTACATTAATAACATTATTCCTATATTGTTTCATAAAACTACTAAACGTGTTCCTGCTAATATTCAAACTTGTGCAAAAGCGCACATCACAAGTTTTCTTACGGGTTTTCTTTTTCACATTCTCTGCATACCATAAAGCGATCGGCTGGAAACTAGCAGGCTGTCACAGACACACACATGAGCACACACAGACACGCAGACAGGAATTACCAACACCTTTCCCGAGGCGGTACCTGCCGCTGCGGCTTCTACCACTGACGGCGCCTTGGCCTCGCTGTCCGCACCAGCTGTCGGAGGTGAGGAGGGGCCGCTGTGAGGAGATGTCACGTCCAGCCAGCTCCAATGGCCCCACCGCAGGGCACAGCTGAGCCCCTCAGCCAAGACAGTGGAGCCTCTGTGAAAGCGTGCCAAAAAAAGGGCAAAATGCCTCATGGCGTCGTGAGGTGTGAGGAAACGAAGTGAGGAAACAGCCCTGCAGACATCAAGGTCAGTGAAGAAGGAGGGGAGGAGGAGCAGAGATGCCCCTGCAGCCTGTGGCAGAGCCCGCGGTGGAGGAGACACCAACGCTGCAGCCACGGAGGACCCCATGCCACAGCAGGTGGATGTTTCCCGAAGAAAGCTGCCGTCATGGAGAGCCCACACTGGAGCAGGCAAAGAGCATGCAGAGGAAGGAGCAGCAGAGAGGACCTGTTACAGGCTGACCACAACCGCCATCCGCCATTATTCTACACAAGTAACATTTTAAGAAGTCTCTACTCATGAATTACTCTCTTGCTAACTAGACCAATGTTTTTTATTATATTTGGCAAAGAAAAGTACATGAATATACACTGACCTTTCCAAGAACACTTCCTTTTCATCAGGTGTACCAAGTAACAGTCTTAAGTCTAATTTTTCCACTGTGAAACCTGTTAAACATCTCACGTAAAGAATTCTCACTAATATTTAATACATGTAGTGTTTGTTATGCATATCAGCAGTCGTGTATATTTTTCAATTAATTGGTTATAATTAAATCTTTCCAGAACTTCTGGTTACAGATCAAATCATAATTTGTGAAAGTTAAAAAGAAAGATCCAAATTCTCAACTGTCAAGTAATTGCCCGTGAAATTTAAGGAAATAATTAATTTTTAAACTTCTTGGCACTTTCTAGTGTTTCTTGAGTATCTCTTAAAACATAATTGCAAAGAAAACCACATGTATCTCAATTTGTCTACATGGCTATCCTAGAAACTTCTGATCTGGGCTGGATGCTACAGTGAACTACCCTTGCAGCTTTGACTGAGTAAGTCCCGCTTTTCATAACCCATGAGATGGATTTGCAGAGCTCTCCCCGCACTTCATGCTAGCCCAGGTATCTTGCTACTTGCATTCTATTTTAAAACTAACTTGGTATCTCTAACCTACACCAGCATCACAGAAACTGCTGCCACCTAGACCTACTCATAGATGATTTGGTTGCATACAACATGACAGCTGCTGTTGATTCTATCTTAATATCATTAACCTACGAAAATGCATTCAACATAACCGCAGCCTGCCACACTGAACTTCATAAAGTAGTTCAAATCATTGTTTGCTGCAGGTCATTAAGAAACTAGTAAACAGACTATTTAACAATGATGCTAATGTAAAATTTCCATGACAGCAGTCACTGGTATCCTGCTGACAAATGATAATGTCATTGCAACTTGTCCTTAGAGTTCAGTAATTACTTCTGTATTCATGAGTGTATTTAGCTGGAAGTTTACCTGATCTGAATGTAAAAACTGTCAGCGAAGTTTACATGTGCTAGGTGCATGTATAACATGAATATGTTTGAAATACCTCTAAAGAAATAAACTGTTCACCCGGGGCATTACACTGCCTTCTTCCTCCCACTCCAGATTCTTCCTGAAATGCTGCATTATTAAACTATTGCTTTAGCTCCTTACAAGATAATGCAATGAGAAAACATTTCAAGGAGCAAGAAGTGAAGTACTTCCAAAGAACTGCAATAAACTAGCTTTAAAAGTGTTCTGCACACCTGTGTGAAACAGACTTTTGTTCCTTCAAACACCACTGGCATAACTGGAAGCATAGTTTTATGATGGTGATTCTTCCAAGAATCTTATAAACCTTCTAAACTGTTTGAAGGACAACTTCTGAACTTTAGTAGTTAAGACATAATATCCAATATTTCTAAATGAATTTTATATATTAAACTGTCCATGACCTGATTAAGTTTACCTCCAAGTGCATAAAGAAATAAATAACACTGTATTTGAAGCATCAGTGATTACATGTGAGAAGTCATATTTGATAGGGGTAGTCTCAGAAAACAAGAAACTATGTATCTTTAAAAGAGGAATAATGGGGAGTCCAGAGAAAACTGAACACTCCACCTAACTATGAACGACAGAAAAATGGAACAGATGGGTACATTGTGAACTGACACGCACCTGAAGAATAACAAAACCAGCCAACACAGTTTTTTCAAGAAAAAAACAATGTCAAGCCAAGCTAATCTTCTTCTTGGACAGGATAATTGCAATATTCGTTAAGAAGAAGAATAAATTTGCTGTATCTTGAGTACAGTAAGACTTTTAATAGTTTTCCATATTGAATTCTCACAGGAAAATGAGGGAAATGACGTCTAGATGAAAAAAACATGAAGACAATGTGTGACTGCTTGAAAAGCTCTTCTCAAAGAATACTTCTCAGTACCAAATGGGGATTTTCTTTCAAGCTGGTTGCCTCAGAGATTCCAGGCCCAACTTTGTCCAATATTTTAGTTAAAAATATACATTACAAAGTAAATGCATAGAATTTACAGATGAAACCAGGATGTGTCAGGGTTATAGATGTCTGGATAACAACTTTAGAATTCAAAATTGTAGTATTCAAGGCATAATCCAGAATTAAAAAAAAAAAAAAAAAAAAGAAAGTAAGTTTGGACCACAACAGCAAGTAATGCCAAATGAACACATTAAATGCCAAATTAGGAAAAAAGACCCGCAAGTTTAAGTGTATTAGAAATAACCTGTGAGTCGACAGTGCAGTATCACTGCAAAGGAAAGAAAGGGAAAATCGCATGTTGTCAAGAATTTTGCAGGTAAGATATGGGTGAGGATCATTTTCTTCTACTTGTTTCCAGGGAGAAATGCAGCTGAAGCAGTGCGAGCAGTCTTCAGTGTCATACTCCAAAACACACGTAGTCACTTTGGAAAGAACACAGCAGAAAACAGCAAGAAAGAGAAGATGGCTGAGAACACATTATCTGTGACGAAAGACTGCAGAAAAAGGGTTTCTTTTAGTCTAGGCAGGTAAAGACTTGATAAATCATCCAGTATATGGAAGATTGTTAATAGGAAAGACAATGATCGATTGTTACCAATTGTTCACCAGAAAGACAAAAAAGAACCCAGTTTAACTTGCAGTAAAGACTTATGTAGGTCATGTATTAAGAAAAAAAAAAATTGTAAGGAAAAAACTTGAACAGGACACCATCGGAAAGTCTTCTGGCAGAAATTCTAAAAAAAATGTACCAGATACAAATCTCTGTGGGAAGCTCTAGCATATTTGTTCCTTCCCCAGCACAAGGGGACTGGACTATGTAACCTTTGGAAATCTATTCCATCCCTGCATTTCTAATTCAGTGACCACATGATGTGCTTTAGCAGGGACCATTTATGGATTTTTTAAAAGAGTCCTCTAAGTGACACAAGGTTAGATAATTTCACCCTTTTGCAGAGTAGTATTTTCTTCCCCAAAATGTTCCCTTGCTTCTCTTGCGCTTACTTACAGATTGCAGGGCTATTCAGCACAGCTCAAGACAGAGGAAGTTGCCATAAAATGTACTTTGGATAATTTTAATAAATAAATCTACATGAATGTTTAGGACAGTCTGATATGTTTTAAAAGATGCTCCATGAATAAACTTTCTATGAATAATCCCTAGCTTCACAGAGTATGAATCACTGTGTATTAAATATTAAACAAATCAACAGCTTTAAAATTAATTGCTTCTAAGGGATTTTAGTGCAGGGTGAGATTATTACAGCACTGATTTGCTTCATATAACTTCGCCTAGCAATGTAACAGACGTACCCACCTTGATGTCGGTTAGGATAGCTCACACTTTAAAGAAGAAATAACTGGATAAAACCAGACAAGACCTGACTGTCAGAATATTTGTAGGAACATACACTTCTGAATAAATACCAAGTATGCTTAAAGCACTGAAGACTGTTCTGATTTTCCAGGAAAACAGGTTCTAGTTCTACAAACACATAGCACAGGGCTATGGCTGAATGGCAGCAATTATCCAGCCTGCAGATATTGCAGTGTGGGGGATGGCTGCTGGAAGCTAGCTAAAGCTGAGGCAAACAGACAGATTTATTTGAGATAAACTTTAACCCCACCATAGAGAGAATAATAAAAGTTTGAATACGGGAAGGCCAAAACCGTGGGCTGCAAATGCATCTTCTAACGCAGGCAATATTGTATGAGCTCTAATTAATGTGAAAATTAAGCAGAAAATAGAGTCTTTGTACGTGTGTGTTAAGAAAAGCATTAGATTTCTTGATCTTTTTTTTTTGCTGGAGCTGAGAAATAGTTTCAAGTAAGTAACGCTTTGTTATGAAAGTATAGATGGTACGACAGCAGCATATTTATATCTCAAATATGCAGGTCTGTTAGGAAATGGGAAAGGTAAGACTAGATCACTGGATGTAGGTGAAAAGTATCATTGTTATTGGCAATAAACCTCACTAAAACTAATTTTTACAAGCAATTTGGTGCATCAAACTGCTGTTACATTCTATAAGTATGTTTCTGTAGAAACAGCATTGGAGGTTTCCTCGTCCCTATGCTTGAAAGATTTTTTAATCAAATTTGCTTCACCTCGGGAGTTAAAGGACAGGGCAGAGGCTTCTCCTCAGCAATTTCACCATCCCCCTCCTCCCCCTGGATCTGGAGTTCAGACTTGTCCTTTTTGCTCATCCAGCATCATCAATACTGAGGCTTCTGCCGCTGGATTTGGTGTGGTGGTTCTATGATAGGGGCACACAAACCACAGAGAAACCAGCTCACCCTTCCACACGAGTGTGTAGGGAGGTGAACAAGAGAAATGAGCTAAAAAATTACCACCTTCAATCAAAGGTGAACTTTTGGGTTCTTTTACAGGAAATGACAATTAAGTCCATACAGCAAGCTGCTCTGGGTAGTGAACAGATGCAATTCTTCGTATTGTTGTGACATGTTCCTCACTCTGCTGCTTAGATTATATCATAGAGGTTATGGCAAAACTTTTTAATGAGAACTAGTAAGGAAATGAAAAATATTATCCATCAAATAAAAAAAGGAAAAAAAAAAAGGTTGGGGGACATTTTTTTTTCTTGTGGAAATAGTATTATGTTTTGACATGTTTTGTATTTTTTCCTCAATAGAACCCAAAGAAAATGTCTTTTTGAGTTAAGGAAAACCAATTTTTATTCACAGTAATTCACACTCCAAATATCTGTAATTATCTAAGTCCAGTTTCTGTCTCCTGATGATTTTCTCCTTGTTTCTTCCCATCTTATTCCACACTGAATTCAGTTTCACTGCAAAGTTCTCATCTGCAGGGGGAGGTTTGTTGTTACTGTGGCTGTTGTTTGCTCAGAAGATGTAGAATGAACATCCTACTCTCAGTTAAAAAAGGCAATATTTCAGTACCGCATGACTCAGAAGGGCCATGCACATGCCTCCAATGCATAGCAGAGGAACATCCGGGTGAATAGCCTTTCATAATCCGTACCCTCCCTTTCAGGGAATGACCAGGTTGGCCAGACTTTGCAGTGTGGGTCATCACCAGCACACACCTCAAATACACCCAGGGAAACCCTTCCTTTGCTACTTTAGAAAAGTACTCAGATAACTAAGTATAAAAACAGGAATGAAATACACTTATTATAAACTCTATTTCATGTAAACTTACTGACAGTTGGTCTAACTCATACAGTACCTAGAAGACTAGGAATAACTCACTTTGAATTCAGGAATTATTATAAGTGATGGGCAGAAACCAGCATTAGCAAAAGTCGATCTTTTTCACTATATAAATAAGGCCAGATGGGCTCAGGTGGAATGCATTTAAGTTGGTGCATTTTCCCACATGCACATCTCTAATTGATGAGGAAATTGCCCCATCCTTCAGAATTGCCTGGCATTTACTACTGCAGTAAGGTGCACTTAGGAAAGAAACATTGCTCTAAACTTTCACATTTTCTCAGGTACATCCCATGACGCAGCCTGGGTTATAAATCTGGACCAGAAGAAACCTATTACACCATACAAAATGTAATGAAGGCGAGATCAAATTTAAAGGGCATAGATTCCAATTTTGCTCTTGTATCAAATTCTCAGGGACTTAAGCTGTCTGTGAAGTGTTGCAGAAGAATCTCACAATACTAATTGATTGAGCAATAAAATGGCAGATGAAATTCCGTATGAAAAAAATGCAAAGTAGTGCACATGGGAAAAATAACCTTAACTATACACACATGATGATAGGCTCTAAATTAGCTATTATCACTCAGGAAAGAGATCTTGAAGTCTTTGTGGATAGTTTCCTGAAAACATTGTCTGCATGCTCAGAGGGAAATGGCATTTTAGGAATGATTAGGAAAGGAAATGAGTAAAACAGAAATTAGTTTTACACCTGAAAAAACCTCTGCTGTTCTGTGTGACCTACTCCTCAGAAAGCTGTAAGAAGAAGCAGAGAGAATTGTGGCAAGGAGGATTGATCTATAGTATAGACTACAGGATATAGGAGGACAGAATAGATGGAGTAGGATTCTTCACATCTGAAGAGGTGAGTGAAGGGTAATATTATAAATGTATAGAAAACTGTGGATGATACAGCATTTTAAGTCTTTTTTCGATTTTTACCTCTTTTTTATTGAAGAAGTGTCAGGGAATAGTCAAAATAAAATAAGGTTTAAAACAAACTAAATAAACTGCTTTCTTAGAATAGGTTTATAGAGCTTGTTTGCATAAGATGCTGTGGACACTGGAAGTAAATATATGGAAATAACAACTGTAGGCAACACTTCAACACAAGGATCTCTATGAAATCTTCAGTTTAGACACCTTAAAGCCCTGGCTGTCAGGAGGTGAGAGCACTCAGCAAGGAAGAACCTTTCCAAAGTTCCTTCAAGTTTAAATGAAGGACTGCTCATCTTCTCATACTCTTCCCTAATAAACCACTATCAGTTAATGTTGGACATAGGATAATGTTCTACGTAGACATTAAGTCTAACTTAATATGACATTTCTTAATTATAATAGTGTTGCCACATTTTTCTCAAACTGAAATAATCCTGACTGTTATCCGCGTGATTTAAAGCATAATCAGGATTTTTCACTTTCTGCAGGACGACCACGACAACCTCTCCTTTCACAGTCAAGGTCTCCTACCATATCACTTTAATTTCTGAAGTTCAGTAAGTTTGCAAAGAACGATGTTAGCATCCAGCGTGGTAGAAAGCAGTGGGACCAGGTGGATGAACTTACTCAAAGCCAAATGGATTGCACTACACTTGTTTCAGTATCAACGTAACACTCTTGATGAGAAACACTATTAAAAATAATTACCTGTTCTGTCTACCCCAGAATTTAGATGGATGAAAAATGTCAGTAAAAACAAAAATGTGAGAAAACGCTGTAAAGTGATTTCCGCAAGACGAGTTCTGCTACCGAAAGGAAACTGTATCTTGTTCTGGTGCCCTGCTAATCTATTCAGTGCCGCTGGTATCGCTTCAAAAGGGGACATGAGATCATGCCAGAGGGTGGAGTGTAAAAAATTCTACATAGATGATTTGTATTTTATTTACTTTTTATTGCCCAGAAGTGCTAAGCACTTCACAAAAGACATAGCCTTGTCCCAGAGTTTACAGTCTAATGGATCCAGTTGACAGATATGTGAGCTACAACATTTCATAAGGCAAGAAAGGACTAAGAAAGGACAGGGTGTTGAGTCAATTGTCTTCTCCATCATTCATTTATCGCTGAAGCATTTCCAGTGACCACACAGTGAAAGCTGCAAGGAGAATTGCATTTGAAGCAAGAATAATCTAAATGACTGAACCCACTTTAGGGTTGGAGCTCTGTGCCCAGACGGTTGTGCCATGGGGATCCTTCATGCCACAGACGTTTGCCAACTCTGAAGGAGCTCACGTAGCAGCACCGGCACACAGGCCAGGGTCAGGGTGTTGTCCGTTCTCACGCTGTCACTGCCTCAGCGCACCTGCAACCTGATGGGGAGGGATGGTGGTGGAGCTCTGTTTCTGTGCCTCTTGCTAGCAAAATTGCTCTTCTCTTCTCCTTTCCTCCTCTCTGTACTGCTAATTGTCTCAACCTATCCTTGATAATTAGCACAACTTCACTTTTGCCCTTTCTCCATCAGGTTCTCTTCTCCCTCACAAAGTTACATGTCTCCAGACACATAATGGCATGCCTTTTTAATATATTGAGTAGCTGGGATTGGCAGTTTTGTTGCGAGAACATACAAATATGAATCAAAGCTGCTACTTGAGCATGTGGGTATTTCTCAGTACATATGCATCACAAACTCTGCCCATACGCCAAAGTGTCTGTCTCCTTCATATCCTGCTCTTCCTCTGGGATTCTCATAAGGTGAACACCTCTGCCATCTTCTCTGCAGTTTTATTCCTCCTGGCTAACATACAGCCTTAATTTCTTCTCTTGCACAGATCTTCTCATATTATTCCAGTTCCTGCAGGTTCTTTTCATGAATGTATTTAGTCCAAGCACAAACTATCTGATCAAGAAAATAGCCAAGGGTTTCCAGTCCTTGCCAGAGGGAAAAAGCATCATATTCATGCATCTTCTGCAGGAGGATTCATTCAGGTGCTGCAGCAGATAGTTGGCCTCTCAGCTCATGCTCTAAAGAGCAAGTCTTCTCCAGTGGTGGCCTTCAGGCAAGGCCAACATGAGCTGTTAACACGACCTAAGGCAAAGAAAGCATTTGCCACCAACTACCAGCAGTCCCCTCTAGACTCCCTCTAGTCTGTCCACTCCACACTCTTTATACATTCAATAAAACATTATACAATAATTTTTTTAATTTCTCTGATACTTTGTTGCGTAACTCAGAGATCTGTCCCCCTATCCCTTAATCACCTACCACAACCTTCACAGTTTGCCTGAAGGCAACTGAGGAGAGCCAGGGACCCCAGTTCAGAAGTGGCTTCATGCAACAGCTCTCCAGCAGCCACCAGGAAAACACACAAACTCTCCCCTCTGGTCTCCTCTTGCTTGGCAGCGTACAGCTGTATTGGCTTTCTGTGGCAAGGTCAGGGTGGGGGGGGCTGCAGGGGTGGTCTCTGTGAGGAGACACCAGGAGCTGCCACCATGTCAGACACAGCCAGTTTCATCCAGCTCCAAAACAGAACCACCGCTACCCAAAGGTGAGCCCATCAGTGATGCTGGTGGCACCTCTGTGATGACGTGTTTAAGAAAGGGTGAAAAAATGCTGTGCAGCAGCTGCATGAGAGAGAAGTGAGAAAAATGGGAAAGAAACAGTCCTGCAGACCCCAAGGTCTGTGAAGAAGGAGGGAAGGAGGTGCTCCAGGTGCTGGAGCAGAGATTTCCCTGCAGCCCATGGAGAAGAACATTGTGCAGCAGATATCAACCCTGCAGCCTGTGGATGACCCCACACTTGCAGCAGGTGGGGATGCCTGAAAGGAACAAGCAGCCCATGGAAAGCCCATGCTGGAGCATGCTCCTGGCAGAAGCTGTGGCCCGTGGAGCGGAGCCCACGCAGGAGTAGGTTTTCTGGCAGGAGCTGTGGCCCATGGAGAGGCTATGCTGGAGCATCCTGTTCCTGAAGGACTGTACTGTATGAGAAGGACCCACACTGGAGCAGAGCAAAAGCATTAGAAGCAAGGAGCACAGAGAGGAAGTGTTCCGGACTGAACAGAACCCCCACTCCTCATCCCCCTGCTCTGCTCCAGGGGAGCGGGGGGAGGAGGGGGGGAAGAAGAGTCGTGAAAGCAGAAGTGGAGTCTGGGAAGAGGTGTGTGGGGAGGGTGTTTTTAGTTTTGTCTTTGTTTCTCACCATCCTACTCCATTCTTAACTGGCAACAAATTTACTCTTCCCCAAGTTGAGTCTGTTTTGCCTGTGATAGTAATTGGTGAGCGTTCTCCCTGTCTTTATCATGCTCCATGACCTTTTTCATCTTATTTTCTTCCGCTGTTCTGCTGGGAGTGAGAGCGCAGCTTGGTGGGTGCTCGGCAGTCAGCCATGGTTAACCCACCAGAGCAGCAGTCACTCTAAAGACTTCCCTCACCTTTCTTCCGCTCCAGCCCTAATCTTCATTACATCCCTGTCACCTTTCCTGTTCCAGTTTTGTTGTAAGATAAACGTTATGATCAATTACTTAGTCATCTGCCATTTACTTCTCAAAACTTAGTGAAATGGGATTTTTCCCCTTATGACACTGCAACTCTTTCCCCCCCCTACCCGTGTCTTTCAAATGAAATTGCTATGGTGTCCTCTTTCCCTTTCTTCCCTCTGCGTTCCATAGTTTCAAAAATGATCCTGAGATGCCTAAGCTGGGGAGCGTCAAGTAGAGGATCAGGTTATTTCCAGCAATAGCACTGAGTGACACCCTTACAGGAATACTGGGTCCATCTCTGATAGTCAACGTTAGAAAGCAAAGCTAGAAAAATGCAGGTTTTAACAAATGAGAGTGGGTAACAACTGGAACAACTTACCCAGGAAAGTGATGGATTTCCTGTCTCTTGAAGTCTTTAAATCAAGATTGGATGTTTCACTGGAATGTGTGTTCCAATCCAATAGAAATTACAGACTTGGTGTAGGAACTGCTGGGTGAGACTCTTGGTCAAATCAGATTAGACCTTTGTGTGAAATGGTTCCTTGTGGACTCTCAAATTAAGTTGAAGTTAACATGCTGCCATTCTATTTGAAAAAGACCAAAGCATATTCCTTAACTCAGTTGGTAGGCAGTAACTTGCTGTGGCACTATGACGGACATATGTCTAAAATCCTAAACTTTTATACATATTTGGCATGAATTCACATGAGTATGTGTCACCAAATTAACTAAATGCTTTGCCTGTTTCCAAATTCATTTGCTCCTAGAGGTGAAGAACCACCCAGCCACTAAGGAATGGAAATATTCCATTTTCAGTACTTCTCACTTGCATTTACAAAGTCAAAAAATTGAATGCTAAGGGATGGAAGAGGACCCTAATACTGGCGAGAATGTAGGGAGACGAAGGAGGCAAGGCAAGGAAGAAGAAAACAAAGACAAGCAAGAATAAAAGCAGAGGTCACAAAAAGCCATGGGTAAGTATCATGAAGCACAAGCCTGCAGATTCAGAGGAAGGATGGGAATACGTGGAGGGAAAGTAAAGGGAAGTAGAAGACTTACTGAAAAATAATGGAATGAGTATTCTGAATTGAGGGTGAAGTCTGTTTGCCACTGATCTGCAAGGAAATCTCTGAAAAAGTAATTTACTTACAGGAACCCCACACCCTCCCAAACACACACATGCATAGGCACAGCCACTCATACAGTCACACATGCCCATGCAGATAAGTTTTTATATATATATATATATGTGTGTATATATATATATATCTGTTTTCAGTGTTCTTTGCTTGGTCTTCGGGGTATGTGGGCAAGGCTAAGGCACTCACAGTCTTGCTTCAGGAATCACTGTCACCTTCTGCATCAGCTAAACAGAGTGTCTTTCACCCCAAAACAGGAAAGCTTGGGGGCTCTCAGCAATAAACTAAGAAAGCAAACCTGAGTGAAAGCAGCCAAAACTCTGGTCTTGGAGCAAATCTGTGTGTTTGAACACGGAGCCACAAAGTTCACCTTAAAAATCAATATTCTTTCATATTACAAATTAACATTTTACAAATAATTTACTGGAGCTCCAATCATTCCCTGTGACTGACAGAAATCTCTCTGCAAAGCCACATGCGAGACTAGAAGCTCCCTTCTCTGACACGCAGCTATTGTTGGATGACTTCATTACCTATCATTTATTATATATATCTTTTAATTATTAACTGCAGTATCCCCAGACCTCTGGCAGCAGCTCTGGGGAACTTTCAAGGCTTGGAAAGAAAAATCCAAAGGCACCAAAAAGAAGGGTCTAGACACACACACAAAAAAACCCTTCGTTATTTTCCCCACCTGAAAAAGCAAAAAAAAGGAACAAGGAAAAATAATAGGAAAGGCGGCGGCATAGGAGCAGCGAAGTTTGCCTTCCCGTCGCCCCCCCTCCCTCCGGTGCGAGCGCCCGCGGGCGCGGAGCGCATCCCCGCTCCCGTGCCCCCGCTCCAGCCCGCGCCGCCAGCGCGGAGGGGTCCCGCTCCGCCCGCGCCGAGACCCCCGGCTGCGCGGGTGGGGGGGTGTCCGGCCTGCCCAGCGCATGCAGATACGCCCTGCCGCCTTCATTAATAATAATTGGTACTTAATAACCCCATCCGCGCGAGCGGCGGGCTGCAGCGG
>Ga0065711_1044287_pt1 | contig 14190 bp, 11 predicted proteins | sample Hoacrofraction12_FD_59098 | JGI IMG/M metagenome (GOLD analysis project Ga0065711, IMG submission 59098) | Hoatzin crop microbial communities from Cojedes, Venezuela - Epithelial fraction 12 v2 (version 2) | ecosystem: Host-associated > Birds > Digestive system > Esophagus > Crop | place...
CTGCACCCTGAGCCCCTGCTCTGCACCCTGAGCCCCTGCACTGCACCCTGCACCCCTGCTCTGCACCCTGAGCCCCTGCTCTGCACCCTGAGCCCCTGCACTGCACCCTGAGCCCCTGCACTGCACCCTGCACCCCTGCACTGCACCCTGAGCCCCTGCTCTGCACCCTGAGCCCCTGCTCTGCACCCTGCACCCCTGCACTGCACCCTGAGCCCCTGCTCTGCACCCTGAGCCCCTGCACTGCACCCTGAGCCCCTGCTCTGCACCCTGAGCCCCTGCACTGCGTGGACGAGGGGGGGTCCCAAGGCCCAGCCCGGCGCCGGTGCCCTCCGGGACGCTGCTGCTGCGACAGGCAGGAGGTGCGGGGGGAGTCTGCAGCCCCTTCACCTGGGCTGTACCTGCGCCGAGGATAAACAGAGGGCTTCCTTCTCCGCGGCCGTCAGTCTGCCTTTCAGCAGCGTGAAATTCATTTTAAAGAGAATAAAAGCACGTCTGTGAATGGCCCTTTACAACTCATGAACGGGCCCGTGATCGAAGGCTTGCACCCTCTCTGTTTGCTTACATCTCACTTCAAGTTTGGAGCTGTCAGGGAAAGTGAGAAGAGCAGGATGCTGACGTCCCAGGCACGCACACGCACACGCGCGAGCGCGCTCGCACACACCGTCGCACACCCTTCAGTTTATTTGGCGTTTCTTGTTTAGTTTCAGGCCCCAGAGCTGCCAATCTTGGCGTGTTTTTCGTGCCTCTGTGCTGAGTCTGTCGTGATGCCTTAATGGCTGTATCACCTTGTGAAGCTCTCAGACATCCTTAGCTCCTTTCATCAGCGGTGGGAAACCTGCCAGCCCCTGACAGGTTCTTCCAAACAAATCACAGCGCGATTTAAGACGGGAGATGTGACCAGCGATTCGGCAAGCGGCCAGGCGCCCGCGGCGCGCGCATCTCGGCGCGAGGCCTCCGGCATCGCCCGGCTTCGGCCGGGACAGCGCCAGCCCCTGCCACGGGCTCCACGCTCAGCCCCGGATGGGACAAAGCGTTCCCAGCTTTTGCAGCTCACCGTGAAGTCCCACCTTTTCGCCCCAAGGCCTGCCTGCCTTCACAGGGCGGCCGTGCTCTGGGAAACCAGACCACTGTGCAGCACCCCAAACCACCCATCCTGCAATGCCCTGTGTCCCTGCCAGCGCATGCCCTGTGTCCCCAGCCATGGATACCCTTTGTCCCTGGCCATGGATACCCTTTGTCCCCAGCAGTGCATGCCTTGTGTCCCCAGCCGTCGATGCCCTGTGTCCCTGGCCATGCATGCCCTGTGTCCCTGGCAGTGCAAGCCCTGTGTCCCCAGCCATGGATACCCTTTATCCCCAGCCATGGATGCCCTTTGTCCCCAGCCATGGATGCCCTTTGTCCCCAGCAGTGCATGCCTTGTGTCCCCAGCCATGGATGCCCTGTGTCCCTGGCAGTGCAAGCCCTATGTCCCCAGCAGTGCATGCCCTTTGTCCCCAGCCATGGATACCCTTTGTCCCCAGCCATGGATACCCTTTGTCCCCAGCAGTGCATGCCTTGTGTCCCCAGCCATGGATACCCTTTGTCCCCAGCCATGGATACCCTTTGCCCCTGGCCATGGATGCCCTGTGTCCCTGGCCATGCATGCCCTGTGTCCCTGGCAGTGCATGCCCTGTGTCCCTGGCCATGGATGCCCTGTGTCCCTGGTCACACGTGCCCCGATGCCAGGGCTGGGGCTGGGGTGGCCGCTGCAGCAGAAGCAGGAGCTCACACACCGAGCTCCAAGCAGGTCTGCGTCGCTCTGGGCTCGAGCTGCCGGCAGCATCCGGGGCCGGCTACAGCCTCCCCGCCAACACCAATCCCGCTGCAGGAGGCTGGCCTGGGGCTAGGAGCTGCGGCGAGCTGAACGGAGCGCTTCTGGAAACAGAAAAGGACATGGTATTTCATCATTTTGGGGCCCAGACTGTCTCTGCTGCACCAACAAGGGAACTGTTTGTGTGGTTCAAAGACTTATTCATTCTGTTGTGGTTTTTTTTTCCAAACCACCCACTTCAAGTTTTGGGTGAAGGTTCAGTTTCATTTTTCTTATTCCCAGCTCACTTGCCCATCCGTAGAACAAACATATTAGAGCAAGCAAGTGGGGGAGAGGGCGCATTAATCAACCCGTGGGCAGGTGAGCGGACCGCGAGCAGAGGATGACAACGCACCGTGTATTTGCATAATCCAGGGAGAAGGCTTTCTCGCTGAGAAGCCAGAGCTACTGGCGTAGAACAGTATCGGTCTGAGCAGGAGCTCTGGTCCCAAACAGTTGCAGACATTGGGGGTAATAAATCAGGGATCTGGGTTCAAACGCAGTGGTTCCAGCACGCTTTCCAAGCTTTGCATTTCGTTTGCTTTGATAGCGGGCCCTGTCCCGCGTGCTTTGAAGCTGAGGGCCAAGCTGCCCTCGACTGCGGCAGAAGCAAGCCCAGGCCCGAAGAACAGGTGCTGGTCGGAGTCGCGGTGGAGACTAAATTCATCAGCAATCAGCGTTGGCTTTATGCAAATGCTTCCAAATGAGGAGAATTGTCTTGCCAGCTGATACAACCAGAACAAAGCCCCGAGCACCAGTAGAGGGTAACGTATGCGATTTCAGGGCTAAGAAGTCCAGGGAGGGATTTAATAGCAGTTGGCATTTTACAAAGGGAACAGCCCTTTCTGCGCTGGGATGATTAGAGGTATAAATTAAAGTGTGCGGTTTTTTAGGAGCGCACTGGCTGGCATCCCCCACTTCTAGGTGACCTTGGTCAAGTTGTTTCACCTTGCTGTTGCTTGGTTTTCTGCTGAGCTGCTTCCTCAGCGGGATAATTTTCCCTGCTCCACAGATGTGATGTGGCTGCATTTGTTGACATTTGTGAACAGTTTAACATCCCCAAATGGAATGTCTTAGAGGAAGGGAAGGAAAATAAAGATCCAGCTGGGATCCTGCCCTGGCAGAGGATGCAGGGGTGGCAAGGACCTTTAAGGGCTGAGCTGCCACCTGCGCCAGCTGCCTGCTGGGGTGAGGAGGACGTGGGTAGAGTCAAGGAAGGAGCAGCGAGAGCCATCAGGAGGTCTCAGAAACACGACCGGTGCTGAAATCTTTGGGTCTATTCAGTCTAGAGAGGAGAGATCTGAGGGGAGACGAGATGGAGGTTTTCAAATCCATAAAAGGAGGCTGAAGAAGAGAGGCAGCAATCTGTTCCATCCATTATGGACCTGGCAGTAATGGGCTTAAATGGCAGCGAGGGAAGGTCAGGGTAGAAACTGGGAAAGCCGAGAAGGCTGGCAAAGCACAGAGACCACTGCCTGGGGACGTGGAGGAGCTGCTGCTCAGAGCTTCGCCCCGTGCTTTCCAGCCCAGCTCCCCCTCAAACAGGTCCGCACCCGAGGATGACCACGAAGCAGCAGTGAGATGATGCACCGATGGCCGGCTCCACGGCCGCTGGGGCGGCTCGGCCGCGGGCACGGAGCCTCCGAGGCTCTGCCCATGCATTTGATGGACAAAACCTGTGTGACCTGAGCCCCGTTCCCAGCTCTTGCTGCTTTCTGCCTGCAAATCAGAGGCGCAACTCACGCGAGTAAGCCCAAGCCCACACCTGAGCGTGTCCAGCGCTGGCGGTACCTGCCCACCCGGCGCACGGCGAGGCACACGTGGGTAACACCATATGTTTCCTTCCCCCACAATTTTACGGCTGAAGGTGTTTGATCAGACCAGTTACTCACGAACCATCTGTCCCTTGCACAAATACAGCTGATTCTCGTTAGAACTCTCTGATGGCAAACGCCCTTCTCGGCGCTCCGGGCGCACGCCCAGGTCAGCTGCGTTTCAGCGCGTCGCTTTTAAGGGCTGGTGCCGCCAAGCAGTCGCGCGAACGGCAGCCGACGGCTGCGCTGATTGCAGTGGGAGGGTATTTAAAGCCCATTCTGCAAATCAGTGCCTTGGATACTAATATAAGTAACTTTAAAAAAGTGGAAAGAAAGGAAAGCGAGGAGATAAAAACGCCGTCATTTACATTTCTAAGGAATATGAAATTGTGCTTTTGAAAAAAAGCAATTTGTAAACTTTAGATAGCAAATTCCTTGGTTTTTGGATACAATACCAGCTTTGCATATGCGCTGAAAGAAAGAGGGAGAGAAAATAACCCTGAAGCATCCTGCCCACTGCATTAGCTTTTAAAATAAAACCCATTTATATATAAATGTTGGCTTTTTTCCCAGTCTCCGTAGAAAAGCTTTTCTATATTAAATGCTACAATGAATTAAATTAACGATAATGATTTCTTTGTGAATGGAAACCCTTTTTCCTGTGTGACATGTTTTTGATCATTTTTTTTCCTAGTTACAACAACCCGCACTCCTGTCAAGCTGAGGATTTTGTTTGTTCTGCTGTTTGCACAATGCAGTACAATTACTATTTGCACTTCTGGCTCTTAAGGTAAAATAAAGCCCAGCTATTCCGCGTGCCGTCTTTCGGTGCAGAGGGGTGGGAGCCCATCGCCAGAGCCGCTCTCACCTGCCGGCAGCGGGGTCGTGACAGCTCCCTTAGCTCCCGTGTTCAGGTGCCAGGAACAAGCGGTCCCGGGGTGATGGGGAAAGCGTCTCCGCTGTGCTCCCCCTCCGCACCCCCAACTGAAATCATCCACCTGTGGCTCGCGGCCCCTCCTTGCCCTGTGTTTGCCATGAAGGGACTTGGCAGAGTTCACATTTGGTTTTTCTTTCTGCTGCCCTGTTGGCTGCAGCGGCGTTTGGCTGCGCTGTGCCTGGCGTCAGGGGCTGCCTTGCTGCCGGCTTGCCCAGCGCGGGGCTGCTGGGTGCTGCGGGGAGCGGAACCGGGCTCGCCGCACCCGCGGGTCCTGGGACCGGTGGCTGGGCGGTCACCGTGGAGCACAGAGCTCTTGTGGGGGAGGCAGCTGGAAAGGAAAATTAGGTCATGTTTCTGGTTTGAACAGTCCCATTTATTTGGGATTTCGCCTAACAAGTGTCTAGCTTCTACTTTCCTCCCACCTCATTGCCTTGTCCTTTTATTTTTTTTTTAACACATTTCTCCTTTCACCCTCCTCTTTTTCCTCGAAAACAGAAGGGGGTGGGGGGGGGAAAGACTGAGGAAAGCTGGAAATGTACCCTGCTTTCTGTTCTCAGCCGGGGTCGATGCAGGCAGAGCCCTTCCTTGGCCCCGGGGCTAGGACCCGCCTTGGCTGTCTCCTGGGGCTGCTCTGTTGCAATCCTGCTGCCCAGGGAAGAGGCCTTCAAAACTTGGTTAGACCAGCTGAAATAAAGAAAAAAAAATCCCTGACACGTCTGTCTGTCCACTCCTCCTGGTGAAAGCTGTCTTGTGCCCCCTCCAGCAAAACTGCTGTGTCAGCAAGGGCAGGCAGCGAGCCCTGGTCTCCCTTGCCGAATCGCAGTCGCGGGGTCGGAAGCCTGAAATCCCAAGCGGTGATGACCCGAAGACCTGGGGAGCTGGGTAGGTCTGGCTGGACGCTGGGCTCCGGCGGGGGCTGCGTGCCGGGGGTGCCTCCCCAGCAGCCCTGGCATTTTGGGGTGTGAGACACCTGTCCTCCTGCTGCTACCCACCACCCCACCCTCTTCCCACAGAGACCCGCAGATTGCAACCAGCGCAGGGTCTCTCGGCTTTATCCAGGCAAGCCTGAAGCCACTGTTCCACTGCTCCCCACTGTCCAAGGCAGCCCCTGGCACAGTTTGTCCCCGATTCGTTTGGGGAACAATTCCAGTTCAGCAAGAATCAGCTGAAGGATTTTTTTTTTTCCCCTGACATTCATTCCTACTTTGCTTTTGCTGGATTTAATTTCACCACTCCTCTCCAAGCCCCTTGAGCAACGCCTCTCCTTTCTCACTTCGTGTCATCAGAAGTTCTTGGGCAACTGCGAGACCCTTGTTCCCCCGCGGCTCCGTCCGCTTGCCCGCAGAGGCTCTTCCCAGCCAGGAGACCTCCAGGGCCGCTGCAGCTCCCGGCGATGGTGGTCCAGCACCACCAGCGGCTTGGAACCCAATAAATCAAACCCTGTATTATGAACTAGGCAAAAACCAGTCAAAGCTGGAGGTATTTAAAATTTGGGGGGCTTTGTGAACAGGCACTTGGTGCTGGAACGTGTCTTACTGGGAAACGACCGAAGAAATGGCTTTCAGAGGCGGTGCCACCTCCACGCCAGTTACGTGTGCACGGTCCCCCTCTCTCTGCAGAAACGTGAGCTTGAAGGTCTGATATGTCATTGCAAAATCTGTGTTTCCTAGGTAATATTTTATCTCTCATCTCAGTGATCAGCATAATGAACATTTTTGTTCCTGCATAAACAGCACCTGAAAGAAAGCCCATTTAGTAGAGAATTACCAAATGGAGGGAAAATGCCTGACACTGAGTATCCCCGCAGGACTTTCCCTCAGGGTGGGGATTGGCCAACGTTCCTGAAAGGACAGGCTTTCCAGCTTCTGCGGGAGTAATCAGGTAATTGGGGAATGAGTAAGAAACGGTTGCATCAGTTCCTTGGGGCAGCTGTGGATTGCAGAGATGGGAATATTTTCAGTTTAGGGTCAGAGTTTCTGCTGCCATTCACAAAGTCTGCGTGAACATTCAGAAGTGGGTACGGCTTGTCCCTCAGAGAGGGGAAAAGGAGGGAAATGAATACTCCTGGATTTGAAATACATTTAAGGGTGGGTTAGATTTGACGTTAGCTGCTGCCCCTTGAAATTATTTCTCCCCTCACTGCCAGAGGAGGGGTGGCTCTGGGATGCTGGAAGGAACAGGCAGCCACAAGGCGAGGCTGCTGACTGCGGCTCCCTGGAGCAGACTGTCCTTCTGATGGCTGCACCTCCAGGGGAACATCTGCGGAGTCTGCTGTTTTGCCATTTCTCTTCTTCCGACGTGTGAGCTGGTGCTCACCGGCTCATCCCCTGGGTGCACGGGGAAGCTGGCTCCGAGCTGCCGGTTGGCTTGGGCACATCTCACAGGAGCAGCCGCGCGTAAAGACACAGACAGACAGACAGACACACAGACACAGCCCCCCACCATAGGATCATTTCGGTGTGGGGCGGGTTACGGCAAGGGGATTCCACATGGCTGCCCAGTGCAGCGGGAGAAGGGAGCTCAGCTCCATCGCGGTCGCTGCGGGTGGGCAGACGCAGGCAGAGCCGCGCAGGCAGGCGAAGGGTCTTGCGGCCGCTCACCAAAGGAGACAAGGCCAGGGGGGTCCTGCCACTCGGAGTGTGACGGGGACAGCACTGAACGCAGCGCAGGCTTCCACCGACCTCTGTTGTGAAGCTGCCAGAGAGCAGCGTCCGGGGAGATGTCTGCGGCTCCCCAAACCCCCTCACATCCCAGCTAACCCAAGAGAAATGGATCCCTGCCGAAGATCAGCACCAGGGCTGGGGAAAAAGCCAGGGTATGATGATCATTTGCTATGAGACTGTGGCACTGCACTGTCCTCAGAGCTTTAATTTAGATGATTTAGGGTCCTTTTATTTAGTTTTAGCCCATTTACAATTGTAAAGAGGCTGTGAACCAAGACGCTGGTCTCTGCACGTATCGACAGAGCTGATCAATTGCTGGCTTCTGGGGCTATGATGTGGTTAGGCAGCAAAAAGCTATCTTTTTTCCCTCCTAATTAGGTGCTTCATTTGGCTCTGCAGGCACACGTGTTTTCGGTGGCAGGGGTGACATTTTCAGCTCACCAGGGTGATGACAGGGGAAGCAGAGCATGCCGAGAGCTGGGGGGGGCACAGAACTGGAAGAAAAGCCCGCATTTCCGTGTCACCCCAAACACCTTAATCTAAGATGCTGTTTAACCAGAGCACCGTGCTGGCAAGGAACCCTGTGGAACCATCCCTGTGTTAGCAGCAGCCTGGGTCTCACCTGCCTGCTGGCACGGAAAGCACTGAGAGCCTGGACACTAAGCAATGTGGGGGTGTCGGAGAAGGCGGCGGAGGCGGTGGGAGCCGGCTGGCCGGGGCTCCGCTCCCCTCGCATCCCCCCGAGTGTTTGCCGTCACGTTGAGAGGGAGCCGAGGAGGGAAATCAGAAGAGGAGTCAGGTAGGGACCGGGCTGGGGCGATGAAAGTGCAGTGAAGGGGTGGAGAGCTGCGGCGCGCGCTGGGACCTGACCTGGAAACAGGCAGGAAGGAATCCGTGCATCAGCAAACAGGCAAAAACGGTCACGCACCCAAGGAACGCCCGAGCAGCAAGACCACGACGTGCTGCTTGTGGGAAGATTAGAGCCACGCACACCAGCACGAGCAAGTCGGTTCCATTATTCTCTCCTCCAGACTATATTGCCGTTGTCTGTGTGTCTTTAATTAATCCAGCTGCTTAAAAGCGGGATGCAGAGACCCCCTCACCCGTCAGCCTGCGCATGCGGCATCGCAGGCAGGAGCAGGCAGAGCCAGGCGGGCTGGCAGGGCAGCCGTGGCGTGGGCAGCTTGGGGCAGATCCTCTGCTGCTCCTCAGCTCGGCTGGTCCAGCTCGCCTGACCCACGGCTCTGTGCCCGAAGATCCCATGGGAGAGCCAGGCGATGCTCGGCCAGCTCACCTGACCCATGGCTCTGTGCCCGAAGATTGCATGGGAGAGCCGGGCGATGCTTGGCCAGCTCACCTGACCCACGGCTCTGTGCCCAAATATCCCATGGGAGAGCCGGGGCGATGCTCGGCCAGCTCGCCTGACCCACGGCTCTGTGCCCGAAGATCCCATGGGAGAGCCGGGCGATGCTCGGCCAGCTCGCCTGACCCACAGCTCTGTGCCCAAAGATCCCATGGGAGAGCCGGGGCGATGCTCGGCCAGCTCGCCTGACCCATGGCTCTGTGCCCGAATATCCCATGGGAGAGCCGGGGCGATGCTCGGCCAGCTCGCCTGACCCACGGCTCTGTGCCCGAATATCCCATGGGAGAGCCAGGGCGATGCTCGGCCAGCTCGCCTGACCCACGGCTCTGTGCCCAAATATCCCATGGGAGAGCCGGGGCGATGCTCGGCCAGCGCTGCTGGGGCTGGGATGCGGGTCCAGGGCCTTTGGGTACCTCTGAAACGCTGGTGACAGGCTCTGACCCACAGTGCACATTTGCAATAGTTTTGTTTGCTCCTTTCTCTGCTGGATTTTAAACATGAAGCGTAGATCCAACTGCCAACACCCTTACCATTGCTAGTCAGAGCCGCCAGAGTCTCTCTGGCAATCGGACAGGCTTTAGGGATCTGTTTTCTTCTGTTCTGTAATTCAACCTTCCATGCAAGCAGACCCAGAGCTCCCGGGGCTTTTACCACAGGAGAAAACAAAACCTCTGGCAGTGGGCACACCAAGCTGGCTATCGAGGCATCTCCTGCGCAGTGGGATGAGGCACTGGCATCCCAGCGAGAGCCCGTGGATCGCAGCCAGGCAGGAGGCACGCAGAGGCATCACCGCTGCTCTGGACTTGGGATCAGGATGTGCAAGAGCTGGAATCTGACTGCAATTCCCTGCCTAGCTAAACGTGGAGTTCACAGTTGCTTTAGCTTTGGGATTCAGAAATCTTTGGAAAAAGTTTTAAGGCCTTCAGCGAGGACCTCAGAGGAAGATTTCAGTCCAGGAGGAGTTCGTTAGAGCACAGCAGGCGCCGTGATGGAGCCCTGTCATCTGAGTGCAGGTGGGAACTGGCTCGTAGCGCAACCAGGTATCGCCCATGCGGCACGTGGGGAGACTGCTGGTCCCTTCCAGCCCCAGCCCTGCGAAAACTGGGAGACCTGGTTCAACCAGGGGCAGAACAACTTGTGGCAGGGATGCTGTCCTGAGGCTACAGACATCCGAGCCTCCCGGGAGCCGACTGCTCCAGGGCTGCGCTTACAGCACGGCTTTCCAAGGTCACCCTCCTTTGAGAAGGGGCTACTCTACGGCTGAGCTCCTTAAGTGGAGGGGCTCGGTGGGAAGCTGGCGGCTCTGCTGTCTTCAGCCATCCCAAAGTAAGCCATCCTTGTAGGTAAAACTCAGAGTCTACGACCCGCTATGGCAGAGTCTGAGGAGTTAGAGCTGGGAAGCGTTAGAGTCAGCAGCGCCGAAGCGTTATCTGTCTCGTGCTGAAATCTCCTTGGTGATTACCCTGGCTTTGTGCAGTAACGGAAGCTTTGTGCTAAGTAGTACCAAATGCACCAGACTCTCGCAGCCCCGCTGCAGTCTGCTGTCAGCCCGGGCTTCTGGCACCCGCCGGGGAAACGCGTGGGGTCAAGGCGAGGGGAGCACTATCATTCCCCGACTGCGAGCCGGTGGTGAGATACGCTGAAAGGTAGCATGCAAGGAGCTGCTGGTGGTGGTGTTCTCGGTTTCCTCTGTTTCTTTTTTTCTTACCATCTTCCAGATGCTGCAGAATCCCCAGATGCAGCCACAACAAAGTTCTTGCATTTTTAACTTTAAAAAACATAATTGGGTAACTGAGAATAATGACTAAACAATGCAATAAATCATGTCTACACCTGGCCTGGAAAGGGGGGGAGGGCGGTTCGGGGAGAAGTGTTTCTTCCCTCATTAACGCACAGAGTTGAAACATCGACACAAAATGCTCCCAGAGTCAGCAAATCTGTTCCAGCCTGGGCCAGCGAGCCCTCGCCCTTCCGTGTGCTCCGGCCGTGGGGACCCGGGGACAGGAGTCACCGTCCCCGGGGCTGGGGCTGAGCCGGGGCGAGAGGGGGCTTTGGTGCTAAACCCCAAAGCTGTCCCTCTGGCCCGGGCAGAACGGCAAACTTCAACAGAAATGTCACCGCTTTAATAGCTGAAGACAGTTTTATGTCCTGGCAATAATTTTTGACTGCGCGGTGCCACTCACCTTTTCCGCCGCATAAACACGGCAAATAGCCGCGGCTGCACTCAAACCGCGGTAATTATCTGGGGCAGGAAACTGCGATAACTGCGCTGGAGTTGTTAATGTTCCTTTTATTTGCTCGTTTATACAGCTAGCGAGGCCTGCACGCCGGCCCCCAGCACCGAACCCCGTCGGCTGGAGGCAGCGAGGGTCTCGGCCGAGGAGCGCAGGGCAGCGCCGTTCCTCTCGCTCTGCCCACGCTGTGCCCCGTGCCCAGGCTGGGGTCACAGCCCACCCCTCACCACCCCACAGCTCCCCCCTGCCAACGTGCAGGGAAAAAGGGGGGATTTTGTGGCTGGTTTGTTTTTCCCCAGTAGCTTTCGGAGGGAGGCACGGGGAGGGTGGCAGACCCTGCTGCTGCAGGGTTGGTGCTGCTTGCGGCCGATGAAGTCCCAGGCTGAGCAGCTCCGAACAGAGAAGGGCAGAAATTATATCCGCACCGTAGTCTTCTTTTTCTTCTAAATATGACTTTTGCCTTTCACACGCAGAGCGCGTGATGAGAGAGGGAGGGAGGCAGCAGCCAGAGGATGGAAGGGATGGGACAAGCAGGGAGAGCCGGGATGCCCACGTCGTGCCCAGAGCTGTGCCCCCCACCCCATCGAGGGGCAGGGGTGGGAAGGACGGTGCGGCACGAGGGCCGGTGGCTTGCCCCGGTCATCTGCGTGGGACGCTGGGGGACAGCCCGGGCACGCTGCTCCAGAGAGACGTCTGCGTGCCCAGGCTCGGGGCCGGGCTGGCTCAGCTGCTCTGGCTGATTCCTTCCTCCAAGCCTGCAGGTTTATCTGCTAGTTCGGAGCGAGATGCTTATCTGCTTGAGCCTCTCCAAGCTGACAGATGCTCTTATCTCTGCTGCTCTCCGAGCGCTGTGGAGGCTGGGCAATTTGTGGCAAAAGTGCAAGGAAAAAGTTTGGGTTTGGGGAGCCTAAGCCTGAGGCTGCTTTCTGGGTCTCTATCTCTCAGTCTTCGTTGCTGAACCCCGTTGGCCCGGAGCCTGCGAGGAGCTCGTGGCCGTTTCTGTGCTATGCGGGCATGGGAGCGGAGCCCTTTTTGCAGCAGCCTTTACCCATCATGGGACACTGACCCGCCTCCGAGCCAGGGCAGAGAAGTGGTCCATGGGCACGTGAAGGCCAGAAAGCGATCAGCACGATTAGAGACATGACTCAAAAAACCGCAATGAAAGCTCAAAGCTTGGCTGATGGTCACTTCACGGCCCCTTCATCCACTCTCACAATTCAATATTTTGTTCTTTGTCAGCTCTGATCTTAGCCTAGGCTCTCCTGCTTCTCTGGCTTTGTCTCCTGACCTTCTCCATCCCCATGAGAGCAGCCAAGGGTGCTCGAGAGGCTGAGTGCGTGCGCCCACGTGCAGTTCCTGAAAGCTGCAAGGAAAACATGAATATAATTGAAAAAAAGTAATTGAAACTTGTAACAGCGTTGATGAGAGAGTTTTCTCCTTGGCCTGCCATTAATCATCAGGAAATAAACACCTTTATGGCCTCTGTAATTACGGCCTAAATACAACTAAGAGAAAATTTCTATCATTAAACCTATCCTCAAAGATCTCATGTCTCCACCTGCTTCCCTTAAAACACCACTTTCCCAGACTTTGTCCACGCAGCAGACAGAGAAACAGCTTTCCAAGACACCAGAATTACCTCTAACCTCAAAAAAGCTGAAATTTTCCTGGTTCCTCAGCAGAGCTTTGCCCCATGAAATCCACCTCACGCTGCCGCGTTGCCCCGAAGCATCCTCCGCGTTGGGGCAGGCTGCTGTCCCCGCCTGCCCGGAGCGGCCCGGGCCCCGCCGTGTCCCCCCTCGCGCTTCGCGGCCGCGATGCTGGGAGCTCTGACGACACGTCTCCCAACGCGGTGCTCTCGCCCAGCGTCCCAGCCGCACGCCGCTCCTCCGACCCATGGCGCGGCGAGGGCCATGGCTAACGCGACGTTTTCTGAAGCGGCTGGAGACCCTCGGGCCACGGCGCTCTCGCAGAGCAGCGTGTTGCTGTGTCTATTGTATTTATAAGCTTGTTAGCTGATTAACCACACTCCGGTGCTGGCAGAGCGATTGTTTCTCTGAGTGGCTTCAATAAGGGTCGGGAACAATAAGATGCACACAGACAAAGGCTTTAATGGATAATTAATTGTTCCAGCGTGTAAAGTTTCTGTGCAAAGATCCTGGTGAATCAGAGTTTCCGATTTCCACCCCCTTTATGATATGATTTGAACAGTAACACAGAAATCATGGACTGGATTGGAAATGTTTTTTAAAAGAGAGTGCCAGAAATGAGGGACTGTAAGGTCTGGATGCGGGGAGTCGATGTGCGAGGAAACTGGGGATGGTGGCAGTGGCAGCACAGGTCTGGTGGGGGGGTGCCTGTGCCAGGAGTGGAAGGGGACATTTTCCAATGCTTATCTCCTCCCAATCTTTACACCTGCTTGGTCTGCACTCCCACACCCAGAATCCTGTTTGCAGTACTACACGGAGCGGCTGAAGCAGCACAGTTCAGCTCTGAAACCTGCGTTGCAAGTGCGGGATGGTGGTAATGGAGAATTTATCAGCGCCTGGGGACAGGCTGGGTGTAACACCAGACCTTGCAGTGTTTGTGGTCTTCGGGGGGCTCCTGCCAGTGTCTCCTGGACAGTCTCAGCAGCCAGTTGCTTGGGAGAAGAGGGTTAACGGCTGTTGGCCCCAAGCAGGTACAGCAGAGATGCTGCGCTCCGGGAAGGAGCCGCTCCGCAAACAGCCGGGCTGCGGGACGAGCATCCCCAGCTCCCACCCTGCCGGGTTGGCACCGTGGCTCTGCTTGGGGACAGAGCAAGGCAAAGGCAGAGCCAGGATGCAACTTCTTAGAGTTTTTCAGATCAGAAATGAGTCGGGGTGACCTGGGCAGGGAGGAGATCTGCCGGGACCCTCCCCACCCAGCTCAGGTCATCACTGGACAAGCAGGCGGGCAGAGGAGCATGACTTGGTCTGGGTTTTTCTTGCCATTCTCCCTGCCTTGCTATCGCTCGGTGGGATGATTCCACATTTCTCTCCACGTCTCCCCAGGGATGGCCAGAGCAAAGGCAGGGTGCCACAAGCTCACGGGCAGGCTTGCTCTCTGCCTGGTGAACCCGCAGAAGCCGTGTGGGATTTCTCTCCCAGGGATGGGATGGGGCAGCTGGCTAGCAGCGGCCGCAGGAGTGTGAGCACACGGGAGGAGTTTGCCATGGAGCAATTAGCTTCCTGCTCACAGAATCACAGAATCACAGAATAGTAGGGGTTGGAAGGGACCTCTGTGGGTCATCTAGTCCAACCCTCCTGCCGAAGCAGAGTCACCTACAGCAGGCTGCACAGGACCTTGTCC
>Ga0065711_1044288_pt1 | contig 14190 bp, 9 predicted proteins | sample Hoacrofraction12_FD_59098 | JGI IMG/M metagenome (GOLD analysis project Ga0065711, IMG submission 59098) | Hoatzin crop microbial communities from Cojedes, Venezuela - Epithelial fraction 12 v2 (version 2) | ecosystem: Host-associated > Birds > Digestive system > Esophagus > Crop | place...
AGGAAGGAAGGAAGGAAGGAAGGAAGGAAGGAAGGAAGGAAGGAAGGAAGGAAGGAAGGAAGGAAGGAAGAGGAACGAATGAAGGGAAAATCCAGAAAAGATTCCTGTTTTTTCCTTTTGAGAGAGATTAAACACTAGGTGTGAGCTGAAGCAGAGTGGAGAAATCAGTGTTCTAACACAAATGCTTAGTGTAGTGATTCCCTCTTTTTGTTGCCATGATGATATGAAGTGTGTTGAGAATGAACAAACTTGGTTTTAAAAAAAAGCATAATATGAGATATTTCAAAAGAAATAGAACTCAATTTTTTCTGATGTGGAAAAGTATCATTACAATAGTCAAGAAGCAATACTATTGACAATGAATTTTTGCTGTTAATAGTGGAGACAGAAGTTTTTCAAAGCTCTTGTCCTCAGAGAATGTGAAGCTGAACAGGAAACTCTTGTTACTTCAGTGTGAACATTCAATAGTGAGTCCGAAATGCTGCTTCCACAAAGTATAGACAGTTTATTGAGTTTCACAGGTGCAACCCAGGATCGCTGGCAAAGTGAGACCAGTAACTCCAACTTTGTATCTCCAAATGCTGTACACAGACATTGCTTATGTCCTCAAAACCCAATAATGCACTTAAAGTACATTATTTATTTTAAAAACAGGGAAATATAAACTAGAAATTTGAAGTTTTCAGATGTGTTTTGCACTGGATCCCCGTTAATTCTATCCATATAAACATTTCCTAATGTGGAACATTAAAGCCCTATTTCTGTTAATGAACATTCTATTGACATCAGCATCCTGGTTCAAACTAACTGCATTATACCAATGGAGCATACTGTACCCCGAGGTAAGCTCAAAACAACTCAAAGATTACATCTGAGAAGTAATCTGTGTTTTTTTAAAAAGGAAAAATAAAAAGGGACCCAAATAATACAGGTATCCACGCAGAAAGGGATTTAAATTGGTTAAGAGGAACAACAGAATTAGGAAGAGCTAAAAGGTGTTACAAAAAGAGTTTTTGATTTGAAAAATGGTGTTGCTCAATCTCTGTCACCTATGGATTTACAAGTAAAACTCCAGAAAGAAAAAAACAATGCTCAGAAATCTATTCCCTTTAATTTCTTAGGTGTTTTACACAAAGAATAATGGCAAGATACAGCCCATCTTGTCACAGGAGCTAAACACAATTATGTTTACGTGATATGGGGAGAGGCAAGGCACACACAGCTTGCACGTTTCCTGAACTGGCACAGTCATGTGTACTGTCCTATGTCATGAAACATGTCTGAATCAGCAACTGCATAATCTCTTCCATACTCTACTTCTGTAAATGAAAATATTTTTAACATATTTTTAAGAATTTCTAACCATACGCTTCACTGAATAAAAGATTCACGGATACAGCTTGTTCTACATACAAAGGTGGCTTTGCTTGTCCTGAATACAGCCAGAAGTCTCTTCTGACTTTAAATTTAACTAGCAGGTGGCCAGCAAGTAGAACAAAGACTTCAGCTCAATAACTAGCAGTTAAGCAAAGACTCATAAATATGCCACTAAGCTACTGGTAATTCTAAACCTCCAAACAACATGAAAAATGAAGGGATTAATGTGAGAGAGGGACTTTGTAGTTTCCAAATGTTGCATCTTGTGAACAAATGCATATTTGCCAATGAGAGTGAAAAACAGCACCTTCTGATCAGGAAAGAGTACTGAAGCACACAGAAGGCAATACAACTACCTCTGCATTTCTGCCATTAATAGTCTCAGGAACAGCCTGTGAGCACACAACAGGCCATAGGCTTGCCCTAGTCTCACATGCTGAGAAATATCCCTGTGGTTAGTTCAGAGAGCCAACACAATTGTTTGATCCACTGGAAAAAAATGCACTACGTCGACAAAAGCATACACTGATCCTAACGTCACTTTTACTAATTCAGGATTCTTGCACAGACTGTAACTGAATAAGCATGTTTATATGTTTTATAAAATGTTCTAGCTGAACGACATTCAATTCCTTCTTGGTTGCCAACTACAGTGTAAAAAAGTCATGCCTAGGGGTGTAATCAGAACATACAATAAAAGTCTATGCACTCCTCTGTAATAAGGACGTCGTCAAATAATACTTGAATCAATGCAAGGCCACTATGATGGCAAACTTCTAGCTGCTTTCAGTACTTTTGCTCTGAGCTCTCCAGAAAATACACCTTTCAACCCCTGAGTAATTACTGCTTGCAAAGAACCTGTTAACAAACAGAATACTGCTTTTTAATCTCTAGGACCTTAGAATGAAAACAAATCTCAGGGGACTGCATTGTTTGCAGTGTGACAGACCATGCCTGTGTATTATTACAGCTATTTGCTGCACTGCCCCAAGTCACACACTTCCAGAGACATCTCGTGAAAGTGTTGTTGAACCCCCGGGATCATTATGAACTCTTACAAACTACTGAGACCTGTGATTGTTATGTTTAGAGTGTGTTAACCATTTTAGGTAAGTCGTAGCCTGCAGCTATTACTGCAAATGAATAAAAAGAACCTCTAATATCATATTTTGTCTCTGAAATTTACATGCATTCACTATGCTTATAGAAGAAAGCTTATTCGCACAAACGTTAAAGAGTAAGAACACTGCACTTTGTTCTTCCATAATACAATGGTTTCCCATTCTTTTAAAAGATCTTTCATAGAGGTCGTGGAAGAATGTTACTTTCAAAGAAGGTTCTCCATTAATTCTGGCAAATTTATTACTGTTTACCTTTCTGGACTGCTTAGATAGTATTAGCCATTGCTGTGATGGAGAGTAAAGCAGATGCAGTCCTAAAGCATAGAATTAAGGCAAATCTACTTACAAACTTTCTAATGTATTACCTCCACTGTCATAAAGATATGACTGGCTACCAGGGATATACTGTGACAAGAATATTTTGAGTTCCTTTAAATTAAACACACTCAAAAATCTGAAATTATTCACTGTGAGGAATGCAGCATAAGCATTTGTATTTTAATATCTTTTTTTGACCATCCTCAAAAATTATGCAGTAATTGTCAAAAATGTGGAAAATGTTGATGAAGTAGCTGAATGCTGAAGATCATGGAAAATACACAGTCATTGTGTTTATGCATTAAAAATTATTCTACCAAGGTAGAAATTCCTCAGGGACGCTAGTGCTAGTGTACTTGTCTATTTTCTAAATACTTACGTTAACCACAGAGGCAGTTAGGAAATAACATCCATGTTCATAGCTGTAACAGTGCAGCTACCTTCAGCTTTCCAGGAGTAAGAGGTGTCATGAGAATGCAAGTGAGTTTGTTTTAGTAGTGGATGTTTATGAGCTCTGTTCCTAAGAGAAGGTTTTCTGGGAAAGGTATGCTTCACATTCGGACCAAAACAGAAATCAGCCTGACACAGAGTCTCAATGCACTGCTCCTAATTTCGAGGGCACTATGGGCAGAATACTTTGAAACATTTCCCCATCCAGATTCCTGTGCCTCCAGTTAAATTTTTAAAATATTAAAAAACACAAAAGACGACTGAAATTAGTCTGTCTCATTAGGCAATCTGGAATTTGGAGAAAAGTGTATGCTTGGCTGGGGTCAAGAGGTCTAGAGGTCTTCAGATCACAAATGAGATCAGCCCAATAACTGGCTACTCTGTTTCTTTTACTGCAGGACTGCTTCTGGCTCAGAACAGAAAATCAGAGACAAAGGAAACAGGGAGGAAAGCTTCCAAAGGCACATAAAGTGGCTGAAAATACACTAGAAAGCCAACAACTCATCAAATCTACATAGGTTTGAAGACACTGGGCACTGAAATATGAATCTAGACCCAACCTTTTCTGAGATTCAGGTGTGTTCAGTACTTAATAGACAAAGTGCAAATGTCCTCCCATCCATCAGCCTGTAAGCCTACATGCAGTTCGAGAGACAATACTGATTTAGATAGGTTCAAAAGAGTAACAATACATAAGTAAAAGCACAAAGGTAATATAACAACAAATTAGGATGCAAATAAATTGCTTGAATGACCGATAGATCTTCATGCACTGTGAAGTGAAGGGTTATATAGTCCCCATATCTCACATTTAACAAAGAGAGAAGCTGTGGCCCAAGGAGATGTAACAGCTTGCTTAGTCCTGTGTCCAAATCAATGGCAGATGTTCCAGTTTCCCACCTCACCTGCTGTGAAGTGGTTTGTGACTTACAGGAAGAAATAATCCTTAAAGATAACGTAATTTCATAGACTTGGAAAACTTCAGTATATCCAAATCAAAAGCTAAAACGTTATTTTCTTGTGATGCTTTCAAATGAGATCTGCTGCAGCAGGTAACTATACAAAACAGTTCAAAACATAAGAATACATTCTTAACCCCTCCCCCTCCCAGGAATCAGCGTAAAGTCAGAAACTAACCTTTGAATTTTCAGACCTATTCCAAACAAGGTAGAAGAAGTCAACTTAGAAGAAGGAAAACACATAATTAAAACGAAGACCCTAAAATGATACAAGTATGAAGAAGGAGAGAGAGTGTGTGAAAGAGATCTGAGGGGAGGAGTCACAAGGAAAGGTGTTAAGGTAGGGCTTCTCTCCTTACTTGGCACAAGCCACTGATGCACATGTCCAGGGATTCAGTGTAGCACCGGGTCCCATCCAGAACCTTCGGTGCCAGCTCCACAACCAGAGCCATTCCTCTGGCCTGGCACTTCAGCGAGCATGGGTTGTCGGGGTCGTTAGAGACGGGAAGCCACTCATAAAACTGTCCCTGGTACTTAACATCGTTGTGAGCAGAGCACTGCTGACCACGAAAATCACCTGCATCTGGAGGGCAGTCCTGCAGAAAAGAAGGAGGAAAAGGTCAGGAGGTCCATTCAGGACAGCCAGTTGCAGTATCATGCAGCTGGCTGCACTCCACAGCTGCCAGATGTAGAGAGTTATTCTGTTTAGACAAAGACTGATTGAAATAGCTACAGCTACACATAATTCAACTGGGTAGTTATACCTTTCTTTCTTCTTTATGCAAAAGTATTGAAAGAACATCAAGACCATGTGTAAATATGCTTGAGACATATGAAATGCACTGTACACGTCTGAACAACAGCCCCGAAATGCTCTTGCTGATTCTCTTTCCACTTGTGCACATATGTGAAGTGTGTGTGCAAAGCCAGTCTTTTCCGGCCAAATGTTCCTCTTCGTTTAAAGAGAAAGAAAGAAGTATTACGTGATTTAATTGTTTGTTTATTTAAACTCTTCTCACTAGCTTTTTTTCACCTCATTGACCTAAATCTGTTGGTGGGGCAATAAGAATCAGAAAAATGTGATACATATTTGCATGTCTTTATCCTAAGTTTTCATAACTTCCGTAATTAGCAACTTAGTATTATTTTACTAGGAGGACTTTTAAAACGCTGCTTTGTTTAACCTTCAGGAGGTTTGTGAGACATAGAAATCCAGTATATCTGTTAGGAAAAACAAAGACCACTCATACAGCTTAAAGTGTCTTGTTGTTGAGAACATGAAGGTTTTCTTCCCCACCTACACTTTCTTGCCATCATTTAGCACTGAAAACCGTGAGTCAGGTTCTCAAAACAGCAAGAGCTTTAAAATCATGACACTTCAGGCAAAATAAACATGAGTTCTTTTTACTTCCTTCCTAGTTTTTTGTCATTGAAGAATGATACTTGAAATTTTCCTGTGCAAGCAAGCACAAAGGCTAGAGATTAATTGCTTTTTTTTTTAGAAGTAACCTGAATTTCTGAAATAATTACAGGAACACAGGAGCCAAGCTTTAGGAAAAATGTTAAAAATCATGAGAACTGTGACAAAAAAGCAATTGTTGCCAATATGGCTGCCTCAGATTATTAAGGTTCCATAGTCCTCCACCTCGTTGTTGTAAAGAAAACTGCTTCTCAATGGTACCTGGTCTAATAACAGGTGAAATGCACACCTGTTATACCCTTTGCTTGAGGACCGTAACATTTTTTTAATAGAGAATCATAAATGTTAATTATAGACTTGATAGGGAATGATTTTGATGTAAATACAACCACATAGCTAGAAAATATCCTTGTAATATGCCTGTATTCTCTGTCCTCAAACTAATTCACCGTATAGAAAATCAAACAACATTAATGGCAAGCTTATTCACAGACTTCTTATCCTCCCAGCTAGGAAAGTCTTGCTGCTGTTGAGGCAAAATGTCTCTTCTCAGGTTTAAATAATCACCTCTGTTTCTCAGACCTCTTTCTACACCTTCATTCATTAAAGCTTTTCTTCTTTTTTTAAAGAGTATGGATTATTGTGACTTTTGACATGAATGGCATGGGGGCTGCATGTCAACATATGACATTAATGGATCATTTTTTACTATTACGGTGTAAAATAAAACCTGTCTTAAAAATTAAGATTTCAAATCTCCTCTTGAAGCAAACTGGCAGAATCTTCGGTATAAATTTGTTGTTTGTTTACCCTTGGATCAAATCCAGGATAAACAATCTGGCCTCTCATTCACTGTGTAGGGGCAATATGGCTATGCCTATTTTGTTTGAATGTTGAACGATGTTGGATCACACCACTCTAAACATTTCTTCTAGTGAACTATACACACACACGCGCCATGGCCTTAAGCCACAGGTCTTCAGCTAATTTGCTTTGTACCGTAAGAGCAAACTTTCATTTAATTTGCTTTGTATGTGAGTGTGATGCAGGCCAAAAGTAATGCGTCAAGCTCCAGTCAAAAGTTCTGTTGTCTAAGTACAAGGGAATAGTGTTCCTGCTATAAAAAGTTAAATGGATCAAGGTGTAAAAGAAATAAAGGGTTTGGGCTAAATCTTCATCTAGAAAAATATGTATCAAAAAGCAATAATCTAAAGCTCATTCATCCTTTTGGAAAGTGGAGGTTGAAAGTCCAAGCTCATAACTGGAATTTTACTGCTGGAAGACTAAGACAGCAAACAGTTTTTCTATTCGTATGTTATGAAAGATTAAAAAGAAAGTAAAATATTGGAAGTATTTCAGTTTGATTTTAACATCTCCAGAAAAACCTAAAGGAAATCAGGCCCTTTTTGTGATCTGTGCAAACTGTTCATACAGGACAAAGTCTGGACAGCAGCTCAGAGTGAAGAGAGCAGAAATATATGGGGGAAATTCATTATTGCTCTATAGATGTGTAATTAGAGAAGAAGTGGTCTTTATGTTCTGCTTTTAAACAAAGAATGAACAAGACAGTCATAGCTTGACCCCAGATCTGGTATAGCTCTATTTTCAAACAGAGAAGAGACAAGCAAAGAGGAACACTGTGGCCTTATTTCCTGCCACAAAATCTTCTGGTGCATACACTTCTCTGAATTTTTCTATCCATAAATGAATACAATCAGGTCTATTGGCTTGGCTTAGGCTTGTTGCAGAGATCCAAGCCAACTCTCTTGTTTGGTTCAAGCTTGGCTCTACCTTCAAAACTTACTGGCTTGCAATAGCTTTATTTTTACAAAGACAGAAAGGCCCAATAAAGCACACAACATACAGAGCGCATAATCCTGCTTTGTACAGTATTCAATGCTATGTTTGTTGTGTTGAATTTTATTTTTAAATCAAAGAAAGAAAAAAAGTACAGTCAACATAACAAGTTTCAGGACACGGCAGGTGACCAGGACAGATACTATATACTTCTAGTCTTTGATATCATGATCAAAATAAAACAATGGATTTAAATAGTAAAGCTTGTGTTTAAAAAACTTTTCATGTGAAACTTGAAGCCATTCAAAGCATACATTCAATCAATCAGAAACACAGACATGCATACTTATCTTGGCACACGGATATGAAAACAGCTCACAGTCTGGCCCACCATTTTTCTCCTACTGAAATCCTGAACCCTAAATCTACCTGCAGGCCTTGAAGACCCCTTTCCCTCAGGAGGGAACTTTGCTTCCAGTTAGGGAAGAATGTGTACTTGCACCTACAAGCATAACACCTGCATAACCTTTGTAATGTTTTTTTATACCAAAACGGATAATGTTAAGAAAAGTAGTGGTCAACATGTTGCCCATAATTATACACACGTCACTGAGACTGAAAAAGCAGGAACTGTACAGAACTTGGCACTGCTTATTAATCTCTTGTCCATGGGGTTTTTTTGCTTTTTAAACTTACCATTTACTGTTTGTATTACACGTCTGTGGAGATCAGAGCCTCTTTGTGATGGCCTTTGTGCAATCATGTAATGAAAAATAAATATAAGCTCACAGCCTATAAATGAGTATTGTAGTTGCTGTAACAACAGATAAGCAGAGCCAGTGTTTTGTTGCATATTTGTTCAAGCAGTAAATTGCTATTTTTTTCTAAACACTTTTCACACCTCTAGATATGAGCATTTGCCATTTCAAGACAGTCTTCCTTTGCCTCATTTCTGCAGTTCTGGCTCCTGGACAGGAGAAATTGTGGACTCTGACTCCACAGAGTCTTTTTCCCTTTTTAAAAAATCAGCCTGCTTTCCGTATGTGAATGGAGGCTTGGTGGAAGAGCATCCTCTACAGCTGCCAGCTAGCACTGCTTCATTGGCTTGAGTGAAGTTACATTTTACTCCACCTAAGGGTCTGATCCTGGAAGCTATCTACCAGTATGCAGTTTGCCTAGCCACACAACAGATTGACAGACAAGGGTGTGCCCACACTTCGAGGCAGTCAGCAGCCACAGGCCAAGTCAGCTTAGCAGTGAACCCAAGGTAGCATATATTTACATGGGTTATGTAGTTCTGCAAGGTATTTTGCTAACCACATCCACATCGACTCTGTTTGGCTTGGAGCAAGCAGCAGCACTGGTATCTGGCTGCAAAAGCACCACAGTCCTGCTTCACGTTACTCCAGCTTTGGTGCTATACTCAAATTTTACCAGTTATGTTTTCTTTCGGAAATTATCTGTGGGCCCCTGCAGACAGGGGGAACTGCTGCCATTGCACTACTTGAAGTATCAGAAAGAACTAATAAACTTGTAAGTCTTGTGCAACTCTGTTTACCTTCAACCTTCCTATTCATTAAAACTTTTTAGAGAAGATTTTCAGTGAGTAGGAACCAACTGTTCCTCCTCTAACTCTAGGAGTCCTAGATGGCTGTTTCATGTTCTTTAGCCTGTGAAGGCTCATGAGACATTCCTGAAGCACTGAGCCTGTGCTGGATACATGTAATCTCCATTCATCCTATCAGGTCAAGATTTTCTCCATTGCAATGACAATATATATGATTTTAAATATGGTCAGAAACCCCTTTGATGTATGAAATCTATTTTAAAATAAACTCAGGAGTTTCATCTTCACCTTTTAAGCACCTAATGATGGCCATATTATGGCTTCACTCTCTTCCTCACATACAATTATTTTTTTTAACTTGGCCTCTTATTTGACCCTATTGTAATTCATAAGGTTCATGGAGTTTTGCCTTGTTTGAATCCCATTCAAAACAATTTTTATTAATCAACAAACTAGTGGAAAAGATAAGATGAATCCCAGATGTCCCTTGATGGTGATAGGTAGATCAGATTTCATGGGACAAAAGAAGGTCAGGCTTTTTAAAGTTTACTTAGTGGGTGAAATGTGGAAGATCATATCTAAGCTGCAATAGGTGGAAACAGTTGAAGAACCTTAAAACAGTTTACAGTATGTGTGCTTGTATATTTGCAGAGGCCAAGAATGATTTACTATACCTGGAGCTTTTCCTCTCTGCAAAAAATTACTAACAACTGGACTACTCTGTGCAGCATCTGACAGAACAGCTTATTGAACCAGTTCCATGAAGTATGCATGGTGTTTCAGCCACACTGATTTCCCACTGAGAAAGAAAGCCTGAGGTCCTCAAGCACGGGCTTCCTGAGACTAAATAAGAACTTGATAAAAGTACAGAGACTTAGGAGATGCAGGAATTTAATGGAAACTCCACTTGGCCTTGAAGACTTGCTGAATGCCGTGCTTGAATTAAGTTTCTTGCAGCCAAATTTTTCACCAGTCTATCTCTGTGAACTTCTAAATAGGTTAGGATCACGTTTAGCTGCTTACATCAAGAAGGGCTTATACTATAGCTTTCTCTGACAACTTCAAGACACCAGGGTTTTTTGTTCTGTTTTTTAATAGTCAAAGATTCACAGGTCTGCTTGCTGAGAAGATAACAAGCCCAGAAGTCAAAGCTATTACCTTTAGTAACATACTAAAACCATTTGCTTCCAAGTACAAGAAAATAACTCCTAGACAACACAATGCACCCATTTAGAAACAAGATGGTAGTTATTAAAATCAAGTATTTTGAAGAAGAGATTGTAGTCACAATAAATGGTCAGAATTTGGAAGAATTTCTACTTAAAAAGTAAATTGACATGAAGTAGATCTAGTGTTAGTAAGGAGATATGTCTAGTGGTTATACCTTTTTTTTTAAATTTTATTTTACTGTAAAATGCAGACTGGGAAATTTGATTGCAAAAGAGTTCACATGGCATTTCTAGCTACCAGAGGGTAGAAAAATTAAATCCTACTAAACATTTTTGTAGCTCTGTAAAAATTTTACCTAGTGATGATACTTCTCATACACACCAGCCAATGTTTCTGAAAATTCTGCACTTATATGGAAGTTTAGTGCTGACACTTTCGAACAGGCTGGGCTTTGGTGTATGGAAAGATGATAGTGTCATTTTGTTGAAAGTAAAATGGGCAATATTGGTACTGCTGTGTGCAAAATGCCACGTGAGCTGATAAGAAACAGGGGTGGAAGTAGCTTGTCTAAATGCAAGCCAAAAAATGGGGGATGTCATTACAGTTGGTATTTCAGCCAAGTGAAGAAAGTGAAGTATATATAAAAAATAGCTGCAGATGGTGTTTACAGGTTTTGGTAGTCTGATTAATGGGATCTACCATCTACAAATTTTATCTTAGGCTTAACAGAACAGCCCTAAACCTTTTCAAAAGAGCTAGTAATGCTGTGCAGCTTCCAGCATTGTCTATTTTCATGTCAAACAGCAAAATGTAAAAAGCTGCTTTATACGTAGCATTCATCATCACACTGGCAGGTATAGGCAAGTAAATATGAAAAGCAAAGTCCTTTGTGAATGAAGTGACAGTCTCATGCACCTCATTTTTTCCTGGCCTGATTCAGAAAGCAATGTAATAAAAGAAAAAATATCAAGGAAAATAAAAATGTTTTTAATCACAAAAAGGCATCTGATAATTGAGGAGAAAGAAGAGAGAAGGCATGAAGACAGCAGACATTCCAACAAACATCCTTCAGATAGATTTTTATGTAAATGGGGGAAGAGAAAGCAAAAAACAGGGTAGTGTCAGAATGGCTGCAAAAAAGAAAGGACAAGTGAGGTGGTACCGAAGCTGGAGAGAACCTGGCGTCTAAGAACATGCCTAGAAGAAGGAACAGAGAGAATGCTAGCTATAAAAAACAAACGAACTGGTAAAAAAATCCTACTCACAGTTTGGAAGTATTTTTATTTATTTTGCATAATGTTTAGTATCACAACCCAGCTCGATAGGAAAACATGTTTTGATTGCATTCAGAATAATTTACTAGAGAAAAAAAAAAGTGTCCCTATCTACTCCCATGATTATATTCTAAAATGGCTGGAAACATACTTGGAGTCAATATGAATAGTAAGAAGAAAAAGAACAGACGCAATTCAACCCCAAATCATCTTCAGATTCCCTCATTCCTTCTTTTACTATTTACACATGTGGCTTCATACTCATAATCTTTCCAGTTTCTGATCAACACCAGACAATGCAAGTGGTGAACATACTGGACTGGATTAATTCTTTTAAGGACTGCTTGAAGCTTTATAGACAGCAGTATCAATACCTCTTATAGTCTGTACTATGCAAAACGGTTAAGCATCCCTAGAAAGGATCTCAAGGTCACTGAAGAAATAGACGTCCCCTCTCTCCCCTTGCCTCTCTTTTTCTTTATCTCATTCTTTTTTTTGCCTCTTTAATTTAATTTCAGGGTGAATTAAAACCAGCTGTAGCAAAATCTTACAAATGATAGTGCCTATGAAAACGTGTACATTGCCAGACTCCAGGAAGTATTCTTCCATTCTCCAATTTCACCTCTGAAATAAAGAATTCGCTTTTAGTATAAGCGACTACACATCCTTTCCTGTAAGAGGACAGTAATATAAACAAAAACATGCCAGCTAGAGAAAGACAGTTTGCAGAAAATAAAAAGACTGGTTATTTTATGAACAATAGCATCAGTCCTCAAATTATGCACAAGCTAATGGTAATGAAAGCTTGTATTTCAGGACTTACTGATTTCCACAAGAATCAAAATAGAATTTTCCACAATGCATGATAGCTAGTTTCATCTGCAGGGGTGGAAAGGGGGAATTTGCTCTCATTTTCCTTTAAAGCAACAGACTGTCATCTAACGGATGAAAATATAGGTCTTGCTGAGCCTGGAGGTTCCATCCTTCTGATTTTCAGTGTCTTTGTATACGAAATTTTGTAAGGTGAAGTCTAAGTTAACAAAAATACACACAATATTGTGTGCATTTTCCAGTGTAGAATACCATGACAAGACACGGTGTTAATGAATTTTTTCCAAGACCCAATTTATGTGTATGTATCCTTGGATTTTGGAGATAAAGACAGTTAGACTTCATATACATTTTTTTTTACTATTATGAAAGAGACAAACAGTATTTCAGTGGTGCAGCTACACAATTCAGTAACAAAATGTATTTCAGTGCAGAGATGCACATCCAGGGTTCCCAAACTGTTTTAGGTTTCCACTGGTGCTGCACAAGGTATTCAAAATGGTACCCAACAGGGGTCTGAAGATCAGCATGGCTGTGGCGGGATCCTACGACAAGTTCTGATGCTGATTATGGTGGCAGTGCCCTTGCAATGACTGATATTCTGAATACTGGTGCACAGTATCTCAGATTAGTAAGGACAAAAATTGGAAAGGAATAACATCAGAGTCAAAGACTCAACATACTTTAAAAACAGAAAATGCTTTGCCCTGAAATCAAATGTCTGTAAAATGAATACAGCCAAGTACTTTCCTTATGACATAAAGCTGTATTTGGAGGGTCTGGTCAAAGTATGATGCAGTCAGAAGCTTGAGAATACTTTGATTTATTGCTAGTTTTGCAGGTTTACCAAAAAAAAAAAAAGAATGAATACTCATTTAGTCCTTTTATTAAGGAAAAGAGCAACATAGCACAATCCATTCTTTACCCTCTCCAAAAAAATGGGTTAAAATCATAAATGCAGTCCTGGGCCTTTACAGTTCAGTGGCAAAACTGTCACTGATTTTAGCATAGTAAAGCACCTTGAAAGTTCTGGTATGGATTATTTGGTATGAAATAATTAAGAAGTTCTGCATCTGCATGCCTCACTGCTATGTTGGAAAGTCTGGAGCCAGTATTGCCATATACAAGGTATGCAAGAGAATTGCCTGACAAAACTGTGCAAGGTTTTAATTTGAAGAAAAACTGTTCAGGTGCACATTTTCAAAACAGGACCTAAGTTAAGAATAAAATTCAAAAAATTGTTCCATATCTCTGAAAGTTAAAGTCAATGATTCCGAAATTAGGGTTGCGACACAGGTGAAACCCCAGCCTCTCCTCAGGGTGATCCAGGAACAGCAAATGGCAGCAGAGCAGGATGCTAGTTTGCTCACTGCTCTTAGCATACACAATGGCAGATCAGAAGGGGAAGTGGACTGTTACGACATGCGTGCATTCACAAACCAAAACAAGGCAAGGGATGTCGAAAACAAGAAGAAGGGCTTCTTCAACTACATCAGCAGCAAACGGAAGGCTAGGGACAATGTGGGGCCGCTGCTGAATGAGGTGGGTGTCCTGGCGACAGAGGACGCAGAGAAGGCAGAGTTACTGAATGTCTTCTTTGATTCAGTCTTCAGTGCCAAGGCAGGCCCTCAGGAATCCCAGGCCCTGGAGGTAAAGGAGAAAGCCTACAGAGAGCATGACTTTCCCTTGGTCGAGGAGGACTGTGTGAGGGATCACTTAAGCAATGTGGATGCCCACAAACCCACGGGCCCTGATGGAATGCACCCACGAGTGCTGAGGGAGCTGGTGAATGTCACTGCTCAGCCACTCTCCATCATCTTTGAAAGGTCCTGGAGGACAGGAGAGGTGCCCGAGGACTGGAGAAAGGCCAGTGTCACTCCAATCTTCAAAAAGGGCAAGAAGGAGG
>Ga0065711_1044289_pt1 | contig 14190 bp, 5 predicted proteins | sample Hoacrofraction12_FD_59098 | JGI IMG/M metagenome (GOLD analysis project Ga0065711, IMG submission 59098) | Hoatzin crop microbial communities from Cojedes, Venezuela - Epithelial fraction 12 v2 (version 2) | ecosystem: Host-associated > Birds > Digestive system > Esophagus > Crop | place...
TTTTTTTTTTTTTTTTTTTTTTTTAACCTTGCTACTTGTCTGCCCATACAGACCACAACGTCTTAACTTGGATACAAAAATATGGGAAACAGTGTCCAAAGCCTTGCTAAAGTTGAGGTAAATGACAGATACTGTTCTCTCTTCATCCACAAATCTAATAATTTTATCACAGAAGGCATTTGGGTAGGTCAGGCATGATTTACTGTTGGTAAATCCCCACTGACTGTTCCCAATTACCTTCTCCTTCATGTGATCAAAAATGTTGTCCAAGAAGACTTCAGCATAGCTTTTCCAGGGAACAAAGTGAGGGTGTCAAGCCTGTAGTTCCCTGGTTTGTTCTTTTGGTTTCTTCTTTATGATGAGGGCAACATTTGCCTTCCTCTAGTTGTCACGGATCTCCCCCAGTTTCCATGATTTTTTGAAGATGCTAGAGAATGGGCTTGCAAGGACATCAGCCAGTTGTCTCAACACCCTTGGGTGCAGTGGGTTGAGTTCCATGGATTTGTACAGGTTGAATTCTCACAAGTAAGCCCTGACTGAGTCCTCGCTGTTAATAGTCCTCTTGCTTGAACCCTTTCCTTAAGCACAGAGGCCTGAGAGGTGTTGTCATTGAAGACTAAGCCAAATGCTTGTTTCCTACATAGTTCAGATTAATTTGAATTTAAGCTCAATTGCTCTGACTTTGTGAAGACAATGTGGATAATTATTTCTATGCAGACCTTCTAATTGGCTCAATCTGTGCTATGATTTATCAAATGAGCTATTGTATGACAGCTTACTTATCTAGGCAAACTGTCTCTGTATCCTAAATACTTTCATTAATGGAGATATACGGGAAAACTCTTTGTGGTTCATTGAGTCTGTTCTTGTGACATTGTTTTGCAGAGAAACTGTGAAGTTCTGAAGCTAATTTTGGTGGGACTGTTTTCACACTGCACAGGTAGAATTCTATCACACTCAATGTAGTAGAATGTAGAAAAGATGTAGGCAAGGAAGTTTTTAGTTACCTTACAAAATAATAGTATTAGAACTACAGTAAATACCATTCTTTGAGATGTGTTGTCCCACACAGGGATAGGATTGGCTGAGAATAAGTGTTCTTTATTTCCTTAGTTGAAGGCATAAAAGATATTCAGGATGTTCTGCTCAGGTACTCTAGTCAAAAGTATCTGTATGCACTCCAGCATGTTTGGTGAAAAAGCATCAGCTTCTGAGAGAAAAATCTTGAAGGACCACAGTTACTGTAAATTAAATAATGTTATTATTTTATTTTTAAGTAGAATTTCTCTGGGATTGAAAATTGTAAGGAAAATGCAGACTTTAATTTCATATTATAAATACTTATCTTGTCAGATCTTTAAAACCTTCAGTATTTCAGACTATGAATATTTTCACTTGCTTATTAACAGCTTTTTGTACTGCTAACTAAATAGTTAAAAAATTTCCCATTCAAAAACCTCTATTAATTTAATGTAAGAAATAAGAAAATAATAAAATTTCTCCTAGACTGAGACTTATTATTGACTATAAAGATAAAAGCTAAAATGTTAGAGAAATGATAGTGTGCCATCTAAATGACATTTAGTCCTTACATAGCTTTGATTCCATATGGATTTATAACAGTGGTTGCTAAATCTCAAAAAGAATATGAGTTTCATTTTTCCTTTAGTACCAAAAGTTCACATACTTTTTGGAACTTCGTCTGACTATCCTGTATATTAAATTGCTAAATTTGCTTAGCTCTGTTATCAAAGAAGGTATTACAGGAGTTTTGGTTTTGCGTGCTTTTGAGCAGTCTAGAGAAAGCGTTGGTGTACTCTTAGAGCTCAGAAAAATAAAACTAATTTTGGAAAAAGAAACAGAAACAAAGCTGTAGTTAAGCAGAGAGATTCAAGCTTAGCTTGTCCTGGTTAAAAGATCAATTCAATTTGTATTTTTTCCCAAATTAGGTTTCTAGGGTAATACCCTGATCTTATTGAATCAGATTTTTCTTTTTTCATTGACCTAAGTGGAACAAAAACTTCTCCCTGATCTCTGATTTTTGATGGATGGTTGCTCCTTCACATGCTTGAACTGAATGACCATCTGAATCAGTGTTTTCAATTTCTTAATAAAGGTCTGCAAACAGGGCCTAAAGCAGATTTCCTAATAAGTGATTTTGCAATGCTCTTTGAAAATTATTTGTGAAGTTTGTGTAATCACTTTTTTAATCTTTCTGACTCTCACTGAAGAGGTTTAGTCCATTTCCAAATGACTGACAACAACAAGAAAAATCACTGGGTATTTTGAGTGCTGTGCTGGCACACGTGGAAGCCGTTGGCTGTGATGCAGATTTTTTTAGTGGCTGGGGTTTTGCTTGTTTTGAGACTCATAATAACAAGTGCTAAATCCCATCTTAGTGATGTGACTGAATTAGTGGAGGAAAGGTATATGAGGAGACAACCTTTCTTCCTCTTGACAGCAGGCGGAACTCTGGACATAGAGAAACCCAGTGTCTGGCTGAGTCACATAATGAAGTGGCCTGTCATCCTGCAGTGATGATGTACTGGCCTTCCCAGGCTAAATTTTGTGTTCAAGAGCTTGAAAGAATAACCAGGCCTAGATGGTTAGCAGAGCAAGCAAGGTTATGTTACCATGTATACATGGCAAACAGGGTATCTTCCATTCTCCCTTCATCCCTAACTGTGTAGGAATGAAGACGGAATTTTGACCAGTGTATTCTCTACAGACCGTGCAACAGAACATAGCACTACATATCTCTTTCTGGTAGTGAAAGAGGTCTAAATTCTGTAGTTTTTAATCAATAGAATTACTCTTGGTTTATGGCAGTATGTGCAATCTGCATTTGTACCACCTCTTTGCTATGTTGTTATTTGATGTACATGTGAGTACAGATATACTTCTGTTACGCTTGAACAAACGTTTCATGTAATTTTCAGTATTCTCTTTTTTATTTATGATCTAGGATACAAAAATAGCTTCACTGGAGCGCAATATAAGAGATCTTGAAGATGAAATACAGATGTTAAAGACAAATGGAGTTCTGAATACAGAGGACAGAGAAGAAGAAATCAAACAAATAGAAGTTTATAAGAGTCACTCAAAGTTCATGAAAAATAAGGTAAGGTCTATTAATAAAATAACTTACTGCTGTTTAAATAATGGAAACAAAAGTTTTAACTTCACCCTTTTCAACACAAGCAGCTCTCTGCATGTTGTCTTTTGGTAGATCTCTACTGTGCAATACTTAGTAGCTATGGAGAAGTGAAGCATTTATGTTTTGACTTAGGAAGAGGTAATGAAGAGACTATTTCACTGCTTCTACAGAGTCTACTACACTCGTGAATATACACTGTGTTCCCTTTTCCCTTTCTTGTGTGTTGTGTTTTAATGTTGGCTTTTTGAATTAGTTCATAATTTTGACTTGCATCATTTTGGCACAACTTCAACTGTGCAATTTTTTTCTGATTTTGCCTGTAGTTTTACAGTGAGGACTGCTGTTCTGTAGATGATACCAAAGTGTAATCTTCCAACGTTTTAATGACTTGCAGTTTGAGGACTTTCTTCCTGTAGAGTACCTTTTGTTTCAAATTATTTTACATGGATAATTATGAGCTGACCACAAGCAGATAGTAAATGTATAGTGATGTAGCACATTTGCTGGTATCAAGCTTGCAAAACAGCTTTGCTTGTTCACTATTTTAAAATGCATCGGAAGTAAAGCTTGATGTCTAAATTGTTGTTGCAGCTGGTCTTTTTACCTTCTTTCATTTTGTTGTGCTCAGCTGCTGTCTAGGTAAAGATGAGCGTTCCAAATAGTCTTTCTTGTGAATTCTAATGTTTCTTTTCTGATATTTGTGTAAGTGCCTTAAAAATTCTAATAAATATATATAATGTTACAATTTGTGCTGGCTTATTCCCACCTGTCTACCTTGCATGTGTTTTGTTTATGGAGTTATGGAGACTGAAGCATTTTTAAAATTTTATTTATAAGATAAACTAAGATGGGTCAAAACAACTCACTGCAGCCTGAAGTGGAAACACTGAAGAGGAAAGCCAGCCATCTCCTCTCTTGCACTGATGTTAAAAATTTTACCATAATGCCAGAGTAAAATCCAGGCAAACAACTTTAGTAGTCTTGATTATTATGAAATCTTACTTTATCTTAAAAGTCTTTCCATCCTAGTTATTTGTTTGGGTTCTTATTCTGTTTAATATTTAGGGTTTTTTGTGTATGTGAAATTCTAGGGAACAGAGATGGATTGTTTCACATTCCGAAATGTGTACTTGCAGCTCTGAAAATACTGTTTGGGGAGAAGCTGATACTATTACCTCTTTAGAGGCCATATAAGCAAAAAAAGTAGGAGTTAATTGGCTTAAATTGTAGTTTTCTGCCTGCCACTGTCTGTTGATGCTTAAAATACTTAGCAATGTTGCTGTTTAAGTACAAAGTTTGCAATATCGGGTAGATAAATACCATTGCCACGCTTTCAGAGTTGGGCAAGCTAAGATTCAGAGAAAGTACACAGCTTGTCTGTGGTCAGACAATGAAATGCTGTCAGCACCTTCTGGAGAATCAGAGTTCTCTGATTTTCAGTTTTCTTGTGTAAATTAGACCTTCATTATCTTCTTGACAAGATGCTTTTACTTTGTCTGAACTCCACAGGGAGTATAGGAGTAAGAAAATATTATCACATTGTGTAGTATAGGATACTGAAGATTTTCCATCTCAGAAGAGCTGTTACTCTCTCCCAGTTTGGAAACTATAGTGTCTTGTAAACTACATCACAGGAATTGCTGGTGTCTTGGGACATTGGGGCCTATTTTTATCTTCTCCTGGGAGTCTGTGCTGCAGAAGAAATCGAAGTGTTAGTGCCCATGTGGAATTATTCCAGATTTATTAAAATAAAAATTATCAAAGAATGTATTTATTCTGTTGAAAGAAGTAGATCTTAAGATACTGAAAAGTACCTAAAGTTCCTAAGTAGCATTATGATCAGGAAAATTATTTTGCCTATTTAAACATTGATAATTTCAAAGCAATTAAGTTTTAGCAATTACCAGCTAAAATCCTAATGCATCTCAGCAAATCTGTTGCTATAAAAATAATGTACAAAGCCTAGTACTTTGTTAATAACCTTCTGATGTTTTTGAGAGGAAAAGCTTCAGTGTATTTCTGTGGCACAGAAAGAAGATGAACGAGAAGACTGTTAAACGTGTCTTGTTTTGTCGTAATCTTCTGATCTTTGATAAATGCCACATTCTGATGAAACTTTGTGTTCTTTCAGTAGTCCTTTTCTTCCACTTAAAATTGAGATTTGCAGCAGAAGATACTATTTTCATCATTAATCTGAGAACCTTTCAAGGTGGAAAAGTATTTACGTAGCTGTCGGAAAACAGATTTTATTTTACCTGATCTGTTGAACCTGAGATTGTTAATAAATTCTGATAAACAGAAGTCTTGATTGATGGCAAAGAGCAGAACAAAATTATTCTCACAGTTAACAATCTTAGGTGCTATAAAGCTCTTAATACTTCACATTTATTCTTTAGTAGAACTGTTTAAAATCTGTTCTTGATTTAAATAAATAGGGAGGTGTTAAATGGAGGCCAATACTGAATATTATTTATTGTATGTGAGTGGCAGAGAATGCTGAGAAGTGTTCCTTTTCTTAACCAATTTTTAGTAATATTCACTCCTTCCAAATATATAGGCATTAATTTTGACTTGCAGTTAAATAGAACTTGTAGAAACGAGAAAGAAAACTTGCTTAGATTTTTTTTTCCCCCACTTTATGAGGACTCTCCATGCTCTGTTTTTGAAGCAACAAAAATTGCCATCACTCACATGATACAGAAGTTGTCAAAACAAGTCTTAAAGTTTTCATGACTGAGGGATATGAAGCTTCAAATATCTTCGTTAAGGATATGAAGAAAACATGTAGGAAGATATGCAGTTTTAAAAATAATTTCTGCTTTGCAAGACTTCCTTCTCTTACTAGGGTTCGTCCTTTGGCTAGCAGCGAGATATTTAAAGGAACACATGCATTTTTTCAAGTGTGAGTCTGCACTCTGGAATTTAAGTAGTTCTTTGAGTACTAGAACTCTCATGCTATCGATAGGAATGAGTACGAAAATCTAGTGATAGTATAGCACAACGTCAGCAAATTACCATTGAGTTTTAAGAATTGGTTAGGCTGTAAGAAGGCACTCTGTAACTAATGTCTGCGTACAAGAACTTTTCACACTCTATGAAGGAAAGCATGCAAGTTCTGGTGATCCTGTAGAAGAAATATATAGGAAAAGAACTACATTTTTTTTTTTTTTTGTTGTGGATAGGCCTGGAAATGTGATAAACACTTTAAAAATAGACCTTGACCAATATAACCTGTAGAATCTACAGACAGACTTGTAGAATGTACTGTATGCAGCCACTTCATTTGCATTGCTACTGTTTTTCCTTTACTGAAATCCTTCACTGTAAAAAGCAGTTGTCATTTGTCATGTAAGACTAGATCCTTATAATGCATAAATCAATATAGTTTCATTTGATGGAATTATTTACTTGAAGATTTGGCCCATTAATTCTAATATGCAATCTTCAGGGGAAAGGCTCTGATTGTTTCTCTTTTTCCCTTTTCCCTTTTCCCTTTTCCCTTTTCCCTTTTCCCTTTTCCCTTTTCCCTTTTCCCTTTTCCCTTTCCCTTTTCCTTTTCCTTTCTGTAAAAATAGTGATGTAAGAAAAAGGATAATGATCTTCTAGAAATGCTAATATCTAAGGGACTGAAATGTGGGAGGTGACAAAGAATCATGAATTGAGAAGGAAGACAAAGAACTAGGGTTTCAGGAAAGGAGGTGAAGCAAGATCATATTGGGCAATGTTGAAAAAGCAGTGACAAGGAAATTGCACATATGAAATATGTGAGATAGTGGGAAGGTCAGGATCAGACCTGAAGAACTTGGAGTTCTTTGCGTGTAAGTGCTGTAGCATCTAGACGTGTAGGCTGTCTTCACTGTAGTCTTGATAAAGTACAAAAATGTTTTTGCCTTTGTCTCTTTCTGTACTGAGATCAGGAGATCTCGTTGAATTGTGACCGTTGGTCTTCCACACCACTTAAGATACAGCAAAGTTAAAATGTTTGCACATCTGCTGTAGACAGAGATTTATTTCATGTCCCTTTTTATGTGTTCACACACTAACAGATAATTGCAGAACTTTAAAAAAGCAAATATAACCGCGTCTAAAATTTCTTTTAAGAAGTTATGTGGTTTCTTGTTATGCCTTTGGTATTTTTGATACTTAATTTTTTGAACTTAATTTTTTTAGTACACTTTCATCATTATACTTTATTTTAATAAAACACTAGCCAAAAGCACATTTTTTGTGGCTTTTAAAAAAATTTATTTATTTTATTTGAGAACTCTAACACATTTTTAAACTCTGGGCAATTTGTAGGTCTTGTAGCCAGAACTTTATACTAAACAGGTAAATGGATTCTGTTTCTAAAACCCAAAGAACATACCTGCAATGAAAACAAAGCTTTTTTTTGTAGTTGTTGCTGTTGTTGATTATTTCTCAGGGTATGGGTTGTGTCATGGAAAAAAGTGGGGAGAGATTAAGCATCTGTGGTGTTCACATGGGTCTTCTGTAAAGCATGTGATATAATTCAGAAAGGCTGCAGATCTGCATTTTGTCTTTATATCTTGTAGACAGATTTTCCCATTGTTCATTTTGCATACATTTTTGTCTTGGTTGCCATACTTTCTCACATGTTCTGACAAGGGCTGGAGGAAGGTGGTTTGCTTTCAAGAGAAAGTTCTCTAGCAGTTTCTTAACTACATTCTTTACATTTTCTTGACATCTGCTTTTTGTATGCTCCTTTTCTTATTTTGGTATTTTCAGACTCTGAAAGTGATTGCTTTTAGTGCCAGTATAGTTTCTTGATTTTATATGTAGCTCAGGAGGAACTAGTCAAGTACCTTAACCAGCTAGACAAACATATTGAGATTTATAAAGAGAAATAAGGAATAAATATATTAAGATGTGCATATGGACTATAGTTGGAAGAAGGATTTTTTAGATTGATTTTTTTAAGGATATGCTTGTGATGTAAACCAAAATAAAAATATTTTGATCAGCAGTAAATGTTTCTAGTGACTGTGCCATACAATATTGAATCTGTGAAATATTTTAGTATGTGGATCTTTAGGATGTGGTTGAGTAGGATCAGCCTGTGGATACATTTTTTTTTTTTCGTGGAGATTTTTGAGTCATTTTCCATCTAGCCCTTCTAGATTTCTTGCATTCCAAATGTCTATTGGGATGCAAGTGATGGGAGAGAATGTAAAGAGCTCTTCTTGCACTTTTCTGGTTGTCGCAGACTTGAAACTTGAATTTTAAAGAAAAATATCTAGGCCTTACAGTCATCAAGAAAACGCCAAATATAAAGAAGTGTGGTTTCTCTGATTTACGCAGATGCACTGAGGCATTTTATTTCAAATAATCCTCATGAGATGATGTATCGGAACTCATTTGGTGACCAGTGTTATTTCACAGGAGTTTAAGAAGAATAGATATATGTCACCTAATTCACTATCCTTTAGTATCATTCTGTGTATTGTCCAGTGCTTTGTTCATATTCGTATATTCTAAATCCACCACACTTTCGTGTGCTCTGGCTACCCTTCCCAATTGTCATTGTGGAAAGCGAAAAATAATCACAATTCTGTGACATTTACTGATGAACCTTAAATTCACTTAAATTCAGAAGCTCCGTCTTAGTGACTGGGTTTCTGCTGTTTCCCCTAGGATGCACTTTTACAACCTCAGAGACGTTTCACTCTGTGGAATTTTTTGTAACATTTTCTCCAGGATTCTCTTAAATTAATCTCTTTGGCTTGTCTTTCCTCGTACTTGAGAATTCTATATGAACTGCCAGGAAGGAAAAAAGGAGGTGAGGACAGTGGGCGGCAATACATTTGCAAGAAGAGTAAGGTTAAAATTCTACTTCTTTGTTTTCTTCTCTTTGCTAAGATGCCTGCTTTTGCTTATCAGGCTCCTAAAAACCTTGATTCACTCTGGCCAATGATAACTCACAAGAATCACACGGTTGGAAGGAAGAGGCTATTGGATTGAATTTGTGCTTTTATGAACATTTCTTTTCCTATGCATTTTTGCTGTCCTGCCAGACTTGTCTCACACAGGATAAATTCCTTTGAACTTAAGTTAGATCCATAGTAAATTTATAGGCCAAATCATCACATATAATCTTTGAATTTCCTTTTAACTTCTGCAACAGCAGGGAAATAATTCTGAAGACAGTGTACGTTAAATTACAAGAAACTCAATTGAAGTTGAGTGTAAAAAGTCCGAATGTTAATTCTCTTCCAAATTTTACAGGTGTCTGGGTTGTCATATCATGGTTTTTCACACCTTTCAGATTTCAGTGCGACTGTGAATTGGAAATTAAATTAATGGTCTAACCATTTTTTACCCATTACAGATTGACCAACTGAAACAAGAACTCTCAAAGAAAGAATCAGAACTTCTTGCCTTACAAACTAAGCTTGAAACCCTCAGCAATCAGAATTCAGATTGCAAGCAACACATTGAAGTGCTTAAAGAGTCACTTACTGCCAAAGAACAGAGAGCTGCCATACTTCAGACAGAGGTATTGTATCTTCTTATCATAAAATGCAATAGAAATATTTAGTTCATAGCATGTGTCAAGGTGATGATGTATTTGTTGCAAGTCTGTGTAGAAGGTAATTTGTTAAAGAATAGTGAAATAATTTAAAACCCTTTAAATGGCAGTATATTTGGTATATATTTTTTGGTGGTACACCACCTCTCATTCTAGAATTTTTTTAGAAGCAACTATTATTGCATTTAAGAAAATGTTTGTGCCTGTTCTCACTGGCTTCAGTGTGGGGAGCTGGGCATTAATTGACTTGATTGTTGTGATTTCATACCTTGTTTCTTCATGTATTAGTTGACTGCGTTTTCCTCTTGGCTGCTCTGGCTTGATGCTTGCTTTTGACTGTGTATTTCTATTCTGAGGAGTGAAGCTACTGATGTATTTTGAAGGGAACTGTTGAAGGGTGCATGATATTAATCTGTTGTTACTGTTTTGAGTGTAATCAACATTTATTTTAAAATATGATTTATTTCAGTCTTTAAAACAGGCTAGTGCACTAGTTACATACGTATCTACAAAGTCCAATCATAAAAATATGGGTAATGGAATAAACGGTTGAGATGGTTGTCATATTCGATGAAATGTGTAAATCAAGTGTTAAAAAAATTGTCCATTAGTTCACTTCCTGGGGTTTTAAAAAACTTTGTACACTTGGAGCACACAATACTGATTAGACTGATTCATATTATAGTGTCTTAATTTTATTTTTAATGTGTGTACCCCTTTCAAGAAACAGAAATACCTGGTAAATTCAGTCACAGAGTGCAAAGAGTTTCTATTCAGAGAAGTATATTATTTAAGGAATACAGGTATCTTCCAGAACATTTGAAATTTCTGGCTGACAAAGCTCTAGGAGAAAAAAACAGACTAAACTCATCATTATCATGGAAGCACAAAATAAATATTTTTAAGATTCTGATGATCCCTCTGTGCTGTATGTCTTATCCTCTGTACATTTGGAAGACACAGATGAAATCTTGCAGTTTCCAGCTTGTTTTTAATGGGCCAGCCAGCATATGTATATAAGACAAAATGATCATAATAGAACAAAAGTAAAAAATGCAGCAATTATGGCAGATCTCAATCTAGCTTTTGAGTGGTAAAGATTACATATTTTAATTTTTCAGCTATGCAAATCTGTTTTGCAAGCTTTGTATTACCTGTCATGCTGCTGAGGATGGTGATGAATTCCATTTGCTCTCCGCTAATTTGATTTCCTAGTTCTTTATCGGACTGGTATGTATTCAAGGCATTACAGTCTTATGGCTGGCAGATGGGCAGTGGTAAAAAGAACTGAATCTACATACTCTTGATGAAGGGCTGCTGGGATTGCCTAGTCCTGGCGGAGAACAAGTTGGTTTCTGACAGGTATTCAATTCCTCTTCTTCCCAGTTTCTAAATAAGGTAGCTGAGTTTGAACCTTCTATATGAAGCAATTTAAGTTAAAATTAGCTGTAATTGCCTATCAGTGTGCAGGTGACAATCAGTTGTATTGTGTCTGCTTATTGTTAGTCTCTCAGGGAAACCAAATGAAAAATTAATGCAAAAACAATCAGAGAGGTAACTTGATAGAATATATGCTCTATAATAGCAAAGAATGACTCCCTTTTGTTTGGCCTAATGTGTTATTTGTGATATAAGTGATTGTGATATTTTGTACAAATAATGTGCAATTCTTCCAGCTTTCAATTAAAAAAAAACCCAAAACTGCTTAAGTATGGGATGAAGGAAAGCTATGCTCAGTATAATTTCTATTCAGTGGAAGATACCAGTTCCTGGTTTTGATTATTTATTTTAATTAGCCCTTTACTTCTGTATAATCCAAAGCATTGTGATGACAAGCCTCTGTTTCTTTCTGAATGAAATAACACTGTAAGCTAGGTGGGTCATTGCTGATATGAGACTTAAAAATGAAGCAAAAAAACTCATAAATGTCATCACAGTATATCTTGGTTTTACACAGTTAAGGCTGCCTCTGGGTGGACTTGCTAGATCAATTGAGCCTGAATTTATTTGTGACTGAATCTTCAGAAGTTGTGTTTTGATTTCGTATGCATTATTGTCAGCCTTTGGTAATTACATTACCTCATAATTTGATGAAGCTCTGAAACATTGCAAACTATGACTCTAGGTGATTTCTGTTTTCTGCTTTGAGTAGGTAATGATTTTATCAGACAACAGTTTTTTCAGTTTCTTTTCTCTTTTTAAAATAACTTGTAAAGGGAATTGGGGAAAGTTGGTGAATTATGTCCACCTCTTATGGGAATTAATTTTAGTTAAAATTTTCTGTAATTGTCTGTTCATGTACAAGAGGCTTTTGGCAGAAGGGTCACATTAATGTAACCCCCCTGGGAGATCATATGAAGATGAAGGCCTCAGAGTATTGGGTTAATGTCAGACTGCATTTTGGGATATGGTACCTCTTGAGATGCAGTAGAAGCAACATAAGGAAAATAGGTTCCAATTCCAGTTATACACATTTATTGATGCAGCCACTATTTGAAATGGTTTTCCAAATAATTTTGATCTAATAGCAGATCTAAAATGGTAAATAACTTCACTTGCCTCAAAATTTTTTCTGTTTAGTTTTGAAAAGATAGCGTTACAGGGTGTGCTCTTATGTGCACCATTTGCCTGAGGCAGAGACTTCAATAACCTGTGTTAAACTTTAAAATTATGTCAGCAATTTACCTGGTCTCGAAATACTTTAATAACGTGCGTTCTTTGGGTAATGTTAATTACATCTCATTTTTTATCCATTTATGATACACTGAATGTTTTATTACTTTCCTGTACTTTATGATGGAGATGTAGCACATCTCAAATCTGCTGAAAAAGATCTTTTATGTTACAGAGGTAGCACACCGTGTACCCATTAGTTTCTCAAGCCAGGACTTATCAGGAAAGACCAGTACTTCTGTTTGTTATTTTAAAGCCTCAAGGTTGTTGCAGGCATGTCACAGGCTGTACAACTTTCCATCTAGAAGATTAGATATTCAGGGGTTAGAAATGAAGAACCATTTCTGGAGCTAAAAAATATTGAGGCTCGCAAAAGATATGTGGTTAGTCTGAACATACTTTTCACCTCTTCTGAACAGACTTTGAATCAAGAGCTCCTTAAAACTACTGACCTATCTAGTCTTGTTTCCTTGAATAGAGTCTTACAGCAGCTTTCAGCTAGCCGTAAGAAATACACACATATAACCAAATGCTGGCTTTGTCATAGATTGCTGTGCAAATATGTGAGGATGTTACTTGCTTTCTCCAACAGTCATGAAAACAAGTGGCAGATCTCTGTGTCCAAGCAATTTCATAGATTAGAAAATAAGATTCTTCAAGGCTGATGTGCATGTTCTAATGATGCTCTATTGTTACATATTTTTAAGACCCTCAGGGTTTTGGCACATTTCTTACCACCCTGCTGTGTGCTAGGGAGTTTTTCTGGTTAAAAATGATTGCCAGGATGTCTCTTCTCCACAAACTACTATGTTACAACTTCCAGACTGAGTGTGCAGTTTATTGGAGAGAAAATCTGTTAAACTGTGGGTGTTCTGGAGAAATGTGCTGAAGCTCTGAGGAACACAAAAGCTGGACAGCAGCTGAATTTGTGGATTGCTACATCTACCCCTGTAGGCCAAAGTTCTTGTTTCTTACCAATATTTAGACAAAACCAGAAAGAACACATCCTTAACATAAGCGACAAGAAGAAACCTCAGTAAAAATTAATTACGAAGGCTGTAGACCACTCATTAGATGTCATAAGTTTGAGGGTTTTTGAGCTGATCTTGTTCCTAGTGTTAGTCAGTTATGAGCTGGTTGAAAACAGGCTGTTCGTGCTGCTTGCGCTTTTTCTTATTCAGGATGGAAATGCCTCCTTTTTTCTCTTTTTTTGCCTGCTTATTTGCCCTTTATGTATTTCTACTGACTAGTGGGCCAATATGTGGAAATAAGAATTAAGTAATTCTTGTTTGTTTCATTATATGCTTCATTGTGCATCTCAATTAACAAATTTATGCCTTCAGGCTGCATTCTCCTGTTACATCCTGTACAAATGAAATGTGATGCAGCAAGACAGGAAAATTCAAGATGATGCCTTAGAGTAAAATTTTCCTGATCACCCTGTATACCTACTCTTAGTTTTATGGGGAGACTTTTTGGTAATCACTTGGCAAATATAAACTTGCTACAAGGCAACAATGTCTGTCTTCAGTACTCAGAAGTATCCTGTGTTTCAAAAGGACCTTTTACATTTCCATTTAATCTTGAATTTTGAGAACTCTGGAGAAGTGGAGGGAATCACAGAATCACAGAATGTTTGGGGTTGGAAGGGACCTCTGTGGGTCATCTAGTCCAACCCTCCTGCCGAAGCAGGGTCACCTACAGCAGGCTGCAGAGGACCACATCCAGGCGGGTCTTGAATATCTCCAGAGAAGGAGACTCCACAACCTCCCTGGGCAGCCTGTTCCAGTGCTCCGTCACCCTCAGAGGGAAG